>Ga0214192_1001952_pt1 | contig 11050 bp, 6 predicted proteins | sample TroBogEpilimnion_44_FD_153030 | JGI IMG/M metagenome (GOLD analysis project Ga0214192, IMG submission 153030) | Freshwater microbial communities from Trout Bog Lake, WI - 29JUL2008 epilimnion | ecosystem: Environmental > Aquatic > Freshwater > Lake > Epilimnion/Euphotic zone | place: Trout Bog... | reverse complement strand
CGGTATTGCTGGTAGTGGATGTTGGTACCGCGCAGGCTGCATTGGAGGTGACGGTGCATTGTACTGTGGCGCCATTGGCGAGTGCAGTGCTGGTAAATAGCGGACTGTTTGATCCCGCATTCGTACCACTGATCTGCCACTGATAGATCGGTGCAGTACCCAGATGTGTGCCTGTAGCGATGAATGAATCCAGCGCGCCTGCGCAGATCGTATCGGTCCGTGTAGCGATGGCGAGCGTCGGTGTCACTGGTGCATTGACGGTGATCGTCACACCTGCTGAGGTAGCAGTAGTAGGAGAGGCACATGACGATGAGGAGGTCAGGATACATGTCACTACCTGTGCATTAGTAAGAGAGGAGGTGATGAAGGTGCTGCTATTGGTTCCGACGTTGGTAGCTCCTACTTTCCACTGGAATGTCGGGCTCGTGCCGCCATTGGTGATCGTAGCTGTGAAAGTATCCGCAGCTCCAGCACATATAGAGGTGCTTGATGGATGAATAGTAATGGTAGGTGTCTGCGTGCCGACTGTGATAGTGATAGCATTCGAAGTAGCAGTAAGCGGTGAAGCGCAGGCTGAGTTTGAAGTCATGACACATGTCACTACCTGACCATTGGTCAGTGCCGTAGTGCTATATGAAGGGCTGTTTGTTCCGACATTAGTACCGTTTACTTTCCACTGGTATGATGGCGTCGATCCGCCGTTGGTCGGCGTAGCAGTGAATGTGACTGCAGCGCCAGCACAGATAGTCGTAGTAGGAGTAGAGATGCTCACTGACGGTGCGGACGATGCGGTCACTGTCATCGTGATAGCATTGGAGGTAGCAGTGGCCGGAGACGCACAGGCTGCTGTGGAGGTCATGACGCAGGTCACTACCTGACCATTCGTGAGGGTAGTAGTGGTGTAAGTAGGACTGTTGGTACCTACGTTTGTGGTGCCGACTTTCCATTGGTAGCTAGGCGTGCCGCCATTGGTCGGTGTCGCTGTGAATGTCACGGATGATCCTGCACAAACAGTTTGATTAGGTGTACTGATGCTGACAGCTGGAGTGACGGAGGGAGTGACTGTCATTGTTATAGCGTTTGACGTAGCAGTGGTAGGAGAGGCACATGATGCGGTAGAGGTCATGACACATGTGACCACCTGTCCGTTAGTGAGGGTCGTAGTGGTATAAGTAGGACTGTTTGTACCTACGTTTGTGGTGCCGACTTTCCACTGGTAGCTAGGCGTGCCGCCATTAGTCGGCGTGGCTGTGAATGTCACAGAGGCTCCCGCACAGACTGTCTGATTTGGTGTAGCGATGCTCACGGATGGCGTGACAGTCGGATTGACAGTCATAGTGATGGCATTGGAGGTAGCAGGGCTGCCTGTCACGCCGCTCAGATTTGATGTCATCACGCAGGTCACTACCTGTCCGTTGGTCAATGCGGTGGTGGTAAATGTCGGGCTGTTAGTGCCTACATTGGTGGTGCCTATCTTCCACTGGTACGTCGGTGCAGTGCCGCCATTGGTCGGTGTAGCTGTGAATGTCACAGAGCTGCCGGCACAGACTGTTTGATTGGGTGTGGTGATACTGACCGAAGCGGCCAATGCAACAGAGGTAGCCTCAGTAATAGTCACCGCAGTAGCGACATTATATTTATCACCACTGCTGCTGCCGTTGTTATTTACCGCATTGATTACACCATATATTTTGATGGAGCCTGTACCTGAGGCTGGTGCTGTCCATGGGATGCTTTCTACATAGGTGGTGCCGTTTGCGCCAGTACCTGTCGCACAGGCTATCTGAGTACTTTGCTCAATGATCGGAATGGTGAGCCCCGATGTAGCCGTGGTGGTGTTGCGCACGCTGGTAGGTAAGCCAGTAGTAGGCCAAGTTCCTGCCTGCACAGGGTTAGTTCCTGCGCCTGCCAATTTCACTGTAGCGAGTTGGAAGCCAAATTTTGGCAGGGTGGAAGTGGTACCATTGGTGCCGGAGATCTTGACTGTATATGCCATCCCCGGTCTGTAGCTGGTGACAGGAATCCCGGCAGAATCCAGTTCGACCACCGTGCCAATGGCACCGGATCCGTGACAACTGCATCCGGGAGATCCCGATGCACCGGTACAGTCTCCATTGCCTTGATAAGCACATCCGGAGGTACTGCCGGTTAGGACAGAGATTAATAATGTACCAAAGATCAGAAGTACAAATGTTTGCTTCATAAAATAGGGGATGTTTGTTTTTAAAAATTGTGAAAGCTTATTAGTTCACTCTCATTCACATATCCCGAGATCCGGATAGTATTAAAAGGATAAAAAATTAAAATTTCACGGTACACAAGATAGCAAGAATTATGCCAAGGAAGTATATCGCATTCTGTGTCAAATAGAAAGGGTCTGATAGAGAAAAATGTATGCTAAACGCGACATCAATTTAGACAATCCTACTCAGCTGCGGCTTTTCCCACCTTTAAATTTGTGTTACTAGCCATCATCTGCAAAGTGTTAAACGTGCTTGTACGAGGTGAGTTGAGGCTTTACTTTGTTTTCTCGTCCTCGCCATGCTTCTGTTTAATCGAGCGGTGGTAATATATAGCAACATTGATCTCGTAGCCGATTAGCAGGACGAGGGCATTCAGGTTTAGCCAGATCAGGATGGCTATGACAGTACCGATAGGTCCATAGAGTTTGCTGTAGCGCGCATATCGGTTCAGGTAGTAGGAGAATACAATAGAGGTAAGGATGGAAAGTACGGTAGCGAGCGTAGAGCCTGTGGACACAAAGCGGTATTTTTTCTTGATAGCAGGGCCGTAGTAGTAGATCAGCGAGATCGAGAAAAAAGATAAGAGGACTATAGAAACATACCTGATGAAGCCAAAGAGCATCTTGGTCAGGCTATCGTGAATGTGCAGCAGCCGGAATGTATACTCCAGCAGATCATGACCGAGGATGATAAATACGGTCGAGAAAATAAAAAGCCCTACGAGCAGCAGAGAGATCTTCAGCGCTACGAGACGGGTCATGATGGCTGTGCGGCGATGATAGTCGTCATAGGTCTTATCAAAAGAACTCATCATAGCAGCGACTCCATTGGACGCGAGAAAGAGCGTGAGCAGGAAACTGAATGTGAGGACGCTTGGACGCTTGTAGGTGAACTCTTTAACCAGCGGGCCTATCTGATTCCAAAGGAAATTGTACACGTCCTGACTCGGGGAAATACTGTGTATGAGCCCTGTGATATAGTTGTTTACATTCTCCGGATCATAGAATCCCAGGATATAGGGCACAAGGGAGAAAATAAACAGGATCGCCGGAAATAGTGAAAGAAAGAAACTATACGCTATGGCCCGCGAACGGATGGTCAGCGAGTTTCTGCGGATCTCAGCGCTGAAGAACTTATAGACATCATATACCGCAACCCCATCCAGGCCTGGTAGTGTGAATACATGCATCCATTCATCCCATGCCTCGAGGTGGGGATTTTGGCGCAGTATTTTTTTCCAGAGTTTCTTCATCTGCGCCAAATATAGTTGATATTCTTATTTATGCTCAGTACCCGGCAGGCACTTGTAAATGCAGGGTTAACACAAAGAAGGCAAAGGAATTGGTAAAATTATCTTTCCGCCCTTTTGCTTTAATCAATGCGAATCATTTCATCCTGCTCAGCTCCTGATAGAGGAAGTTATTGATACGAAGGACGGCGCTGGTGGACGCTGATTTGGGCGGTTTGCCGGAGATAGCGGCTTTGAGCATATCCCAGTGCGGCTTCTCGATCGAGACGCGGTGTGAGTTAAAGTTTCTACGGATGAATTTGATCGTGGCTTCGAGCTTATCGCTAGCCAGCGAGAAGTTCTTCTCCCGGATCAAAATCAGCATGTCGAGATATCGCAGCGTGAGGTCATGATCATCGTACTCGCGGCTCGTATTATCTGCGTAGAACTCATTCAGGCATTTATTAAACGCCTTCGCATCGTCATAGAGATAGGCACGGAGGCACTGGAGGTATTTCTTTTTATAGAGGAGGGATTTGTCAGTCGGTAGTTTATTAAACTGGTCAAAACGTTTGCTGAAATTGGTCTTGTCACCTGTCCAGAAATAATGGGAGCAGAATCCCAGCACTGCCAGCGAATCAAAGAGCAGGCCATGCAGTCCTATCGCCTCCTCGACTTTTTTGAAGTAAGTCATAGCCGGCTCTCCCGTCGCAAACTCAATGTGGAAGCCCATTGTATTCAGCCAGGTAGTATTGACCGTGTATGGGATCATTCGGTCATCATACTTTTTGATCAGCTCGTGGATCTCGCGCAGGGTCTCGCGGGCTTTCTTCAGGTCGATCTTGTTTTTGGTGTAGAATACGTACAGCGAGTGAAGCGCATTGAATACCGGTATGTGGTGATCGGTCTCGCGGGCCTGCTTCAGCAGGCTTTTCATATTAGTCTCGTACTTATCAAAATCTTTTTCCTTCAGGTCGCCTTTCTCTATGATAGCCATCTGCACGATCAGCTCCCTGTCTACCTTTATGAATCGATGAAAACGGTCGGCATTCATCAGCGCCTTGTCGCGCACCTGCTCCATGCGGGGGATATCGCACTTAGTATATGCCACCATCATCTCGATACTATATAGCTCATTGAGGATGCTCCACCAGCTTTGTTTGTCGTATTGCGATTCGAGTTTGAGGCGTAGCTTACTGGCCTGTACGTCGAGACCTCGCCGATAAAGGATATTGGGTAGCAGCAGGTCGTCGTAGGAGTTTTTGATATGCTGCTTGATCACCTCGTATATCTCGTCCTTGGCGAGCGAGAGATTTTTGAAGTAGGTGTTTTCGTTGATCTTAAATTTTTTCTGGAGCTGCTCTTTAGTGATCTCGGGTTCGTCCAATACGGCTCCAATGAACTTATTGAGACTAGTCGCACTCTCTCCGATGCGTCTTCGGAGCGTCTCTGCCTCGGCTGGGGTCAGGGTCTGTATGAGTTCCTGGATCATAATTTCTTACAGTAGGTAATTGACTAGTCTGTCCTTCATTTCATGCTATAGTTTACCGATTTTCGTAATCGGTGGAGTGTGCCTGATCGATGCAGGTCAGCGCTATCATAACCTAAAATAGTATAAAATCTCAGATTTTAACAAATCCGCTGCTCCAATATATGGCAATGGAATGCCATGTATAGCTGTGACACCCCTATCTGACTGAGGGATAGTGAAGGTATTATGTATTTATATTTTTTTTATTGCTGCCCAGGTCATCTTCATCCTATCTGGATTTTTTTTATTACGTTGCTGTCAGATTGTGTGCATTTACCATCTAAAACCATCTTTTATGAAATCTGTATTTGCGTTTTTGCTATTGATGTGCCTTTCTATTAGTTACCCATCTATCTGCTATGCGCAGCTTCCGACGCCCTCAGAAAGTAATATCACAGAAAGTATCCAACTACCACTCGGTGCTGACGGCACTATACTGGTCGTGCCTAACCTGATCAATAAGCAGAGCCATCTCTCATGGTCGCTCCTCGAGCCGGGTCAAAGTAATATCAATAGTCTGAGTTGGCATGATGCGCCGTTTGACCTGTCGGATAGTACGTATCCGGCTATCACGGGTCTGACGAAAAAAGCCGGTAGCACTAATCAGTTTTACATCATCTATCAGAATGGCACCATAGCGCAAAGCACGGCTTCGGCCTCAGGTATCAGTGCTCCTGTAGTACTGGGTAGGGATACAAACTATGCGCAGTTTGGCTATACCAAACTGGCAGGTAGCAACCCGCTCTACCTGCTCATGAGCAATGGGCAGATAGATTTGTCCCGTGACGGAGGGCAAAGCTGGCAGCCCGATACAGCTGGTGCTCCGCTCAATTCATTTGTAGATATGACAGTAGATGGCTATGGCAATGCTTATGCTTTTTATTTCTCCGGGAGCTCGACGCTATATAAGCAAGACGCTGCTTCGGGTGTGTGGTCGCCGATGAGTTTCCCCGGACAGCTGCCGATCACGATCTATAGCGACAGGAGAAATCATTTCTATATCAGCACGTATGGCAACGGCGTCTACTACAGCCGCGATACAGGCAACTCATGGACGCGGAGCAATACGACGCTCGGCGGTGCACGTGGAGCGTCCTTCGCCGACGATGTATTTGGCAATATCTATATGGTGGCTAATGGTGGCACGCAGCTATTTCGCAGCGTGGATAGTGGGGCCAACTGGTCTGAGATCGAGGCTCCGCTCGTGCAGCTGGAGGCCGACTCAAACAATATCTATGTGATCAACACCGTATCGGGCGACTCTGTGCTATCGGTGTCGACGATCTATGGTGTCTTTCTCTCGGCGGATCAGGGTATGACATGGACGCAGACTATCGATGGCCTCCATGAGACGCAGTTTAACGGATTCTACAAAACTGCATCGGGCTGCTATATCGAGACGAGCAATAATGGACTTTTCTATAAAGATCCTGCGGCTTCCTCCTTCACACGAACGCTGCCAGCGAGAGGATATGGTTATGCCGGCGCGGTGCTGTCGGATACGCTGGGTAATATCTATACGACTACCCATCTGGGTGGATTGTCCGGCACGGTGAATTTTATCGAGAAGAGTAGCAACGATGGTACCAGCTGGCAGCCTGATACTTTGGGTCTGAGCGCTATACGCAGTGCAGCTAGTTACTATGTAGATGAGTATGGCAATGAGCATCTGAGCGGTAGTGGTAGTTTTGGTGTATCTGTGCTGTATAAAAAGGCTACTGGGAGCAATGCCTACGTCATAGACACCGCAGGTATACCTAATGGCCACCTGGGTCCGTACTACTCTGTGAATACCTTTCTGTCCGATGATGCGGGTCATCTCTATGTAGCAGGTGGCGGTAATGCCAGCTACCTCACCTGCCTCAGGCGTCCCGTGAGTGGAGGCTCATGGATACTGGATACGGTGGGACTGCCGGGCTACCAGCCGATCATAACTCTGACACGAGACTATGCCCACCATATGATAGCCAGTACCGGTGCGGGCATCTACTATCGCGACACGACATGGACCTCCATGCCAATACCTCCACTGTCCAATGGCGGCTACCTGGGTGTAGATGCGATAGCTGCGGACATGAGCGGCGGTATCATTGCTTCTTTTACATATTCTCCGCCTTCATTTGTTACGTCGTGGTCGTATGGTATCTACTGTACGCATGATCTCGGTGCCAGCTGGACGCCGGTAGGGCTCAAGGGTACTAAGGTGTATAGCTTGTACAATTTCGGTGATACGACATTTGCGCTGTCTGATCTGGGCATCTATGCGCTGACCTGTAGCGGTATAAACGGCGTGCTCGGTATCAGTGAAGTGGCAGACGCTCCGCCACATGGGCTGAAGTTATACCCTAATCCTGCCACTACCGACTGTCATGCGGTGTGGGAGCTATCATCTGTGACTGCAGGTGAACTCAGGATAACAGACCTCAGCGGCAGGCTGATTCGCAGTTTGGCGATCCCTGCGGGTGCTGGTGAGATCGGCTTTGATACATCGGAGATGGTGGGAGGCGTCTATCTGTGCACGCTTCGCTCAGATGGCGCTGTGGTAGGAGTGGAGAAGCTGATAATAAGCAAATAAAGAGGTGCCAATCTACTTTTGTAAAGTAGTAAAAGGCTTGGGCCGATCTTAATCCCTCATCACTACAAGACGCAAGATATTGCGTCTCTACGCGCTGTTTACGATAGCATCAAACTATTTCTTTAGAGTCAAAAGGACACTCACTGTGAGGTGATCGCTGGGGTAGTAGGTGCCGTTATTATCTGTATGGACGGTGTACTCGCTTTTGGTATACTGAGCGCTGGAGAAAATATAGTCGATGCGGTTACAGTTCTTATTGGCGACCTCAAAGCCGCAGTCGGTGTAGGTCAGGGCACCATCCATATAGGAGTCGAGGAGAGGTATGCGGTAGCTCTTCTGATCTGTCATGGTTGCGTAGCCGGGATCATCAGGGCCGAGGTTGAAGTCGCCGGTCACGATGACGGGATGGTCTCCTGCGAGGGAGTCGATAGTCCGACGCATGAGGATGGCGCTATTGCGACGAGCCTGCTTACCCCTATGGTCGAAGTGAGTATTGAATACATATAATATAGTCCCTGTACTTTTCTCTTGGAGCTCTACCCATGAGCATATGCGGGTAATGGCTGCATCCCAGCTCTTGCTGCCCGGTATCTGGGGCGTTTCGCTGAGCCAGAAGTTGCCGCCAGAAATGCGCTCATATTTTTCTTTGCGAAAAAAGAGGGCACTGTGCTCCCCTTTATGCTTACCGTCATTGCGGCCTACGCCAAAGGACTCGTAGTCGCTGAGAGATGTCTTGAGGTATTTTAGTTGGTCTTTTAGCACCTCCTGTGTGCCGAGGATGTCGGGGTTGACCTTGCGGATCAGGCCTACGAGAGTGGCTTTGCGTTTGTTCCAGGCATTGACTCCGTCGCGTGCGTTGGAGTTTCGGATATTGTAGGTCATGACCCGGGTCTGCGCAGGGGACGATAGGCTTAGGATGACGAGGAGGTAGAGAAGATATGATCTCATGTGAATGTTTTGAATAAATATAAGGGATTTGTGGATTTCCGGAATTCCGGATTTAGAGAATCAGCCTTTTGCAATTTGGTAATTCAGGCTCTAGGCTTTAATTTTATGAATATTTTATATGTAATTTTTATTTATAAATTTACAATAATAATTAATGTATATTAAAAAGAAAATAAAGTGTTTGAAAATGCGCATAAGGATGTAAAAATGAACTTTTGAATTGTTAATTCCGCCGATGCTACAAACTGTTTTTGAGAGTGTGATTTTTTGCTAATTTTGCATTATTAGATTAAAAAAGGTATTTAAAGCGTCATAAGTTTACATTCTTTCCACTCCATCGAGTCGATCAAGTCGATGGAGTGAAGATGCAAAGAGCTTCCTCAGGGCTTAACAGCTTAAATTTCGTACCTTCGCCGCTCGGTACCACAGGAAGGGATCGAGGCAAATCAAAGAAGAATGGGTTTCACAGTAGCAATAGTAGGCCGTCCGAACGTCGGAAAGAGTACGCTCTTTAACCGTCTGATAGGAGAGAAGAAGGCGATCATAGATGATGTCAGTGGCGTGACGCGCGACCGTATATACGGGGAGTGCGAGTGGGGAGGCAAGATATTTAATGTAATCGATACGGGGGGATTCGTGGCTCATTCGTCAGATGTGTTTGAGAAACATATCCGCGAGCAGGTGCTGATAGCTATCGAGGAGGCTGATCTGCTGTTATTTATGGTAGATGCTAGTTGTGGTATCACGGATTACGATGACGACTTTGCGAAAATGATGCGCCGGCACCAGAAGAATGTTTTCCTAGTGGTCAATAAGGTGGATAATCCCGAGCGCGCCTATATGGCGAGTGAGTTTTATAGTATGGGCATGGAGCATATGTTTCAGCTCTCGTCGATCAGCGGTAGCGGGACTGGCGAGCTGCTGGATGCAGTAGTGGAGCGGATACCTGATGATCACCTAAACGCGGAGCGTGACCCTGATGTACCCCGGATCTGTATCATCGGCCAGCCCAATGTAGGTAAATCATCCATAGTCAATGCGCTGCTCGGGGAGGACCGCAATATCGTGACAGATATAGCCGGTACGACCCGTGATAGTATACATAGCCACTACAAAAAGTTTGGTAAGGAGATGATACTGATCGATACGGCCGGTATACGCCGTAAGGCAAAGGTGCATGAGAACCTGGAGTTTTACTCCGTGATCCGCGCTATCAATGCGCTGGATGAGGCGGATATAGCAGTGATCGTGCTTGACGCGCAGGAGGGTGTAGGACAGCAGGACCTGGCTATCTATCGTCTGGCGGTGAAAAAGAAACGCGGCATCATCGTAGTAATCAACAAATGGGACCTGATCGACAAATCGACCAATACTGCCAAAGAATACGAAGATCATATCAAGTCAAAGCTGGCCCCATTCAATGATATACCGATCCTATTCACCTCAGCGCTGGAGAAGCAGCGTATTTTTAAGCTGCTGGAGACTGTAGAGGAGGTGTTTCACAACATGAGGAATAAAATCAGTACCTCCGTACTGAATGAGGTAATGCTGAAAGAGATAGAAAAATACACGCCACCGGCAGTGTCAGGCAAACTGGTCAAAATAAAATATGTGACTCAGCTACCGACACATACGCCGTCTTTCGCCTTTTTTGCCAACCATCCAAAGTATATAAAAGAACCATATAGAAACTACCTGGAGAAGCAAATGCGCAAGAATTTTAACTTCAAAGGAGTGCCGATAAACATATTTTTCCGAGAGAAATAAAAAAATATGATTTAAAATTTGGTTAAATGCCAGAAAAATGGGTATTTTTGCACGTCAATTAATTAACCAATAAACTATTAAACAAGAAAAAAATGAAAAAAGTATTTTTCGTGTTCGCAGTTGCAGCCGGTCTTGCAATGACCGCTTGTGGCAACAAAGGTAATGAGTCTGCAGAAACTACTAAGACTGACTCAACGTCTGTATCTACTACTGTATCTGCTACCACAGACACTACTGCTAAGGCAGCAGTTGCTGACACTACAGCTAAGGTAGACACTACAGCTACTAAGACTGAGAAGAAAGAAGAGAAGAAAGAAGAAAAGAAGAAGTAATTCTCCCTTTTTGCTTTCAGCAAAATAAAAAGTCCCGCTGCTATAGCGGGATTTTTTATTTTTAGCCATGGCCCAGCTTGATCCAAGACCCGATATAGTGACGCAAGGTGATGTAAATCATCTTGTTAGATCGTTTTATGATAAGGTCCTAATAGATGAACTGCTATCGCCCCATTTTGGAGGGATAGATCTTGAGCAGCATCTGCCCAGGATAGCAGCTTTTTGGGCCCTCATTCTGATAGACCAGGAGGGTTACAAGGGAAATGTATTTGATCGGCATGCTCATTTGACTATTGACAACAGTCATTTTGACCGCTGGGTAGCGCTCTTCTCAGGCACTGTCGATGAGTATTTCGCGGGAGAGAAGGCTGAATTAGCTAAACAACGTGCAAAGCTGCTTCAGCATACTTTCGTAAGTAAACTGTC
>Ga0214192_1001951_pt1 | contig 11052 bp, 8 predicted proteins | sample TroBogEpilimnion_44_FD_153030 | JGI IMG/M metagenome (GOLD analysis project Ga0214192, IMG submission 153030) | Freshwater microbial communities from Trout Bog Lake, WI - 29JUL2008 epilimnion | ecosystem: Environmental > Aquatic > Freshwater > Lake > Epilimnion/Euphotic zone | place: Trout Bog... | reverse complement strand
TACTCATTATAGTCAAAAAGTATTTAGAAAATTAAAATTTAATAGGTACACAAATACACAAAAATCTGAAAGTAAAATGATAAAAAACTTTAAAAATAAATTTGGAATGCCGGAAGAGTGTACAGTTATATTGGGAGATTATGATAAAGGAGATGGACACATGAAAGGAAAGGAACCAATAATTAACAAAAGAATAAGAAAAATATTTAAAAATAATGGATATGAAGTGTATATGATAAATGAATTTAAAACATCAAAATTATGTAATAAATGTGAAGAAGAGTGTTCACCATTTCTCAAAAGAAAATCAGAGAATCCAAAACAAAAAGACAAAGAAACAGGAGAACAAAAAGTAAAAGAGGTATGGGGATTGACCTTGTGTTCCAACAAGAAATGTAAGTTAATCCACAACCGTGATACAAATGCAGGTCTAAATATGTATAAAATAACAGAAAATATATATAAAGGATTAGGAAGACCGGAAAAATATAAAAGAAAATCATTACTGTTGAACGACAGTAACTAACCAAATTTTTACATCTATAATATTGAAATGTCGTTATTTTTTTTAATTAAAAAATCGGCATTTTAAATTTCCAAAGGTGTAAAACGGAAATCATGATTAAAAGTAATACTTTAAGTTATGTTCTAAATTAAAATCTGGTAAAATCTTGTCAAATTTTATCAACAAATCAAACTCTGTCTCCAATGGTTTATCAAATTTTTTATTTAGAGTATAATACGCGACTTTTTTTATTAACTCAGCGCCATACCAGTACATTCTCATATAGTTCAAATGCATTGCTCTTTCAATATCGTAGTCAAAAAATATTCCAATTTTAAAGTGTGAGTTATAAATTTTAAAAAGTTCATTTCTGCTTTTAAGGGTAGTATTTGTATTATCGTCTATAATGTAGTTGATATTGGAATTATTTTTAATAACTAAGTTATCGTTAATAATTTTACCCTTCACATCATCTTTATTAAAATATTTAAAGTTTGGATTAGAGTTTAATAAAAATTTTCTCATAAAAGATTTACCACACCCAGGAAATCCAACCATGACAACTAAAACTTTATCTTTATTAAAACAATTAAAAATTAGTTCCGTCATTTTATTAAACTCGATTTTAGAATAATATTCTAGTTCTGGATACGTAATACTTGCAACTTGTTTTGATATTTTTATATTAAAAAACTTTTCCGGCGTACTGAATTTAAATCCACAATTATAAGCAAATTTTAAATCCGTATCAGAAAAATCACCTTGTCTACCACATGCATCGCCAACATAAATTATTTGATTATTAGAGTGTATATTAAAACCTTTTAAATATGTATCTTTAATATATTGCCATGAACCAATCATTGGTTTTCTATATCTGTCATCTTTCAAAGAGGCAAAAATAAAATGGAAATTAATATGTTTCATAATATTTTTTAATTTTGTTTGCCATTCGTTTAATTTATCATTAGACTTAATACCTTTTTGATTAGAAATCACTCCAACAATAGTTTTATCTAATCCAGCAAATTTTTCCACGACATTGTCATAGTTAAATACCCAATCATCTGAGTCAACAGGATGAGTTTTTCCGGATTTAGTTTTTACAATTGTACCATCCAAATCAAACATAACAATATTTTTCCAATCTTCAAATTTTAGAAAGGAAATATTATCGTAAAAAGTGAAATTGTCAGCATTAACCCATTTTCCTACGTTTTTATTGTTCATTATAATAATTATACTAATTTATTGTTTAAATAATAATTGTTTAAATAATAATAGTTATGTTGTTTATTTCAATATTTTATTATAGAAATATAAAATATAAATGAACAATAAATTTCAAGCACGTTCAGATAGGAGAAATAATTCTATAGAAAATTTCAATTTGAATAGAGGTATGGATGTCTTTACTAAAAATGAAAAAACGTATGAAGTTTTAAATGATAGAGATATGTTTAATCATTTTTCAAATGGGTACGAGCAAATTGATATGACAAATGTAAAACCTAACGAAAATTCACATGGAATGCCGTTATTTAATCCTCAAATATTAAACAACAAAAAAAATTTAATAAATAATCCTTATATTCAGGAATCAAATGACCAAACGCATTTTCGTGCATTAAATACTACTTCAAACTCTGGTTCTAGTATGTATGCATCATTTGGAAATGGCGAAGATGACAATGCGTCAAATAATTCAGAAGGTGGAGGTTTTTCCGTGGGAAAGTTTAGTGGTTTTGATAAAATAGATAGTGGGACAAAACTATCGAAGACAAATAATTCTAATTTAATGGAAAATGCCATAACGAATTCCTTAGACACAATAGAAAAAGGTGTTATTATATATGAACACACATTAAACATTGGAAAAGAAAAAAGTTTTATGATGGATATTAATTCTCCATTTGCAATTGCGTTTTTGTGGAAATCCTTAATATTGCTGAGTAAAAATCCGTCAACCGACAAACTGTTAAAATTGTTACAAATTAAAAAGAAGGATGAAACTATTAATGACATGAAATATTATTCTGATGTGTTTAGTGACATGGGAGAAATAGAATATGTAATACCATACAGTGCGGGTATGATAAATTCAAATTTTACTAAAAAGTTAGAGGATATATATAAAATTAAAGTAAAAAGTGTGGAAAAAACAAATAGTTATGATAACACATCCGCAGATAATGCGTTAGTTACCTTAAATTTTAAATTTGAGTTAAAAATTCCATTTTATTATCAGCCGGAAATTGTTATAGATTATCTGCTGGACTTTAATACAAACAAAATAAAATTTATAAAAATGAAAAATGTTCCTTGTGCGTTAGATGTTGATAGACAACTTGATACTGTAAATACAGAAATTCCAATTGGCGATAATATGATTTTAGGGTTCATGTATAATTTATCAAGAAAAAATGTGTCTGATCCAGAATTATTATACAACAAAATTAATCAAAAAAGAGAGATTAACAAAGTTGTAAAAGAGTTGTTTATTCCTAAAATAAACAGAAATAAAAAAATAAATTACGGAAAAAAATTTGCAAATGATTTAAAACAAATTCATTTGGGTGAAATTATATATGGAAATATGTATGACATTGAAATAATTTCAAATATGGAACTAGAGATAACGGTTGATAAGAATACTTCAAATAACAAATATCAAATTGTTTCAAATATTGACGAAATAAAAATTAACCACAGATGTTTTTTCTATATAAAAAATTCAAGTATTGAAAATAGAATTTTGTTTAGCGGTATAATAGAATATTAATCAACAATATTAATTGATATAAAATGAGTATTAAGCATAAAAAAAATATCTAGTTATAAAATATATATATTAATGAATAATTTTAGCGATCAAGATATTGAAATTTTTTTAAAATCTTACGAAAATAATTTGCTGGAAGGTATTGCCCCCAATCCTAAAATTCCAGTCTGGGTTGAATATTTAAAAACAAAGAAATATTATAGAAAAAATGGCATGGATGAAGACTTTTTTTTTAACAAACGTTTTAATATGACTAACGAAGATTTAATAAATTTACAAAAAATAATAAACAGAGTTGTACAAGGGAAAAAAATAAATAAAATGAATAGGTCTAATGTCCAGTCAAATATTCTATCTAATCCCGTACTGGATAACTCAAATCCGGGCATGTTTTCTGCATTTGATAAGTCAGATACTAATACATTTTCTGGATTTGATGAGACACAGGAAATAACTGATCGAGATGCAAATAAATTTGAATTATTATCTCAAGTTTCTGGTGCGATGGATGATTACTATAGCAAAATGAAAAAAGCAAAAGATAAAAAATTATCGTGGAAAAATGGTAATAAAGATTATAGATATCAAAGGGAATTAGACAAATCTTCCGTCCCAAATAATAACATGAATGACAACAGTAACGCTAATAATAATTATCAGCGAGATTTGGCAATGGGTGGTTCACTTCAAGATGTAAATAATCCATATTACATTGAACAAGAATATTCAGCGAGACCACAAGTGGAATATGATGTACAAGCTTTTGCAAAATCCCCCATGTACAATATGAGTAAAACCAACATAATTAATAGAATAGATGAAATATCAAGTATTTTAAATAAAAATAATTTAATAACAACTGATTTTGAAAATGGTCGCGCAGTTCCTGTCGTAATGACAAATAAACCAAATTTTTCAAGCAGATGGGACACAGAACTAATAAATAAACAATTAGAAGATGAAAACTATATGGGATTAAAAAATCAAGATCCATCTGCCACAAGATTTTGGCAAGATCAAGACATTTTAAATCCTGGTGCACAAACAAGAAAACCAGCAATTAAAAACAAGGAACCATTCGAAAATCATTTTCAGTATTTGGATTGTAACTATAACAGAGTAATGGATCCAAGATTAATTGGTCAGGGTAGTAGAATGGATAACAGAGCAAGAATGGAAAGATAAAAAATAATTATGAGAATAATGGCTTTTGTAAGAATAATGACTTTATAAGAATGTGTATTAAGACATTAAAAATAAATAATAATATTTTATGTAAATGTATAGTATAATGTTAAACTATAGAAATAATGTTGAAAAAAATAAAAATTTAATTAATTATTCAGAATGCAAAAAACTAATCTTCGCACACGACATTATAAAAATTGGTGAAGGATATCAAGGTTCAATTTTCAAAGCGGTTTCAGATAAATGCGGAAGTGTCGTAATAAAACTTTATAGAGATAATAACATCACAAAAAAGTCTGCGGGGTATAATACATATAATAAAATGATGTTAGAATATAAAACATTGTTAAAATTAAAAAAATTAATTGATGACAAAGTTTGTCCAAATTATATTAATATTATTGATTTTATACAAAAAAAACAATATATTGTATTGGAATATGCGGACGGAGACAGTACATATATATTTAAAAATAATGTTTCTTTTGAAATTATGGAATCATTTTTAATTCAAACGCTTGTAGGATTATTATGTTTTCATAAAATCATAAAAATGTGGCACAATGATTTAAAATTGGAAAATATACTATACAAAAAAATAAATAAAAACATTGTGATTAATTACAGTATAAACGATATCAATTATTTAGTTCCAACACACGGATATTTGTTTATGTTAAGTGATTTTGGTATTTCGATGGACATTGATTACGCCACGCACAAAAATAAAGCACTGAGTGAGTTTACTGAGATAGACATATTAAAAAAAAGTATAGATATGATGATAATGACAAAAATTATTAATAAAATAAATACTCTCGAAGATATTAAAATTTTTTTGAGAAAATCAAATTATGAGATGATAGAAGAAATTATGAAAAAAAAAGATAAAATAGAAGAAAGTATTTTTACAAAAAAAATGTTAGAGAACATAAAAAATGAATTTTTTACAATTCCGATTTTTAATGATGAGGAATTAATTAAAACGGGTTTAGGGGATCTAGTAAAAATAAAAAATATACTGTACGACAAAAATACAATTTTGAATATTATAAAAAAATATTTTTCCAAATACGCCGTTAATAACGAATACACTATAAAAGATAATTATTCAGATAACATAGTAACGTTTGTGATAAAATATGATTAGAATGAGATTAATTAATAATTTTATCGTTTGAAATATATTTACTATAATTTTTTTTATTATTCTAAATTATATAAATGAAAAATGCAATTGCAATGCTAATTTTTAATAATGAATATTATATACCAGGCACTATAATATCAGCATTTGTACACAGAAAATATATGGAAAGACTAAATTTAAAATATGATTTGTTAATAATGGTTGATGAAAAAATATACCAATATAAAGACGAACTATTAAAATATTTTGATGTGGTAAAAAAAATCGATTTATTAGAATTAAATTTAAATTATAATGTGCATAAAAAATACTCCAAATGGATGAAATTTTTGATAAACAAATGGCAAATATTAAGGTTTGAAGAATATGATAAAATTTTATTCGTTGATCCAGATTTTTTGCCACTGGATGATAAATTTTATGAAGTGTTTAATTTTAATACTCCTGCAGTCACCACTAACTTAAAATGTGATAAAGGTAGTGAACTTGAAAAAAAGTTTTTTATGAGTGAAAAAGACGTTAAAGAAATAGAAAATATCCCTGCAGAATCATATTATGATGTGGCATTAAAATTAAGTTCAAGTATAAATGCGACTTTGATAATGTTAAGTCCTAACATAAAACTATATAATGAATACATTGATTTTATAAAAAAAGCAGAAAAGAAGGGTTATAAATCAAATTGGTTTTCGGCAGTTGATGAAACATCATTGTTATTGTTTTTGAGGTATTACAAAAATGTTCCTATATATTGTATATCGAAAGAATATTCGATAGCTCCGTGGGATGATAAAGATTATGACATCAATAAAATTTATGGTTTGAATTATGTTTCATTAATAAAGCCATGGTTAAGATTGCCAATGCTACAATGGGGAGAAGAAAATATTTGGCATATAGTCGGAAAGAAAGCATTAAAGAAATCCGAAATAATAACTGAAATATACATTAATGGATTAATTGATAATTTATATTTTTTTGTGGATAATTATAAAACTTTTAATAAAAAGTCCGGATACAACTTGGAAGCATTGCAAAAATATAAAAATAAACTGTATCCGTTGATCAATTACATTAAAAAATATAAAAATTTAAAATATGGAAATAGTGAAAATACTGAAAAAATAAAAAAAATAATGGACGATTCTAAACAAATACATTCTTTTATGAATAATAAATCTATCATCAGTTATGATAAACTTCTTAATTTAATAGTGTAAACTAATATTTAATGACGTTTATGGTTATTTTTGACAATATTTTTACCCATTATTTTTACATCATAGATTTTTAAATTTTTTTTTGTATAGTACAACGCACTAATACAGTCGACTATTCCATAAAAATAATTTTTGATTAGTTCCACATTTTCAGGAGAAAACCATTCAGTATTAGTTTTTTCTAAGTCGTCCATCACTTCGTAAAATCTTTTTGATACATATATTTTTTTATAATCATTTGAGGGTATTTCATACGTCAATTTGTCTAACTGATTAAACATGTCTTCAGTTGTCATGTTTGGTAAATAATATTTTCCAAGAATATATTTTAAATATTTGAAACTTTCGTTAGGTTTTTCAATTAATAGTTCTTTTTTATAGTGGTATAGAAAGAAATATACATTATATTTAAATAATATAGCCATTTTAGTGTCCGAAGCATTATCTAATGATTTGTTATGAATTAAATATTTATTTAAAAAAATTTCATCAACTCCATAACCAAACGGTTTGACACGTTTACCATAAATTCCAGTGTCTGTTATATTATGGGCATCACGTATAAAATCGATAATAATATTTTTATTAAATTTTTTATTAAAAAGTCCAAAACAACCACAAAAATAATGGGGTTCTTCCTTCATTATCAATAAATTATTCGAGGTTGCCATTCCTATAATTTCTTTGCTAATTGATTCATAATTCATCAGTTTTTCCAATCTAATTAAGTCTTCATCATTTAAATCAATATCGACTGTAATAACATTTAATGCATCATTATTTTCAAAATCGAACAAAGGAAATAATCTTACAAGTGAACCAAATACGTCAAAATGATAATTATTTTTAACGTAGTCTGTACATTTAAATAAAATTATATGTATTTTGTTTGAATTTTTTAACATATTGTATATAACTGTATCATTTTTGATATGTACATCTATAAAAATACGCAATACATATTTTGATTGAGTTTCCAGCAAAGCAATTAATTTTTTAATTTTTGTGGTGTATATGGAAAAATTTTTATAATGGTTTTCCATTTTAAAAAAACACGCGGATAATATATTGTACTTTTTATTTTTATCATAAGCAGTCAATGTATCAAATTCACAAATTTCGTTTTTAAGATATGCCATTTATATATTATAGCAATTTAATTTTTCGCATACTCAATTAATATGTAAAAAATCCTCGTATCATATAAAAAATATTTTCTTATAGCATAAATAAATTATTAACTTAATGCATTGATAAATGTGACTTATTTAGTTAAGACTACATAAATTTTTGCAGCCGTTATAATTTAATATTGTCGAATCATTTGGAGCATTTGGATTAAAAAGACAGACTTTATGAATATTCGTTTTAGTATTTTTCCAGCTTTTAGTATTTTTGTAATCTGTGTCTGGATTCACACTACACACCATACATTCAGGATATTTTTTTTTAAAGTTAGGATCATTCGACAAATGAGTTTCATAATCTTTATAACATATTGTATCTTTTGAAATATTATAATCAGCCGGTTTTATCACCACATCGCCAGGTTTATATAAATTTTTGTATCCATTCGCTTTTGTGAGAAGATCGTTCCATTCTTGTTGCGTTGAAACTAACGTTTTGCCGTTAAAATCACTTTCCGGTAATCTTATATCAACAAAATCATCGTTTATAAAACTAACTTCATTATTTAATGACGAGTCATCTATTCTATAAAAATTATTTGCTAAATATAATGCTCGTGCTTGTTTTCTCATAGATTCTTCCAAAGTCTCTTTAGACATTTTTAATGCATTGTTTGTACTTTTAAATTCTTGTAATTGCTGTTCTATAGTCAAAGTTTGCGCTGTTTCACTCGGAGTAGTACCCAAAACTAAATTACCTCCAACAGTAAGACCACTTGGTACAATTTCTTGAGCAGTAGTAACACTGGCAGCTTCTGCCGTAGAGTTAACTGCGGAAGAATTGGCTACAGCAGACGCACTTTGAAAGTTTTCCTTATAATTTGAAAAATTGTCTTTATAGTTAATTGACATGAATTGTATAACTAAATATATAGCCAAAATAAATATAACTATATAGAAGAAATAATCTATACAAAATTCAGGGTCATTCGAGCCGACATTAACAATCGTATATTTTTTGTTCATTATATAAGAAATCAATATAAAAATATTCTACAATAATTTTTAAATATTCATATAAAATAATAAATCAATATTTTTTTTTTATGTATATATAAATATATAAATAATATGAGTTATCCCACTCAAGGTGCATCAAATAGACAAATTTATGATTGCTGTGCTTATGCGCAGTCATTGCAACAATCTGTTGATCCTTTACAATATCAATTATATTTTGGAGCCCAAGAAAACTGCTCTAAATGTATCGATAAACGAGCATGGTTCAGACAAGACAGAGAAATTGTTGATATAGAATCCGATTTATGGAATATTAACAGACCATTATCAAAATGTGACCAATATAAATATAATCCTAACTGCCAAACTAGTCCTATGTGCACTAGTACTTTTGACCCAAGTGTTCCTAAAATTTTATCTCCAAGTTTATGCCCCATTGTTTACAACAATATTGCAAAACAAGACACTCCTGGATATAACGTTCCTGATGCCAATGTATGCGGTTCAAGAACTGGAGGCAACTGGACTGAAGCTGATTCTGTTAACACTTATCAAGCCTATGACAGAAACAACAAACAAGTATTAAACAACTCCAGACAAAATGAAGATGTTTATTTATTCTTAAACTCCTGCAATCAAAAACCATTATACAACGGATCAATGGAAAAAGTTAAACCCTTCTTCGTAAACACTTACAATTCCGCTCCCGTAGAAATGGATCCCAGATTTAGATCTATGCAAACCAAAGGCAGAATGGCCGAACCAGAAATGGCTCATATGCACGCAGAATCAGAACACTAAATTTTAAAATAGCAAAAACCGCAAAAACAGTAAATACAGTGAATAAATTGTGTCTATAACATATTTTATAATCTAGTTAAATCTAATTAACTTTTTATTAGTTTTAATTTTTTTGTTCGGATGATAAAAGCGAACATTTATACATTTTAATGATTGATGAATGAATTGGCGTAAAAATTGGTTCTAACAATAAATTTTTATTTATGTACAAATTACAAATAGTATTGTCAATTTTTGCTAGAATTCTTATTAAATATAATAGTAAACCAATTATACTATGAAAAGTAGATAAATTTGTTGCATAATTACGAAATTCAATTAATAACTCAGATGCATTAACGTAGTCAGTATTTAAAATTTCAATTTCGTCGCTAGTGATATTAGATTTGTAATCATAAGACAATATGTATTGAGTTTCCATTTCTCGAAATGATGATATAGATATATCGTCTGATATTTCTGACAATACATACAAATTACCAATGTGTATATTTTCACAAAATGACGAAAATTTTAATTGATGAACTACGTCTTGAGTAACAAGCAAATTAATTACATTATAATGTTGTGTCTCTCCATATTTTGTGAATATTCCTACGTCATACGATTTATTTATAATTGGCAAAAAATAATCACAAATTTTTGTAAATAAAAAATTTATTAACAATGACGTAAGGTCACTTTTATCAACCAATTTATTTTTAAAATCTAAAATTTGCGTTTCATATTTATTTTCTAAACTAATTTTTAACAAACTGGTTAAATATTTATTTAAAAGATTTTTACTGTACTCAATGTTATTATAAATCGGTTGTGTATTTACGCAAAAATCTAGTTCTTTTATTAAAATTTGTGCACCTATCGGATTAAATGTTATACCCAAATTTGTGTAACATGCTGATAAATATTGAGTAATACCGCCTGCCAACGAATGACCTGTAATAATCAAATCGGTTATAGGATTTCTTTGGACAGAGCTGATTATTACATAACACATATCAATAATAGCTTTAGAATATTTGAGTCCATTGTCTAAATAATTATTATTGATGTACATTGTTAATAATTCCGCAAATTGTAAGATTTTATCGCTACATTTATTTTGCAATATGGCATGAATTATTTTTTGAGTAGTAATTTCTGATGTATCAAAGTCAAATATTTTTTTTATATAATCACTTGTAATCATGCCTAAATATTGAGCAGTGGGTATTATCATAATTAACCAATTAATATTTTTAATTATTTCGTTAATATTT
>Ga0214192_1001949_pt1 | contig 11053 bp, 8 predicted proteins | sample TroBogEpilimnion_44_FD_153030 | JGI IMG/M metagenome (GOLD analysis project Ga0214192, IMG submission 153030) | Freshwater microbial communities from Trout Bog Lake, WI - 29JUL2008 epilimnion | ecosystem: Environmental > Aquatic > Freshwater > Lake > Epilimnion/Euphotic zone | place: Trout Bog... | reverse complement strand
AGATTGCCGTGCGGACGAGGACTGGCTTTATCACATCGTCAAAGACCTGATCGAAGGTGGCTTTGAAGGCATCGGAGGACACAACTTTTTACCGCCGGAAGATTCCAGCGTGGCCGCAGCGGTGATGGTATCTCCAGGGGGGCCTGCGCATGTGATGTTAAACGATCGCCAGGCTGAGCATATCCCAGGCTGCAACATGGTTTTTTACAAATGGGTACTAAAGGAGATAGGCGGGTTTGATCCCATTTTTTGGAAGGCGGGCGATGACGTCGATGTCTGCTGGCGATTGCAGCAGCGTGGATTCAAGATCGGGTTCAGTCCGTCAGGGTTTGTCTGGCATTACAGGCGATCCAATGTAAATGCCTATTTAAAACAACAACAAGGCTATGGAGAGGCTGAGGCTCTGCTCGTTGGCAAGCATCCGGAATACTTTAACATGCTCGGCGGCAGCATCTGGCGCGGCAGGATTTACGGACAGGCCAAACAGGGAATCATGAGCCGCTCTCCCATTATTTACAGGGGTGTTTTCGGAAGCAGCTGGTTCCAGACACTCTACACTTCGCAACCCAGCGGATTACTCAGTTTCCTGAGTTGTTTTGAGTACCACGTCTTCATCACCCTGCCTCTGCTTGTTCTTTCGTCCACGTTCCACTCACTGATCAGCCTGAGCATCGCAAGTTTGTCGTTGTCAGTCCTCGTTTGTCTCGCAGCAGGATACCAGGCGGAATTGCCGAGAGGAAAATGCCGGGCCTGGTCAAAACCCTTGGTAGGCCTGCTATTTTTCCTTCAACCCATTGTTCGCGGGTGGGCACGCTACCGGGGTCAGTTCCTGGGGCCTCATGAGCAACTTAAAAAACGGGAGACCTTGGAATCCGCAAGCCTGAGAACCGGCGAATGGCCTTTGGAATCGGTGAGCTATTGGGGAAATAAATTCGTGGACAGGATCGAATTCGTCAAGGCAATCATTGAGCGACTGGAGAAGGAATCGTGGCCCAATAAAACGGATTCCGGATGGAATGAATACGACTTGGAGGTGCTGGGAAGTCGCTGGGCGAGGCTGGATCTCACGACCGTTTCCGAGGATTACCCGAAAGGTGCACGGATGCTTCGATGCCGATTGAAGGCGGGTTGGTCCCTCCAAGCCAAAGTCATCTTCTGGTCGGTCATCGGCTTGGAACTCTTGACCATTGGAACCTTGCAGTATTGGAGAATACTCATATTCCTGATACTACTCACCGTGCCACTATTCACCTTGCTGGTTCGCAAGGAGAAACTATATCTGCAAAGCCTCGTTATTGTGATGCTGGATGATTTGGCCAAGGAGCGGCTCTTGACACGTGTACCTTTTGACAAGATGGCGCCTCAAGCCTGAGCCACGGGTTCAAACCCCGTCCTTTGGGGATTCCAAAGAGTTAAATTTCTTTTCAAATGATCCAGAATTCATTATCAAAAGCCCATGAACTTCAACTTGGGCTTTTGGAATAAGCTGACTTCGCTGGCAACACTGGTTGCAGTGGTGGTCGGAATTGGCCTGGTGGGACTCTGGTATAAGCCCTTGTTGGATCAGAATCAGAGGCTGCGAAAAGAAATAAGCCGCCTGGATTTCCAGATCAAACAGGAGGAAGCCACTTGCCGAATTCTAAGTAACCGTATTGATGCCATCGAGAAAGATCCCAAGACAGTGGCAAGACTAGCCCGGGAAAAATTGGGTTACGCAAAACCCAACGAAACCATTATTCGCTTCGACCCACCTTCCACGGCAGGCTCCGTTCAATAGACAAATCCCGCGGGAGATTCCCAAGGCGACCCATCAAACGGTCATTATTTCTTTTTCTTTGACAACCAGATGGGCGTCAATCTTCCCGATGTATTGATCCGCGAGCTTCTGAACTTCCTTTTCAGCCACCTCAACTTGGTCCTCGGTGACGCCACCCGCCTTGCCATCTTTCTTCAATGCTTCCAATGCGTCCCTGCGCAAATGGCGAATGGCCACCCTGCCATCCTCCGCCATCTTCTTCACAACTTTGATGAATTCCTGACGGCGTTCCGTGCTAAGTTCCGGAAGCACGATACGGATAAATTTTTTGTCCACCATGGGATTCAACCCGAGATTACTCTTCTGAATCGCCTTCTCGATTGGGTGCAAGGTGGTGGCATCCCAAGGCTGAATCAGCAGCATTCGTGGTTCGGGGGTAGTAATTCCAGCCAGTTCCCGGATTCGCATCATGGAGCCATAAACGTCCACCTGGATGTTTTCCACCAAGCCCGGGGAGGCTTTGCCCGTGCGCACGCCTGAAAATTCATGCTGCACGACTTCCTCGGTCTTGGTCATCTTCTCTTCTGCTTCAAATAAAATATCATCAAGTGCCATGCGACCAATCTAGCAAATGCAGAAGTTGCTGTATAGAGGCGATTGTGGTTGGGTCAGGTCTCCGAGGGTTCCTGCTGGCTGATGCAATGAAATGATCCCAAGCCCCAGATAAGTTCTGTGGAGTCGATCCCCACCACTTTGTGACCCGGGAAAACTTCCTGCAAAATGGCAAGGGCACGGGCGTCATTCGAACTTCGGTAGATAGGCACCAACACCTGCTTGTTCGCAATATAAAAGTTAGCGTAGCTGGCTGGCAATCTCTGTCCACCATACTCAATCACCCCCGGCATCGGTAGGGTTACGATTCGGAAGGGTTGACCATTCTGGTCGCGGGACAACTTCAAACGAGCCAGGTTGTCTTCCAACAAGCCATGGTTTTCATCCAAGGGGTCTTCTTCCACCACCGTCACCACGGTGCCGGCATCCACAAAGCGCGAAATATCGTCAATGTGACCATCCGTGTCGTCTCCAACCACTCCCTCCCCCAGCCAGACAACGTTGGTCACCCCCAAATACTCCTTCAGGTAATTTTCGATCTCAGTGCGATTCAAGTGCGGGTTGCGATTGGGATTCAACAAACAGGCCTCCGTGGTCAGCACGGTTCCGGCCCCATTCACCTCGATGGAACCTCCTTCCATTACAATTCCCGGCGAGAAAAGAGGAAGTCCCCGAAGCCGGGCAATATGCTGAGGAACGGCATCATCCAGATCAAAAGGCGGATATTTGTTACCCCAGGCATTGTAACCCCAATCAACCACAGCTCGCTCTCGCTTTCCATGCTGTTCGCGGACGACGAAGGTGGGGCCGTGATCCCGGCACCACGGTTCGTAAGACGGAAAGTGCTGAAAGGAGACGTGTTCGAGCGGAGTTTCATTCTCGCGCAACAAGGACCTGACCCAATCCTCCATTTCCGCATTCCAGACATTAATGTTCACGTCCTCGGTCTCAACCAGATGCTTGATGAGTGAGGCATAAACAGGAGGAACCGTTTCGTATTTGCCTGGAAAACTGATTCCATCGGGTCGGGGCCAGCTAAACCAAGTACCGGCATGGGCTTCCCATTCTGCGGGCATTCGATAACCAAGGTCTCTTGGGGTTGGATTATTCATCGGCTGATTAATTTTATGCCGGGCATCACGGTAATGGATTGCCACGAGCAGCCAGCAATAATCGATACCAATCCTCCCGAGTCAATTCCAGATTCACAGCACGTGTAGCCTCAAGAATGCGATCCGGGGTGGTGGAACCCAGGATAGGGATGATTTTGGCCGGATGTTTCAACAACCAGGCAAGGGCAATTCCCGCCCTTTCGACCCCATATTTTCGGGCCATTTCATCCAGTAGCGGAATCACTTTATCAGCCCCATATTGAGATTCCATGCCGGGCCTTACATTCACACCGCCTTCCCCCATGAAACCGCGCGCCAGGGGACTCCATGCGAACGGTGTGATTTTTTCCTCCATGCATTGGTCCAGCGTACCATCCTCCAAAGTATTACGGCAGCCGAGGCTGATTTCCACCTCATTGCAGATCAATTTCATGGGACAATATTTCTGCAAAGCAGAAACCAGGGAAGGCCTGAAATTGCTCACGCCGAAAAAACGAACTTTCCCGGATCGTTGAAGTTCCACAAACGCCGCAGCAATTTCCTCCAGATTGGCAAGGTAATCCGGGCGGTGTAACAGGTACAAATCAATGGTTTCCACCCCCATTCTCTGAAGCGATCCCTCGCAGGAACGAAGAATGTGCTCTGATGAAAAATCCCATCTCTGGGGCGAGTCGGGTTCCGGATCACCGGCATAACGCACTCCGCACTTGGTAATAATCCCGATTTGCTCGCGCATCCCGGAAATCATTTTGAGGACATCTCCAAAAATCCTTTCGGAATGACCACAGCCGTAAATATCGGCATTATCGAAAAGCGTGTAACCCGCCTCATAGGCTGCTACGACTGCGGCACGCCCTTTGGACTCCAAATCCGGAGTCAAACCGACCGCCCCCTGATAGCCAGCAATTCTCCAGCAACCATAAGCCAAAGGAGCGCTTCGCAAAGGACTTGTTCCGACTTGAACGCTGTTATCCATAGAATTCCCGACAGCTTAACGCTTTAGGGCAAAAAAGACAAAGTATGATTCATGCCATGTAGACGCTTGCGGCAAACAGATTTACGAATGCATCGACACCGTGCACCGGATCCAGATGGAACTTGTCAATGATAGGCCATTTTGCTTAGGTAAGCACTCGCTCATGCTGGCGAAAAGTAATTTTAAATGCACGAAAATTCCATCCATTCCCAGGATCCTGATATCCCGCTCTGCGTGGACCTTGATGGAACCTTGATCAGATCCGACGTGCTATGGGAATCGATGCTCCTGCTGCTTCGCGCCAACCCGCTTTATTTGTTTGTTCTGCCCTTCTGGTTTCTTCGTGGACGGGCTCATCTCAAACAGGAGATTGCGAACCGGACCCATCTGAATCCAGAGAACCTCCCTTATCATCTTCCTTTCATGGCATTTCTTCGGGAAGAAAGAAAATCCAGACGCCTCATCATTCTGGCAACGGCCTCCGACCGGTTGATAGCTGAAGCAGTCGCCAAACACGTGGGTCTGTTCGACGGAGTTCTAGCCAGTGAAGGCACCACCAACATGCGAGGCTCGAACAAGAGTAACGAGTTGATCAAGCGTTATGGTAAGAATCAATTTGATTACGCTGGCAATTCCAGCGTGGACCTGGATGTGTGGAAAGATTGTCGGCACGCAATCGTGGTGAATGCCGACGACAATCTAGTGGAAACAGCAGGAAAGATTTCAAAAGTTTCCAAGGTGTTTAATGAACCCAAATCAGAGTTGAGGCTCATCCTAAAATCGCTAAGGCCTCATCAGTGGGTAAAAAACCTTCTCATTTTTGTTCCACTGGTCACGTCCCACAAACTGGATGGTTCAAACCTTTTCAAGGCCGGACTAGCTTTCCTTTCCTTCAGCCTTTGTGCATCTGCTGTTTACGTGATGAACGATCTGCTGGACTTGGAATCCGACCGTCACCACGCCAAGAAAAAAAACCGACCCTTTGCTTCAGGTCAACTGGATCTGCCGGTGGGGTTGGTCATGGCTCCCGCCCTTCTTACCGCCAGCTTTGCCTTGGGCTGGTCGTTGCACCTGAGCTTTATCTTCGTGCTGGCATGCTATTTTGTCATGACCTCCGCTTATTCGCTTCGCTTGAAACAATTGGCTTTGGTGGATGTTTTCTTTTTGGCAGGACTTTATACCATGCGGTTGATTGCCGGCCATACAGCGGCGACAATTGCCTACTCTTTCTGGCTCTTGACATTTTCTCTCTTCATTTTTCTCAGCCTCGCCCTGGTAAAGCGATATACGGAGTTGAATCTATTACTCAAAGAAAACAAACGGGACACGAGGGGCCGTGGCTATACCACGGATGATGTTTCCTTCGTGGCAATGATGGGAATCAGCAGCGGATTCATGGCTGCGCTGGTGATGGCTCTCTACGTCAACAGCCTGGATGTTCAAATCTTATATCACCATCCCAAACGACTACTGCCCATTTGCCCGCTGATGTTGTTTTGGATCAGCCATGTCTGGCTGAAGGCTTCGCGTGGCAAGATGCACGATGATCCCATTGTTTTTGCGCTCAAGGATTGGCTCAGCTATTTGATTGGATCCTTATGCATCGTCACCCTTCGTTTGGCAAACCTCGGTTGATCGTGAAAGTGTGATATTGAAGTGAACCCCTGGATTCAAAATCAATTTCGCCAGATCGTATCGGCTTTCTGCCTGTCCTTCGGAAACACTCACTCACCAGGCGGCATTCCCCCATTGGAAGGGCCTTATAACGATCTAACGGAATTTGTAGCCAGCCAGCACTCTCGCATGGCGGGGTATCTTCGAACTCCGGTGATGTTTGCTGCCATTGCATTCGATTTAGCCTCCGTTGTAACGCAGGGCAAACGCTTTCACAAACTCGAGCGTTCAGCAAGGCTTCGGCTGATCGAGTCGTGGAAGGATTCCCGTGTCTCTGCGAAGCGGGATTTGATCCGTTATTTTGAAAGCCTTTCGGTCTTGGAGCTACTAGGGCGGCTTTCGCCCTCCAGGGAGGAAACGCATTCGCAGCCGATCAAAACAGGTTTTGGCCCGGCAGATGCGGCAAGCCAGGGATCTTTTGAAGTCATTGTGATTGGCTCCGGCCCCGGCGGTGCCATTACTGCCACTTTGCTCGCAGAGGCTGGCAGGAATGTGCTGATGATCGAAGAAGGTCATTATCTGGGACTTGACTCCTGCACAGCTTTCAGTAGGAACGAAATGGTTCAAAAGTATCGCAATAGCGGCCAGACGCTGGCAATGGGCAGGAACAAAATCGCCTACGTCGAGGGTCGTTGCGTGGGAGGCGGAAGCGAAATCAATAGCGGTCTTTATCATCGCACTCCACCCGAGGTTCTGGATCAATGGCGGCGGGAATATGGTTTGCAAGGAGTCGCTCCCGGTGAAATGAATCCTCATTTTGAGGCCTCTGAAAAAGACGTATCGGTCTCACTGTTGCCTCCCGGAATGGCTCCAGCAGCCTCGCTTAGGCTGCAGGAAGGAGCTGCTCGAATGAATTGGAAATCGCTCGAGGTGCCCCGCTGGTTCAAATATAATCCCTCACTCGCAGGAGGAGGACGACGTCAATCCATGACGGAGACTTTTATTCCCCGTTTTTTGAGGGCGGGAGGAAGGCTATTGTCCAATACGAGGGTGGACTCGTTTCGAATGGAGAACGGAACTCGCTGGAGAATCTCAGCATCCACACCGGAAGGATATGTTTTGGATCTGCGAGCGGAAAATCTCTTCGTTTGTGGAGGTGCCATCCAGACACCAGCCCTTCTCAGGAAAAGCGGCATCACCACCAACGTCGGTGACTCCCTTCACCTCCATCCAACAGTCAAAGTAATTGCCCAATTTCCTGAAGCGGTCAATTCCGCCGCCATGGGCGTCCCGGTGCATCAAGTCAAGGAGTTCCAACCCAGGTTTACTTTTGGTTGTGCCATCAGCAGCCCTGCTTATCTCGCTCTTGGATTGCTCGACCACCCAAATGATTCGATAAACATCTCCTCACTCTGGCCGCAGCTCGCGAGTTACTATGCCATGATCACCGGCACAGGCTCGGGAACCATACGATCACTCCCGGGATTCCAAGACCCTCTGGTTCGCTTCCACCTGACAGATTCGGACAGGAGGGATTTGGGGGCGGGACTCCACAAACTGTGTCAGGCGTTATTTGCGGCAGGGGCTGAAAAACTATATCCCGCCATCGCAAGAGTTGGATCCCTGAGCAGCGCCGATGAGCTAAGCCGGCTCCCCAATCAAGTCCCGACCGGAATGTCCAACTTGATGACCATTCATCTGTTCTCCTCCTGTCCCATGGGGGAAAACAAATCAAAATGTGCCGCCGATTCATTTGGAAGAGTTCACGGCTTCAAAAATCTTTTCGTTGCGGATGCCAGCCTGCTTTGCTCCGCACCCGGTGTGAACCCACAAGGATCCATCATGGCTTTTGCCCGACGGAACGCCCTGCATTTTTTGAAAAAATAATTCGTCGAAGAAACAAGGAATTATGGAACAGACCGTAAACAATAAATACATCGTGACGGGAGCACTGGGTTGGCTCGGGATAAGCCTCGTACAATCCTTGATTCGGGGTCTGGCTGACCATGAAGCATTGAACACCCCTGCGCCTGATACAAGGGTGCGGGCATTGATCCTGCCCGGGCAGGATGCCTCCGCCCTTCGCAAAATCTCTGATCGGGTTGAGATCATAACCGGGGACATCCGCAGCGCCGCCGATTGCACCAAGCTTTTTCAGGGATACTCTGGTGCGACCTTGTTTCATACGGCAGGTATCATCCACCCCGCCAGAGTGAAAGATTTCTATGACATCAATGTCCAGGGGACTTCCCGCTTGCTGGATTCCGCCATTGCAGCGGGTGTGAAACGGGCCGTGGTTGTTTCATCGAACTCTCCTTGCGGCTGCAACCCCCAACCGGATCACTTGTTTGACGAAAATTCCCCTTACCATCCCTATATGAACTATGGTCGTTCCAAAATGGAAATGGAAATGGCCGTCTCGAAGATGGGCAAACTCGGGCGAATCGAAACCGTGATCATCCGTCCCCCCTGGTTTTATGGCCCCAACCAACCTCCCCGCCAGACGCTCTTCTTCCAAATGGTTCGGGACGGCAAAGCCCCCATCGTAGGCGATGGGCGCAACCTGCGCTCCATGGGTTACATTGACAATCTTTGCCAGGGATTGATGCTTGCTGCCAAAAGCGAGAAAGCAAATGGCAAAATCTATTGGATTGCCGATAAAAGGCCTTACTCCATGAATGAAGTCATTGATACGATCGAACGCCTTCTGGAAAATGAATTCGGTCAGAAATGCGCCCACAAACGCATGAAATTGCCCGGGTTCGCCAGCGAAGTCGCCTTGATGATGGATGCTACCTTGCAATCCCTGGGCCTTTACCATCAGAAGATTCATGTACTGTCTGAGATGAACAAAACCATCGCCTGCAGCGTGGGACTTGCTGAAAAAGAATTGGGCTATAAACCCACCGTCGCCCTGGAGGAAGGAATGCGCCGGTCGATGCAATGGTGCGTCCAGCAGGGAATCCAATTTTAATCGTAACATGGCCACCCACGCTCTCATCACCGGAGGTTCAGGATATTTCGGCTCTCTTCTGAGAGATCGACTTCTTTCCCAAGGTAAAGAGGTGAGGATATTTGATAGATCGGACGCCGAAGATCGGCCTGCGAGTGTTGCCTTTTCCAAAGGTGACATCCGCGATGAAGCAAGCGTTCTGAAGGCCTGTAAAGGCAGTGAAGTCGTCTATCACTGTGTTGCCCAAGTCCCACTGGCCAAGGACAAAGCTCTTTTTGATTCAGTGAACAACACAGGCACTGAAAACCTTCTTAAATCCTCACTCTCAGCCCAAGTTAAGAAGGTCATCTATGTTTCCTCCAGCGCCGTTTTTGGCGCCCCCAAATCGAATCCCGTGACCGAATCCACCCAACCTTCACCTGCCGAGGCCTACGGAAGCGCAAAGCTTCAAGGGGAGGAACGTTGTGCTGAATTTGTAAGACGCGGGCTGGATGTATCCATTATTCGCCCCCGCACCATCATGGGGCACGGTCGGCTGGGAATATTTCAAATCCTCTTTGAATGGATCCGCACCGGTTACAATGTTCCTGTGCTGGGGAATGGTGAAAATATCTACCAATTTGTTCATGCGGACGACCTGGCGGATGCCTGCATTCTTTCGGCAGGCCGGGCTGGAGCCAGCAGTTACAACTGCGGCACGGATCGATTTGGAACAATGCGCGAAGTATTGGAGCAGCTCTGTGAACATGCCGACACGGGTTCCAGGGTCAAGAGTGTTCCGATGGCGCCAGCGGTGGCCATGATGAGCCTGACCAGTGCACTTGGGCTCTCCCCTCTCGGACCTTACCACGCACTAATGTACGGAAAATCAATGTATTTCGACGTTTCCAAAGCCAAGTCCGATTTGGGGTGGCAACCGCGGTTCTCCAATCAGGAAATGTTTATCCAGAGCTACGATTGGTACATTCAAAACCGCGAACAAGTACTATCCTCACACGGTGCTTCTCACCACCGTTCTGCGGTCAAGCACGGCGTTTTGGGAATCATGAAGCACTTGCTCTGAAGAGGGTGTGCTCTTGTCTTTTCCCGGCCTTTGGGCAATCTGCTGTGGTTGAAATCGCTCATCTCCATTAGGATCATCAGGCCCGCTCTTGCAATCATCGCAGGATTGCTCCTGGCCATTTCTTTTCCAGGTTTTGATCTGGCAGGAATGGCGTGGGTGGCTCCGGCATTGTTTCTGGTGTCAGCCGTCGGATGCAAAGGGCGAAGGGCTTTCAGGATGGGCTATCTGGCGGGATTGGCGCACTATCTTCTCTCCCTATATTGGCTGCTGTTAATACCGGCGGGATGGTATCCCGTGCTGGGATGGCTGGCATTAGCCGCTTTTCTCGCGCTTTTTCCAGCTACATGGGTTTGGCTGACGTGGAAGATCTTTCCGGTGGAAATCCGTGGAGACAGCGGCAGCGCCAAGATACTTCAATTAAACGATTGTTTTCTAAAATCCATCTGGGCGCAGAGGATGCTGTGGTCCATGGGAGGTGCCGCCCTATGGGTCACCATGGAAATGGTGCTCGCAAGGATCTTCGGGGGTTTCCCATGGAATCTACTTGGTAGTTCCCAATACCGTATGGTGCCGCTCATCCAGATCGCCTCGCGCACTGGCATCTACGGCGTTTCGTTTTTGCTGGTGTGGACCTCCCTGTCCTTCCTCAGCGCAGGAATGGTCATCCTTCGCACCCCAGCCAAGCGCTCGGCATGGGTGGGTGAAATCATCATCCCTTCACTTGTAGTAGCAGGCCTCTACGCATCCGCCTACACCCAACTACTCATGCCTAAGCCGCCACAACCCCATTTCACGGCGACATTAGTCCAGCCTAGCATTCCTCAGACAGTCATCTGGGACGAAAAAGAAAACGACCATCGCTTCCGGGAACTCATACAGCTCTCAGAAAAAGCACTTCAGGAAAAAACCACCCTGCTGATCTGGCCTGAGGCCGCTTTACCGAGAATGATCCGTTACGACGCGGAGA
>Ga0214192_1001948_pt1 | contig 11053 bp, 25 predicted proteins | sample TroBogEpilimnion_44_FD_153030 | JGI IMG/M metagenome (GOLD analysis project Ga0214192, IMG submission 153030) | Freshwater microbial communities from Trout Bog Lake, WI - 29JUL2008 epilimnion | ecosystem: Environmental > Aquatic > Freshwater > Lake > Epilimnion/Euphotic zone | place: Trout Bog... | reverse complement strand
GGCGGAAGATTTAAATGAAACGTATATAATTATCAAATTGCTGGCGGCGGGGGATCGCCATCTATGGTTATGTTGTCACCTGGCGAAACGATTGTTGATTATGATAATGGACAACGCGCACGAAAAGCATTGGAGTAGAAATTATGCCTATTTTTAAAGAACATTTCCCAAGTTCTTTTGAACTTGAATTTGAAACACTTGATGATCTGCTTAATATTGATTGTAATAAAAAATGGACTGAAAACCCTTGGGGGGAAGAATTTTATCGGTTCAGCATCAAAGATGATCGCCGCAGCATTTTTTATTTGTTGGAACCTAATGATAATTATTTACACCTTATGGTTGAGATGAATGGTGGGACACGAAAATATATTCTTGGTGACATTTATGGTTCTTCACCAGAAGAAATTGGGTTGCCAGAATACATACCTAAATATGAGAGAATAAAATGACCAATATCATCCAGCGTCTTAAAAAAAGCTACACATGCCGGAATCAGCACCCTAATGATGACCGCACCAAAACAACCGATACATGTGTTGACTCACAGGCTATGTGTATATGCGAATATGATGAAGGCAATGAAGAAACCAGTGCTTCGTATTAGGGACGATGAACTGATCGAGGATTAAAAAACGTACGCGCCTCTGAACACGGGGCGGCCACCGATCATCTCACAAATTTCAGGGGGCAGCATTGTCCCCTGTTCATCAAATGTAAGTACGACAAACCCCATTTGTGACCTGCTGGGTGTGCCCTCTAAATATTCAAACTGCGGACCGAATGGATCAGCGAGTGTGCCTGTCTCGATGCCCCACCGTGTACCTTTGCGGTCTCTCATGGCGGTCACCTGAAACTGGTGCGTGTGTCCAGTGACCATATTAACGCCAGAGTGCAGGGCGTTGTTCCAGCCAGCGTGTATGCCGCCCCTGAACCTGTGGCGAATCTCCGTCCCATTTACATCGAAGGCATATGAGAATTTCCAATCTTTAAAGTGGTCTTGTAAAGTTGGAACCATTCCATCGAGTTCATTGGCATTGTTTACTATGTACGAATCAATGCGAATATCATGGTTTCCTACAGACCATAATTGGTGTTTAGCAATCGGCAGGAGTTTAAACCATTCTTTAGCGGTCTCGATCTCTTGATGAATTTTCGGGGCTGCACTGCCCTTAATTTGCGGGTGGCGACTAACACGCGCCCCGTCGATGATGTCACCGTTCATGACAATGCCGTCGACTTTTAGGTCACGGGCAACTTTGCAGAATGATTTAAAGATAATTGTGGGGTCTCCAGACCAAACATGCAGGTCGCTTCCTACTATCCACCGCGTAGAAGGCTCTACAATGCTCACCAGGCGGATATATGTCCATTTGCCTACTATCGGAGCATTTACCTCTGGAATGCCGTCAGGGAACCTCTCCTTGGCTTTATACAGGCGACTCTGAAACGTGGTGTATGGGATATTGATGGACTTGGCGGATTCGTATGAATTACGGCCAGAAGATTCGTAAATCTTTAGAGTCTCAATCATAAGCTCAACGGACATTTGGGGCGTTGCCATAGTATCACCATTAATTGGTTGACGCCCCTCAACGTTACAACATTGTTATCATAAAAAAAACCCCCGTGAAAGGGGGTTTATTTATCAAAGAACCCACATCCAATATAAGATAAGTGGGGTAATTATAAGAAATAACGCATCAATAAAATGATCTTTTATCGATGACAAAATTATAAATATCAACGTCAATAAAATACACAATGTAGATACAATTTTAAGAAATAGCATCATTTTTATTTTTCCTCCTCCAGTGCAGCGTCAATCATGGCAGTAAACATTGTTATTGTCTCCACTGAAAAATCAGGCTCTTGATTTATCAATGTTTTTATTCGATAATTAAATGCAGCATCAATCATTACGGCAGTTGGAACAATCGAACGTATGACTGCACGAGCCTGCTCAGGCATAATCCCCGCCTCACGCGCCACACGTTCGATCATCCCTTCACCACCAGACATACATCCATTATAAAATGGCTTCCATTTCAATTTTTTATAATCAATTTCTAAGTTTCCTAATTCTTCACTCATTCTCATTCTCCATTATGGCTGGCTGCGGGCTAGCGGACTGATTCTGGTATTTACCGCTGTATGGCAATTCTGTTGGCTTATCTAGGATGTGAAACACTACCTGCGCGATTGGTGATCCTGCTATAATTTTTAATCTTGCATCGCCTTGGTTTTTCAATTCAAGTGTCAGGTAGCCTTTCCAGCCTGGCTCGATGACTGTATTAAATACCGACAATCCCCGCCGTGCCCATGTTGATTTGTCGTGCACAATCCCAAGCAACTGGTCAGTCATATTAAAAAATTCGATTGCAGACGCCAGGACAAATCCATGCGGTGGAATGATAACGGTCTGGGCAATACGAATATCGTACCCTGCGGCTGACAGGCCGTATGACATGCCATTAAAAATTGTCTTTTCTTTCAGCGGGAAGATTGGCGCGAGGTTCCTGATTGTTTGTGCTGATGCTATCATTTTTCTTCCTTTAATGTTTTTTTTGCTACAATTCCTCGCAATTTATCCACGTACCATTCCCAATTCATAGCAGACCGATGTTTTAATGAATCAATTTTTTCGGCAAGAAACAATTCATGTCCGTCCATCAATCGCTTATTCATTGCCATATTAGCAATCACTTCCCAGTCCACTTGATCTCGTCTTGCTTGATCTACTGCTAATGATATTCCATCTGTTGTCCCCTTTAAAATCCAAGGCAATAGTTCTGGGTTCTTTTTAAGAACGTCGCGCACATATATATAAACACGATAGTTTTCACTTTCTTCCATCATTTATTTCCCTTCAGTGCGGCGATACGAATAATTTCATGTTTTGTTTCAATATATGAATTGAGAAACATAATCTTTTCATGTTGCTTTTTATTTTCTTTTTGCAACCTTTTGATCTCATCATCCCGCACCTCTATCATCTGCTGTGCATTGAGCCATTGCGTATGGTGCGCTTCGATCATATTGCGTAAACGCTCGATCTCGTTGGCGGCTTCTTTTCTGTCCTTATATTCGCACAAACATAGAGCTTTTGAATCAACGCATGTATCTGTAGTTTTTGTGCGCGGATCATCTTCATCTCGATGACGGCATGGGTAGCTTTTTCTAAGACGTTCAACGATGTTTGTCATTTGTTTAAAACCTTCCTTGCATTATCCATTGCACCTAACAAAAATGGCCTAATGTTTTCGCTGCTGTCTTTCTCATATTCCGCAATGGCGTTGATGCAATGCTGTAATGATTCCCGTAAACGCTCGATCTCGACATCTTTAAGTTCCAATTCAGTAGGAGGCAATGGTTTCCACCTTGAAATATATCGATATACAGTGGGAGGATAACAATCTGTCTCAACTCTGGGTTCCCATCGTTTACGCGAAGAATGCCAGAAAATTGTTACCGTTTCACTTTCCCTATCATCAACACGAAGTAACTCTTTCAGTACTTCTTCGCTTGCAGTTGCTTCAATGTCTCTGTCGCGTGGGGTATCCCCATCTAATGGTTTCCAGTCTTGTTGTGTCATTTTAATTCTCCATTCAATGTAGCCATTACCTCACGGGCATAGTAAGCTTGATCATGAATGGCGTAAATTTTAACATCGTAGCCACATCTGGTTCAAGCTCATGATTGCGTAGTCGTTCTGTAATATCTTTCATTTCATGCACGGTAACTGTAGTGTGGATGGTAAGTAGGCAAAATACATTGGCTTACCATCGAGGCCATAGGGGGTAACTATTTATTTTTCTGCGCCGTCTGCCAGTGTCGTTTAAAAGCAAAACATCAGTTCTATCTTTCGGCGCTGTTTCTATCGGTTGCCAATTTTGTGCGGCAAGTTCAGCGCGTAAACGCTCAATCTCGTTGCGTAACCGCTCGATCTCGTTGGCGGCTTCTTGCAAGCAAAGTGCCTCGATGCCATGCACGTCCGTGCGAAAATCAACGCCTTGCTCGTTCATTTGTTGAGCAATAATAAGCAGAGCTTCCGAAGTGGGTTGTGTCATGGCTTATTCTCCAAATTTTTAAGGTCGAAAATTTGCTTTTGTAGATCATCAATCTGATATTGCTGGTCTTTAAGGGCAAGGATAACTTCCTCAAGGAGATTAGAGTCATTCCAACTTTCTTCTGGATATTTATAAATACATTTTAAATGTTCGTTGAGTTTTTCAATCAGTTTGTTAGTCATTTCCTGTCCTCCAATCCTTCGCCACCATTGAATGTGCGGGTAATCTCAAGGCAAGCAATACGGTTACGGCTAGCAGATAAGTCAGCCTTTTCTTGTGAATACCACAAGCTAAATTCACTGTTTGAATAATAATTCACCCAAAACGTAATTGTATGGGTTTTTTTGACTTCGATTAGGTCGTAAGCATGTTTGACACCATCCGAATAAAATCTGCCATCGAAAAAGTGTTTAATTTGTATCCATACTCCTTCATCATTTTTAAACGCCCCATGAATGGGATATTTACCGCCAGCATCATCGCAATAATTGCGGTATTCCGAGCCATCTCGCAGGGTGTAGGTTTTGTTTTTAAGGTCTAATTTCATGGCTTGATCTCCTTATTTTCAATTTATGTGTTTTATTCTTTGGATAAAAAACGAACATAAATCGCACAATTTATCATCTGTTAAATCTACCTTAAATGGGTGAATATTGCATACATCCACAACAAAATTTAAAACTTGAATAGCTTTTTTAGCCTTGTTTGTTTCCGAGTCAAACAACCGTGCTTTTGTTAGTAAAGGAGCAAGAACAGTGCGATACCCCCTCTCTTTATCTTGCCCCAGCATATTAAGAATTTCAATTAATTGTGGCGTAGCATTGCAAATTTCTGCATCAGCCAAATTGATTTGTAATTCAGTCATTTATCATTTCCTCCCAAAGGGATGTAATAATCACAATGTTTTGCGTCTGGCCTTAATGGAAACTCCATATAAGATTGACGGCGGTCGCTTGGGATTGTCCCGCTATCTGCATGACGATAGCATTTATGTTTTGATGGACACTCGTTGTTTTGACACATGGAAATATCGGGCATTAGAGTCCGTCTCCTTCTGTAAAAGTGCGGGTAATCTCAAGGCAGGTTAAACGATTGGGGCCAGCGATAAAATCAGCGTCTGCCCGATTTTCAAAGGCGCTAACTTCGCCATTTGAATAATAATTTACCCAAAACGTAATCGTGTGAGCCTTCCTGGCAATGATGAGGTCGTAATCGTGATCGCCACCAACTAAAAACTTTCCGTCTAAGGTGTGTGCACATTGCACCCACACTTCATTTTTGGATTTATAGGCTCCCTGAACTGGGTATTTACCCCTCGCATCGTCGCAATAGTTGCGATATTCAGACCCGTTTCGCAGGGTGTAGGTTTTGTTTTTAAGGTCTAATTTCATGGCTTAATATCCTCCATCGGCCAATAATCTTCACAGTGGTCAGCATCTTCCGGCAGATCAAATGAGTAATACAGTTGATATTTTGCATCGGCTATTGCACCGCTGTCTGGGTGTCTGCGGCACGTCGTAGAGGACGGACACAGGCCGCTGTTGCAGATTGATATGTCTCTCATAATCCCTCTCCTTCTTCGCAGTCGATTTCACGTTTCACGCAAGCGATGCGGTCGGATGATGCCGCACCATCCGCTTTTGCTTTACTTCAACAAGATTAAGAACTCTATTAGGATATGGATGAGTTCCGTCTAATTTCCATGATGCCTGTGTCCACGATCCATCTTCAAAATAAGCGCCATGAACTTTAAAATGTTGATCTTTATAAATGGCGTAAATTTTAACATCGTAGCCACATCTGGTTTTATAAGTTTTATCTATTGATACGAGCATAATGTGTCTCCGTGTGATGTTTATGTGTTGGCTCTGGCGGGCATACAATGCAATAAATAAATAACCCGCCGAAAAAAAACCCTAGAACGCAAAACCCCTCGATGATGGTATTCATGGGGTTTCCCCCATGATTTCATTGATTGCAGCGGCGATGCGCTCAAGTTTATCGGCATATTCTAATGGGAAGAAAATTGTCACTGGGTCTTCATCTTTTTTGTAAGCAGGATTAGTAATTTCCAAAAATGACGCCTGCGAAATTCTTCCGAACTCTGCCCTGATTGTTCCGGTAGATGTAAATGCTATTTTATGTTGCAACATATTAGCGCCCCCCAAATGCTTGGTCGATCATATATTCATGGTCGAGATTATCGAAAAGGATGTCCATTAGTGGTCCGGTAACTGAAACATTGCCAATCCGCATTGATACAGAATAAACCTCTCCAGCATATGCTGGCTCATCCCATGTCTGGTCGTATGGCTTGTCTGCACGATATTCAACGGAGACATCAATTTCTTGTCCATCCAGAAGAATAACTGTTTCATATGAGTAAACCATTTTACATTCTCCATTTAGTGCAGCCCCCGCTGCAACGTCATCTTTATCGCACATCCTTAGATTAGCGTCAAGTGCCTATCATCCATATCGGTACGATTTTTTTTCATCCACATTAAAAATTGCAGGCAACATGCGGCATGGGCGAGATGTGACAATCCGCTTTCTGGATCAACATCCTCGCCATCATTAAAAGCCACAATGTGCCGCATAGCTGCTGCTATTAGCCTGGTATAAGCCAGGCCTTTTTTATAATTGTGTGGCGCATACTTATCAGCCCCAAAGCCAAGCACGAGCGCTGTTTCTTCTAGGAAACATCTATCCAGCAAATCAAGGCGCGGTTTATCACCATCGTGCTTTGTGGCGTCGGTCATACCTTCCCCTCTAATATCTTAATCCGATACTCTAATTCCTTAATGCGCGACACCTGATATTCCAATTCCTTAAGGCGTTTCATGGTCTCAGCATATTGCGGAATTTCCTTACCGCCACGAATTTTTTGGGCGTAAGATTGCGAGATGCTGTAATCATGGGCAACGATCTTTAATGGGCGTCGATCAATTTTAATTGCAGCAATTTGTTCGTCAGTTAATTTCATTATGACATCCTCGTAATTAAATATTTGCCCTCATGGGGGCGCTTGTCTCGACTGAATTTTATTTCCCGTCGAAGCCCCCACCGATGCGCGGCTAGCGCTTCTTTATGGGTAACAACGCGAACATCACCAACTTCCATTTCCCAATAAATCGGCGGGTTTTTTTTGTATTTAATAGGCGTGTTTTTCATTTTTTTGACCTTGTTCCACGGCACTGCGGGTGCAGCATATAATAAATTCCTGAGTGATCTCTATTAAAGAATTTACCGATAGTTGGATAGCTGTAAACATTTGTTCCATCTTCATTTAAAATCTCACGCAGCTTCCTTGATATTTGCCGCCGCGTCTCAACCAATTCAGGAAACCTGGATGCACTCATGACGTGATCAATTTTCACTCTCCGTCTTGCGCTTGTATCGGTTATAATCTTCCACACAACATCTGGAATAAATCTATCTTCGTATCTCATTTCTTAACTTTCCTGTACCGTTTAATTGTAATTTTGCGTTTGGGGTGAATATTTGTTTCCAGTGTAACCATTTTTCTATCTACCAACATGGTTAATGCAGCCTCCACATCCTCCTTTTTATATTTACGCAATTTGTTAAGTATGACGCCAAGCGTCTCGCCGTCATCGCCTGATAAAACATTGTCCAAACTGGACAGTAGCGCGGTCTTTGGCTCGTCCTTCTGGCGGTCGTTGCCAATAACCAAATTAATCTTATATTCAATATCTTTACGAATAAGTGCGTAAGCCCAGCGTATATGCTCAACTGTGCGGATACCTTCCGGCACTGCAAGAATAAATGATACCTTGGCAATTTGTTCACGAGAGCGCAGCCAGATTGCCTCCATGCCAGACTTTTCCGAATGATATTCGGCTTGCTCGTGCATGATCCGCATGACCTTTTTCAACAAAGCCTTGCCGTCATCTGTGGTTGGTATTTCAATTTTATCCCCGTAATTCTCTATGCGGTCATTTGGAATGACGCTGAACGATCCGGCTTGGTACAGATCAACCAGCGTATTCTGCATTTTCTCTGGCATAGGTCGAGGCTCAAAATTTTCTTTCTCTTTGGGGACAGACTTTGTCTCAGCAAAAATCAAACTACGCCCGATAAAACCATTGGCCGTGTTTTCATAATCCACTATTTTGTCAAAGTTTGTATCGGTCGTAAAGCCAAGCAACGATATAAATGGATTAACAATGCCATTCTCGATGGATGTTAATGCAGCCTCACGCTGCTGAAGTTTGAGTTCAAATATCGGATTAGAGCCATTTTCTAACTGACGCTCTATCTGAGCAATTTCTTGCAAAATACCCTTGCGAATTTCTTTGCGCACGTCACCTGAAATCAGCAAATCGCCATTCGCTTTGGAATAAATCGACATTATGATGCCAATTACGCCTTCAAGATAAGACGCTGTTCCTTTGGTCTGTGCATTCTTAATCTTGGTGAGCAGGTAGCCAATTTCGTCAATCATATAAAACGAGGCTTGGTGATCAATCAGGTTACGGACGATTTCCTGCTCCGACTTAATTGCGCCGTGCGCTGCTCTATTTAATCCCGAAACCTTCACGACATTCATTGCAGCTTGCAAAATTGATTCCTTGCCGGTGCCAGAGGCTGCCACGCAAAAAACAATCAAGTTAGCTGTAGTGTTTCGCATTGTCTCTCGATATTTTAATCCGACAATGTTTCCCATTGCTACAAGTGCAGCCCCTACAGCAATATTCTCGCGGTACGAAAAACATTGGTCGTGGATCCACTGGGATACTTCACCAACGAATCCAGGGGGGCGCTTCAAGTCGATGCCGCGAATGTCAATGTCTGCATTATCATCCTCTGGAAAGTCCATAGGCTCATTCGGCTCAAACGTCACCGCCCGCGTCCAGCCAGCGGCCTCCGCGTAATAAACCAACGTACCCAGAGTTACGGGATTGGCAGACTTGCCGAACGAGTGCCAGCGCTTTGCAAGCTCCTCGCTGGACGGGTATTTCGTGCCCTTGGCTGACCATGCGTCCCAGATCGCAAATCCTGTCCCGCCCGTTGCATGATGAATAGCCATTCCGCACTTGATCCAGATTTCATGCGCCACATCTGGGTCGATGTAGGACAGCATGTCCTCAAGTTCGGTCGCGGACACGTCAAACGTCTGGCCGTTATATTCAGCGCGGTGGCGCTCTGGCTTGCGTAGTGCATCCAGCAATGCAGTAGGTGCAGCCTCGATGTCGCTGGGCGATCCGTAAACGCATTTATAATGGTTGCCTGAGACGTGCAGCGATCCTGGACCGACCACGAAGCCGGATGACTTAAAGTCAATGCCCTTATAGTCCGGCAGGTGTTGGAGCAGCGCTAAACCTTCGGGCACGGTATAGTAAAGGTGTTTTGACCCGCCGCCTGATCCTGTCTCGACAATCATGCCCGCGCCTGTAATGTCGGGAAATTGCTCAATGAGGCGCTGATAAGACTCAACGCCGCCATTGCGGGCGTCCACGTCAATGACCAGCAAGCCCTTGACCAGAACGCCATATCCGGTGGCGAATTGGTCCATTTGCTCCATTGTCTCGATCTGCTCCTCAGACCAAAGGGGCGCGTATTGCCAATTTGATGCGATGGGATGCTTGCCGATGGCTTTACATCCGGCCTGTCCGCATGAACATAAATTGTTTTTTATTATTTTGTTTAGGCCAATTACGCGGTAGCCCGCCTCCCAAAAATCTTTATAATTCATTTGAATAAATATCCTGCCAAAGCATCAATGGTCGTAATTGACGGCATTTTATTTGACCCATTAGCTATGGATCGAACCGTGTTTTCATGCAGCATTGTTTGCTTGGCAACTTTAGCTAAGTTCCTGTCAGCTAACGCTATTTTAATTCGCTCAAGCTGCTCGTCGTAAGTCTGACGGATAATATCTGAGGGAGATTCCATTTAAAATGTTCCATTCATGACAATTCGTATGTTGACAATGCAACGAAACGCCATTAGTGTCAAGTTCGTTGAGAGAAGAAGGAGTTACTCAATGAGTGAATTTGCAAATATCAGTAAGCCTAAAAATCGGCCAGTCATTATTACGTTATGCGGTGACGGCGGTATGGGCAAGACAACACTGGCGGCCACGTTTCCTAATCCTATTTTTATTCGCGCCGAGGATGGTTTGCAGGCCATTCCAGAGGAAGATCGCCCAGAGGCATTTCCTGTATTGTCATCCGTTGACCAGCTTTGGGAGCAGGTTAAAGCACTATTAAATGAGGATCATGATTATCAGACGCTTGTAGTTGATAGCGTGACGGCGCTGGAACGTATGTTCACTCAGTATGTAGTGGACACTGATCCTAAGAAGCCCCGTGGCATTCAGCAGGCTCTTGGCGGCTACGGCGCTGGCCGAGATGCGGTGTCTGGATTACACCAGCGTTTGCGTAAAGCTGCGGGCTTACTGGCGGATCGTAAGGGTATGCACACGGTATTCATTGCCCACGCTGAAACCAGCCGCATTGAGCCGCCAGATGATGACGCATATATGCGATATACCTTGCGTATGCACGATAAATCAATGCCCGCGTATGTGGATGATGTTGATCTTGTTGGCTTTTTGAAGCTGGAAACATTCACAACAGGTGATGGAGAACGCAAAAAGGCTATTTCGGACGGAACTCGTGTTCTGATTGCATATGCAACTGCGGCTAATGTGAGCAAAAACCGTTATGGCATTACGGAGCCATTGATTGTTGAGGCGGGCAAAAATCCGCTTGTTGATTATATTTCAGTTTTGAAGTGAGGGGAAGAAAATGAGTGATTTCTGGGAATTGAGCACAGGCGAAGAAGTACAATCTACAACTTCGTTTGAAATGGAGGGCGGAAATCTTGATCCTATTCCAAACAATACGAGCCTTGTAGCTGTGATTGATGAAGCTAAGATCGACACGGATCGTGAAGGAAATAAGTTTGTTTCGCTTCGCTGGTCTGCATTGCAGCCTGTTGAATATAAAAACCGC
>Ga0214192_1001933_pt1 | contig 11096 bp, 6 predicted proteins | sample TroBogEpilimnion_44_FD_153030 | JGI IMG/M metagenome (GOLD analysis project Ga0214192, IMG submission 153030) | Freshwater microbial communities from Trout Bog Lake, WI - 29JUL2008 epilimnion | ecosystem: Environmental > Aquatic > Freshwater > Lake > Epilimnion/Euphotic zone | place: Trout Bog... | reverse complement strand
AATGATGGTAACGGTTTAGATTACTGCTAGTGTGAACGATAGCGCGGCTAGGCCTAATAGTCCAGCACTAAGCCAGAAGATCGCGCGCACTATTGAGCGTGTTAGGTAATAGCTGCGTGAGTGTAACGTGCCTCGGTAATAGTCCAATTCCTGGCGATACTCACAATTCACACATTCACACCATCGATAATCGTGGGCCGTGGTCATTCTTGCTCACCATCCAGACTTATTTCATAGTTTGCTGGCTCATTCTGGCGCTCATGTTCAAGCGCTGCGATGGCCTTAATTAGTCCTAGTGTTAGCTCCATGTTTATTTAAAGTCCTTGAATATATCTTCAACTATCTTTAATTCTTCATCACTAAGGTGATCCAGTTGTATCGCATCGGCAAACCCAAATATATCTTTAGCCATGATTATTCCTATCTAATCGTGCTAGGCCTTGCGCCTAACATGGATAAATATCCCATGCGCCAGCTGGCATGTCAACTATTCCTGGCGCTTATTTGATAACAATTTGATAACAATTTCTAGGCCAGCGGGTCCAGGATCTTACCCATTCCTGGCCATCATCGGCCCTAACCCTGGCCCATCCTTGCCCATTCTCGAGCCATAACGTGGCCATGCGACAGTACCCTCACCATCACGCAAGCACCCCACAATCCCACGCAATCGTTAGCAATCTCCCTAATTTACAATAAATAAATAATCAATCAAAAGCAATCAAAAGCGCAATCTGTGGCTCGCTTGCCTAAATCGCTGAGCGTAAGGAGAAAGTATCGGCAAGCGTGGAAAAAATTGGGTGATCGACTGGGGGACTTTTAATAATGGGGCGACGTGTATGTAACTATCAACCCAATGATTTTTTCTAAATATAGTCTCACATATTGAGATTTGCTTAAACTATTTTATCGACCAAACAAGTATAAAATACTAGCTTTATACAATGTGACACAAATCACAGACATGAAAGCGGGACAAACACCTAATTTCCCACCTTATACAATATAAGGGGTTTTATAAATTACACCCCTATCCAAAGGGCGGTTCCACCGCCCGTTAGGTTATTAACCCAGTGGGGCATGGCAGAGCCTGCCCCTAACTCTTCCCATCGGCGGCGCAGAGCGCCACCCATAGGTTGTTTCCATAGGGATTACCATAGGCCGCCTGACGGCGGCGATTTACTACCATAGGAATTAAAGGCGGGTGTATTGTATGGCTAAGCCATCGGCTAATAAATACAAGATCGCCCCAGATAGCCAAATCTCGGCCACTCAGGCCAAGCAGACTATCGCCGAGCTGGTAACTAAAGGTTACTCCATTGCCGATGCAGTTCGGGCAACTGGCAAGTCAATTAAGTCCTATGAGTACTACCGCATGTCGGATGCTCAATTTAAAGAGGCTATCGACCTAGCACGCGCCGTAGCACGTCGCGAAGGCGCGATAAGCGAAGAAGATGCAAATATCAGCTTTGAGGACTTTAGAGCCAAGTACCTTAACTCCAAGACTTTCAATCACCAGCGCAACATCATCTCTATGCTGGAAGAGGGTAAACCCGCGTGGCTTCACCCCAACATGAAATACGAAGAGGGTTTTCCTAACTACGTCCTCGTGAACATGCCACCTGAACATGCCAAGAGCATGACGGTCAGCATTGACTATATCACCTATCGGATCTGTATCGATCCGAACATCCGTATCAAGATCGTCTCAAAGACCTTGACTATGGCAAAGGACTTTTTATACGCGGTCAAGCAAAGGCTTACCCAACCCGCTTATGCTGAACTTCAACGGCGCTATGCCCCTGCTGATGGTTACAAAGAAGCGGCGGATAAGTGGACCCAAGATGCGATTTACCTAGAGCGCGACTCAGGTGAAAAAGATCCTACCCTGCAGGCACTGGGTATTGGTGGTCAGATCTATGGTGCACGTGCTGACTTAATTGTTTTGGATGACTGTGTTACCTTGGCTAACGCCAATGAATACGAGAAGCAGATCCGTTGGATCCAACAGGAAGTTCTTACTCGTGTTGGTCCCACAGGAAAGATCCTTGTCGTAGGTACTCGTGTAGATCCAGTGGATCTTTATCGCGAGATGCGTAACCCAGATCGTTACCCAGATGGCGCTTCACCTTGGACATATCTGGCTATGCCAGCGGTATTAGAGTTTGCAGATGATCCAAAGGATTGGATTACCCTCTGGCCGCGTTCAGACAGGCCTTGGCTTGGAGATGATGCGAATATTGGTGAGGATGGTTTATATCCTCGCTGGGATGGAAGTAACCTACGCAAGCGTCGCGGTGTATTAGACCCAAAGACGTGGGCTATGGTTTACCAGCAACAGGATGTAGATAGCGAAGCTGTCTTTGCACCTGAAGCAGTACGCGGATCAGTATCAGGTATGAGAGCCATTGGCCCTCTACTACCAGGCGCTCCTGGTCATCCAGATGCAATGAATGGTTCTTATACCATCTGCTCAATGGACCCAGCCATGTCAGGTGATACGTTCTCAATTGCCTATGCTGGCGATAAGAGTACACAGAAGCGTTACGTGCTAGAAGCAAGCCGCATGCCTGCTCCTACACCACAACGTATTCGTGAATTGATTTTTGAATGGACAGAGAAGTACAAGCCATCTGTCTGGGTTATTGAGAAGAACGCCTTTCAGTTGTTCCTTACTCAAGATGAAGAAATTAACCGCTTCCTAGCATCACGCGGTATTCGCCTTGTTCAGCATTACACAGGCGCAAACAAGATGGATGCAGAGTTTGGCGTAGCCTCTATGGCTCCACTCTTTGGAATGGTTGATAAACTTGGCAATCACGTCAAGGGAAGCAACCTTATAGATTTGCCACGGTCCGACAATGAAGGCATAAAATCGTTAATCGAACAGCTCATAACATGGTCCGCTGGCACTAAAAATAAACAAGATGGATGTATGGCACTCTGGTTTGCAGAAACTCAGATGCGTGATTATATCAATCAGGCTGGAGCATATGGTGGCTCCTTTATTAAAAACCCATTTCAGACTCGTGATCAAAAAGCACGTCGTCGGGTTATTAACATAGAAGACTATCAACGCGAAAAAGAGAAGTTAGCATCTAACGGGGGTTACTTATAATGGCACTAACTGTAGATCAAATCGGAGATAAACTCCGTAAGCTACGTGCACATTACTTCACACGTGATTCACGTTATGATGATCTATTGGCGATCCGTCAGGGTAAGATTGATCAAGTGTTTCCTGGAATGTTCTCAGAGGACTATCCAAAGCCAATGATCGCAAACTTCATTGACGTTGCTGCTCGCGACGTTGCTGAAGTTATTGCCCCACTTCCTGCCTTCAATTGCATGACAACCAACACAACTTCAGATCGTGCTCGTGTTCGCTCAGATAAGCGCACCATGATCGCTGCTGGTTACCGCGACACTTGCAACCTTCAAACCATGATGTACACAGGTGCAGATCGTTACCTCACCTTTGGCTGGCTACCATTTCTTATTGAAGCAGACTATGAGAACAATCGCCCAATGATCCGCATCGATTCTCCAATTGGTGCCTACCCAGAGTTTGATCGTTTCAATCGTCTTATCTCATACTCAAAGCGTTATGTTAAGACAGTACGCGAACTTATCAATGACTTTCCTGAACACGAGAATATTATCCGTGGTCAGTACGAGAACCGTAACTCAGAACGCATCCTTGAGATGTATCGCTACCAAGACAAAGAACAACTTATTCTTTTCTTGCCAGAGCGTAACAACTTTGTTCTTTCACGCGTTGAAAATGAACTAGGTGAAATTCCTGTAGCAATTGCTTTGCGTCCTGGCGTTGACTCAGATGAGCATCAACGTGGACAGTTTGATGATATTATGTGGGTGCAAGTAGCCCGTGCACGTTTTGCTTCTCTTACTCTTGAAGCAGCACAAAAGGCAGTACAAGCACCATTTGCTTTGCCTTCAGATGTGAACGTTCTTGAGATTGGCCCAGATGCAACTATCCGTTCTGCCAATCCACAACAGATCCGTCGTGTAGATCTTAATCTTCCACCAGGAATTTTTCAAGAGAATGAAATTCTTGATCAGGAAATGCGCACTGGATCACGTTATCCAGAAGGCCGTCTAGGACAGCAGTCAGGTTCTATTGTAACTGGTCGTGGCGTAGAAGCACTTATGGGCGGATTTGATACACAAGTCAAAACAGCACAGGGTGTATTTGCTGAGACATTTAAAGAAGTTATTCGTCTATGCTTTAAGATGGACGAAAAACTATTTAGTGATGTTAAGAAGGAAGTTCGTGGCATTAATGCTGGCGCTCCTTATGTAGTTAACTACACACCAAGTGTTGATATTGCTGGAGATTATTCTTGCGATGTTACCTATGGCATGATGGCTGGACTAGATCCAAACCGTGCTTTGGTATTTGGACTACAGGCACGTGGAGATAAGTTAATCTCACGCGACTTTTTACGTCGTCAAATGCCTTGGGAAATGAACGTTACCCAAGAAGAAGAACGTGTTGAAGTTGAAGAACTGCGCGACACATTGCTTCAAGCAGTTGCTTCCTATGCTAATGCTTTGCCACAGATGGCAATGCAAGGAGCAGATCCATCTAAAGTTATTAATGCAATTGCGCAAGTAATTGTTGGTCGCCAAAAAGGCGACCCTATTGAGGAAATTGTTGCTAAGGCTTTTGCCCCAGAACCACAGCCACAAGTTTCCCCAGAAGCTGCAGCCGCTGGTGCGGCACCTGAAGGTGCCCCAGGACAGGCTCCTGCTGGGGGCGCGCCTCAAGGCCAAGCACCAGGCATGCCGCCTGCACAACAAGCACCGCAAGGTGCATCATCCCTGCAGAACTTGCTAGCAGGCATTTCATCTTCTGGTAACCCGCAGCTTGCTGCGTCAGTTTCCAGACGCTCACCCGCCTAACGTTACGAGTGAGAAAACCAATTCCCTATAGGAGATAAAAATGGCAAAAGTAGCACCAGCCTTTAAGTCTAGCCTGCAATCAGCACCTGTTAAGGTTGCTATGCAAGGTGGACATGGCTCATCAGACGCAGTAACACAAAAGACAAGCATCCAAGATGCTCCTTCAGTTAAGGCAACTGGAAAGTCTGACATTAAGTACACAGTACAGCCTTCAGGCACCCGCGGATCAAACCCAGGCGCTAAGTAATTAAATGAATGAAGAGGGTGATGATTTTAGCGGAGTAATCTCCGTCTGGGATATTATTGCCCTCTTTGCTCATCTTGTAAAAAATCTATTTGCAAGTTTTGAAGAATTTTTTGATGTATTGAGCCACATGGCTCTACATAAAGCAAACGTCGTAGAAGATCAAAAACTATTTCACGATGATGTTGTTAGAACAATTGAGACTATTATAGAAGGTGAGTAATTATGGCAGGCAAAGGCGGTTATCAAGCTCCAGCTAAACCAGCACAAGTTGCTACCATGGCTCATAATAGAACTGAAAATAGCGCTGCGACCAAAATGACGCAAGCCGCTCGTGACATTACTGGCATGCCAAATTATGGCGATGCTCAAGACATGGCACAAATTCAAAGTGGTGCGCCTATGGCCGCTACACCAAATTTAGGATCTACGCCTACGGCACAGCCACAACAAGGTGCACAAGGTATTCCACCTCAAGGTTTTATTGGCGCACATCAACCAAGCCCAACAGATAACCCATTAACGCCAATTGCTACGCAACAACAACAATCTATTAGCGGGGCACAAAGTGCTTTATCTTTGCTTAACTCATTAGGAGATAATGCTTCTCCACAAGTTAAATCAATTCGCAACGTTTTGGCTGCACATTTAATGAACCAATCACAAGCAGGACAAGCACCTACAGCGCCAACCGCAGCGGTTCCACCGATGGCGGGAGCAAAGTAGTTTATGCCAGCAGTCATTCCACCATCTCCTGAAGCACAAGCGTTAGCAGGCAACTTAGATGCTATACATGCTGCAGGCCACACAAACCTTGACCCACTTGCTCAAACAGCAGTTGCTCAAGGAGCTGGTAGTACACAAAATGTTTTAGATCATGCTGGTCTTTTAACTCAAGCAGTAAAGCAAACAACGCCAGATAAAGCAATTTCTGAACCTGCAATAAATCAACAACCAAGTCTTTTATCACAAGCAGCATCATTTTTGCATCATCAATATGGCCCAGTTCCAGTTTTAAATTCAGATGTTGCTAGTATTCAACAGCAACTACAATCAAAAGGCTACGGTAAAGATTTAACAACTGGCGCTTGGAATAGCCAATGGCAAAATGCCCTTAGTCAACATGCTTATGATGCAACAGTGGCACCTAAATTTGGAAACGTAAAATCTCTTCCATTGTGGGACCTTATTGTAAATGATATTGTTCCCCCTGGATGGTCTTCAACCTTTGCTCATTCTGTAACAAATTATGTTCGTTATTTACCAGAAAAGGGCAGTCAATTGCTTTCCGATCTTGCTGGTGGAACTGCCGCTACTTTTACCGAGTGGGGCAACAATCAGGCTTACAAAAATAGAGAAGCATCTGTTACTGCTGATGTTGAAAATGCTCTTGGCGGCAATGTAACAAAACAACAAATTGAACAAACACAAGTTAAGCGCTATGTTGGCGATCTTGGTAATCTTCTTACTCTTGTTACTTTGGCTGGCGCTGGAAAAGCATTGGCAACTTCAGTAGGTGCCGTTGGTAAATCGTTGCTTGAAAATACAGCAGCAAAAGAAAGCATACCAGCAGCAGCAAAAGCATTGGTAACACGCTCACTTCCTGAAAGCGCTGCATCAACACCTACATTTTTTGTATCTAAAAGCCTATACCAAGGCGGCGTAGAGGGTGCTAAGGGCACTGGCTTGCTTCGCTGGATGGAAAACGTACCAGTTCTCAAGCGTATGCTTCCAGCAATTGATGCAATGGATACTGAAGGAAGCACTTATTATAATTTAAAGATGCAGCAAGCATCTCTTATGCGCAACCCTATATGGCAAGTTGCTGCGCAAGCACAGGCTAAAGGCTCATTAGCAGGCCTTGGCCTTACAGCAATTGGTGAGGCTGAGCAAAAAGCTGGCATTAATGAGCAAGATGCTAACCTTGCTGCACCATATCAAGGTTCATTAGCCAATGCGGTTAACTTTGCAAGCATGTTTATGGGTCACCCAACCATTGGTTTAAAAGCTAGTCAAAATGTTGGGCAAGTTGTAGATGCTGCACATGGTGCACTTAGTGATACTCTTGGTCCAATTAACATGGATTATGTTCTTAAAAAGGGATTGGGTATTTCATTAACCGATCTTCAAAAAAACTTGGGCAATGAGTTTGTCAATGATCATTTTCTTAACACAAAAGTTAATCAATATGCAGCATCTCACTATGCCGACGATGCTCTACAAACAGCAGTTAAGGCTGGAACTGTAGATAAAAATACACCAGAAGCTGCTAAATTGTTTAGTCAATATGAGCATGAGGCGCTTAGCGATCCAATGGGTATTCTTGCGCCAGCACGTGATTCTTTAATTCGCAAACCAGACGTGCTTGCAAATTACTTTAGAAAAGATTTTGGCAATCAACTTGGTTCAAATGTTCGTAAAGGCATAACCGATACTTATGATATTGCAGATAAAAACAAACAACGTTTTTATGATGCAATGAATAAATTAAGGTTAGCACACTCTGATGTTTCCGTTATGCTTCAAGATGAGCATCGTAACTTATTTCATGGTTCTCGCACACAGGCAAATGTAGAAGATCTACTAACACATGCTTTAACAGAAGACTGGGGCAAGCGTCAAACCCCATTTAATGATCTTGTTAAAAGCAAAGTTGAGGCAACCTCTTTAGGTGAAGGATTAACTCCTAGCGTTTATCAAGGCAAGGCTATGCCACCTTTGTACCACACTAACTCAAAGGTTAGTGAGTATATGCCAGATCCTGCAACACTTGAGTCTACAACTCGTTATGGCAAGGGTATTCGCGCAACTTCTGACCCTGCCTTTGCTGGTCGTACACACACAAACGTTTACACACTTCGTTACAACCCAGTTCAAAATGAAGAGCCATCTTTTCTTGATTTGACCAAGCGAGGATCTGCTCAATCGGTTGCAGCAAAACTATCTCAAGTTCAACAAGATCAAATTGCTCGCAATGAAATGGGCTTAATGGTTCCAGGCAAGGGCAAGAATACCCTTGTAGGTGTTGATAAAACTGCGTACACCAAAGAATATAAAACATTTGCCAAAATGCTTAAAAACGATAGGGACTATAGCGGCGGAGATTTGCTAGATGCTTACCGTTCAGCACTTGCTGCAGGTGGCAAACTAAATAAAAATGAAATTGATAGCCGTATCTCAGATGTAACTAATTCTGTTATGTCAGATAATGGTCATACTGGATTTAAATACATCGATAAAACTGGCAAGCCAATGTATGTTGTCAATAGTGATCGTGCTCTTGCCAACATGACACAACTTGATCCAAGTTTTACAAAAGATAGCCTTATTCCAAATTACCTTACTCAAAACAATACAGTGCCACGTGGCGCTCTCGGCATTGCCCGTAAAGATACTTTCATTCAGCAAGATGCTCAAAGTGCAGCAAATGGATTTTTCAAGCGCTTGGCTAAAGCTGGTTATGGACCAGAGGTAGAGCAAGCACAACAGACTTTGCAACTTGAAAGTCGTCGTTTGGCTAAAAACTCAGCAACTGAATTAAACACACCTCTTCCAAAGTTAGATCCACAAGGCTTGGATAAAGAATCACTTAATGTGCTTAATGAGGCGCGTGGTATTCTTATTAAGAAGTTGGGCTTTGACTCACTCCAAATTAACAAACTTGATCCAATTGAAGCAGTGTCTTTGATTTATCGTGAATCTCATGGGCTAGCATCTGAGGCTTTCTTGCCAGCAAAAGCACCAAAGGCCGTAACTGATGCTGTTGCTCGTTTAGCAGAAAAGGGTTATCGCCCTGTTCTTGGCACTGATATTGGTCATGCTTATGAAGCACCAATTTTGCATCCAGTTATTGCAAATCAGCGCACGTCTTTGCTTCGTCGCGCAGCGCTTGCTCTTAAATTAGACCCAAGCAAGGTAAGCGACATTTCGGTAGCGCAATCTCGTGATACTGCAGTTAAGCAAGAAGTTGATCGTTTGTTTGCATCTGGCAAAGTTCAACCATTTGTAGGCGACAACTCAAGCACAATTGTAAATATTCTTCGTGACTATGCACGTTCTGGTGCAAGCGCAAATAGACTTGGGGATAAAGCAGCCAATGCTATTCGTGGTTGGAACCAAAGCAAGCGTGAGCAAATGATTACTCAATTAATGGGTGATACAAGCAACCTTACAGTCAAAGAAGAAAGAGAATTGCGCGATGCTGCAATGGCAAAGGCTAATGAAATATTTGGTTCACAACGCCGTATGTCAGATCTTAGTTACAATCAAATGGTTAAGGCTCTTACTCAGCCAATTGCAAAGGGCGCAAAAGACTATCTTGGTGATGTAACACCACGTTATAAACTAGAAGATGCTCGCAAAATTGCTAAGGCGGTAATGCTTGGACAGGCTAAAGCCCCTGGTTATACAATGGGTCTTGGCAAAGGCGAAGATTTTATTCGTGCATCTGGCGCAATTGCTACTAATGCAACAGCTTCTTTCTTTGGCAAAGTACCACTCCTTGACAATTATAAAATTGGCGAAGGTGCAATTGCTCGTGCAATAACTTCATTGCCTAGCAACTTAACTGCTCTTCGTAACCAATGGCGTTTTGATCTTAACCCTATCTTTGCAGTTCGCCGCCTTGCCAAAACAAACTTTAAGGCTGCCACTGAGGGTGTTCCGCTAACTCTTAACCCTTATGAGGCTATGACTCGCCTTGGCATTAAAGATGATGCTTACGCCATTCTTGGCCGTACTATGCCAAAGGTATATGAGAAGGCTCAAGATCTAGACAGCCTTGATCGTTTCTTATCACAGAATGATCCATTTGGTATTTACAACCCAGCGCACAATATGGCTTGGCAGGCATATCACCTCAAGCAACTTGGAATGACCGACGCTGAGATTACTCAGAAGTTGGAAAAGATCAATACTTACGGTGATCGTACTCCACTTGAGCGTACAGTTAACACAATATTTTACCCATTCTCATTTAACAAGACATTGTACAAAAACATTGGTGGCTACCTAATAGATCATCCTGGTGAAAACGCTTTGCTTAACGCAGGCTTTCAACTATACAACCACCTTGATCCAAACAATAAAAACCCAAACAATGGGCTGCAAAACTGGTTTAATAACCACTTGCCAATTATCCAAGATTTTCAAAAATTAAACGCTTTTCAACATGGAACTGGGCTAGGTCAATTTGGTGGTATTAACGCACCATATCTATCTAACACACCATACATTAAAGAGTTTATGAACTTGTTTAGCCCACAGGCTATTACACCTGGTAATGCGCCAAGTGCATTAAAAACTTTTACAAACATGGTGCCAGTACTTAATGAGTTAAATGGTCTTCTTTTTAACTACAATCTTAACACTGGTCAAAGCGGCGTTGGTGGAATTGCTGGTGGAAGACTTGCCGAAACTGGTAAGTTTACCTACTGGTCATTGCAAAATCTTGCCGAGCACTCTGTAGATTTGTATAAGCATTTTATGAATGAAAAAACAAATCGTCTTAATTACACGTCAAACCTTACAGATCAAGCACAGATCCAAAAGGGAATTGAAACAGTAACCGCACTCAAGGTTCAACTTGCTCCGCTTCTTGGAAGCGGTTTGTCATGGCCAACTACAGCAGATGTTCCAAAGGCTGTACGTGGTTTAAAGTACAACGCAACAACCCTTGAGGAATACGCACATGCGCTATACCCAGGGTATGAAGTTGGAGCAGCGGTTGGTCCAGCAGTTATGAAAGCAGCTGGGGCAACTGAATATGTACAAAACCTACAGGGAACATTTCGTTTTGATGCGTACAACACGTTTCAAACATATGCAGCATCAGCTGTAACAAAACTGTCAAAAACAAAAGATCCTGCAACTATTCAAGATATTGCAATGCCACTTCGCAATTTGGCCGTCAATATCTCAGAACAAG
>Ga0214192_1001932_pt1 | contig 11097 bp, 11 predicted proteins | sample TroBogEpilimnion_44_FD_153030 | JGI IMG/M metagenome (GOLD analysis project Ga0214192, IMG submission 153030) | Freshwater microbial communities from Trout Bog Lake, WI - 29JUL2008 epilimnion | ecosystem: Environmental > Aquatic > Freshwater > Lake > Epilimnion/Euphotic zone | place: Trout Bog... | reverse complement strand
TCCAAGACCGGAAGTTCCGATCAAACCGGAGACCACAGGTTTCATTTTATGTCCCGTCAGTCCGAGGAGCACAAATACAAAAAGCGGAATCAGCGGAATGAGTAAAGTATACGTATAATCGGCCATAACTGATGTTTCTCTTTTCGGTTATTAAATTTTCAATATTTCATTTCATCGACATTCTCCACATCGATCGATTTAAAATTACGGTAAATGTTGATAATGATGGCGATAGCAACCGCGGCCTCTGCAGCTGCAACAGCAATCACAATCAGCATAAAAAAATGCCCCTGAAGCTGTTGCGGATAGAGATAACGGTTAAAGGCCACAAAATTGATATTGACTGAATTAAGAATTAACTCGACAGACATAAGCATGGTAATCAGGTTCCGGCGGGTCAGGAAGCCATAGATGCCAATAAAAAACATCAGTGTACTGATTACTAAATAATAGCTGAGCGGAATGTTCTGGATCATATTGAAATTAGATTATCTGAGCTTTTAATGAATTACCAGGATATTATTTTTTGGAGATTTTCTCTTTTTTAGCCACCACAATGGCTCCGATCATCGCAGCCAGCAGAAGAACTGATACCACCTCAAATGGCAGCGCATATCCATCCCGGTTGTACGAGACAAGAGCATTCCCTACATCTGTAATGTTCTGATGTGGATCAACTCCGGTAGCGGGAACAAAAACAAACTTTAGGATAGTTATCAGGGTCAGGATTGCCCCTGCCACAGTGGCCAGTGCTGAGAGGAGACTTTCCTTCAACGGCGCCATCACTGCACGTTCGCTCACGTGACTGGTAAGCAGAATAGAGAAGATGATCAAAACCACAATACCACCGGCGTAAACCGTCAATTGCACGGCAGCGAGGAAGTTGTAATTAAGTGCAAAATACAATCCGGCTGTCGAAATCAGTACAAAAAGCAGATAAACCGCGGCCCGGAGGACCTTCCTGCTGGTAACTGTCAGCAACGAGAAAATCACGATCATTGCACCAAACAGAAAAAACATTACTTGATTAAGCATAATTCTTATTCTTTATATTCTGAATCAAATTGATCTTAGAAACCTTAAAACGGGTCACCCGTTTATTCTTTTACCCCTTCAGCAATCTTCGAACCGGGCTGATTGAGTACTTTCGTAAGCAGGGCACGGTCCCAGACGGCGTGTTCAAATTTCTGACCCATCACTATTGCACCTGTAGGGCAAGCCTTCACGCACAGATTGCAAAGGGTACACATTCCCAGGTGATAGATATGCTGGTCGATAATCCGCTTCTTTTTACCTTCCGGAGTAATGATCGACTTTGAAATTATCTCGATGGAACCATTCGGACAGTTGAGTTCACAAATTCCGCAACCAGTACATAAATGTTCATTATTCTCAGAGTGCGGCATGATCACCTCTCCGCGAAAACGCTCAAACATAACCAGCTTATCACGATTTTCGGGATATTGTTGAGTGACATTATTCCAAGGTGTAAAAAAGTACTTTGCAGTAACTTTCATACCAACCAAAAGAGTCCAGACCCCTTTGAAAATTGAAACGATATATTCGATAAAAGACTTCATATCTACTTATAAATCAGTTAAAAATGAAATTTTGTCAGGACCACAAGCGCCATCAGCAAAATATTAACCAGGTTGATGGGAAGCAGGTATTTCCACTCAAGGGTAAGGATCTGGTCAACACGCAAACGGGGGAATGTCCATTTGAACCACATGATCATAAAAATTACAAAGAGCACCTTTCCGAAAAACCAGATTACAGGTGGGATAAAATCCATCACATGATTAAAGGATTCCAGGTTTCCGAAATGCAATGGCATCCAGCCCCCTAAAAATACAGTTGCGGCCACTGCCGAGATAATGAACAGGTTGATGTATTCAGCAAGAAAGAACATCGCGAATTTTATTCCCGAATACTCAGTGTGAAAACCGGCTACCAGTTCAGATTCAGCCTCAGCAAGGTCGAACGGACCACGGTTTGTTTCGGCGGTACCGGCAATGAGGAAAACGACAAAGGCGATAATAGCCGGGATGTGACCCGAAAAGATAAACCACGCGTCGCGTTGTCCCTCTACAATGGCTGAGAACTGCATCGTTCCGGCAAATACGACCATTGTTAAAAGTGAAAGGGAAACAGATAGTTCGTAACTTAAGATCTGTGCCCCACTTCGCATGGCGCCAATCAGCGAATATTTGTTGTTACTCGACCAGCCTGCAAGAAGAATGCCGATAACACCTACTGAAGAAACAGCGGTCAGGTAAAACACACCGATGTCAAAATCCATGGATTGAAGCCCCGGAGCAAAAGGGAGGGCAGCAATAGCAAGGAACGAGGCAATAATAACGATAAAAGGTGCCAGGTTATAAAGGAACCAATCGGCCTTGCGGGGCATAATCAGCTCTTTCATCAACAACTTAATAAAGTCAGCAATTGTCTGAAGTAATCCCCACTTCCCTACCCGCATCGGGCCAAGTCGCTGCTGAAATGCCGCACAAACCTTACGCTCGGCATAGACCAGGAACAATCCAAAAAGTGCAACAAATAACAGGTATGCAACCCCTACGATTACCCACTCAATGGTTGTGGCAAGCCAGGGTGCGAAACTTTGAGCTAAACCCGTGTGAATATTGTGGGTTAACGTTGTAAAGTTGTAAATATCCATATAGAAAATATCTTAAGCGTCAGTGTTAATCTTCAATGTTATTAACGGTCGATATCCGGAATAATCAGGTCAAGCGTCGACATAATTGCAATAAGGTCGGCAATTTTATGGCCTTTTGTCATATTATTAAGGGCAAACAGATTTGAAAAACCCGGAGAGCGGAATTTAACCCGGTATGGATTCTTCTTACCATCACTCACAATAAATACCCCGAATTCACCTCTGGCAGTCTCAACCCGCTGGTAGAACTCCCCTTCCGGAAGTTTCAATACCCCCTTCATTTTAACGGCATAATCACCTTCAGGGATATTATCAATGAGTTGTTCAATGATATTTAAAGACTCGTACATCTCTAAGATACGAACTTCATATCGTGCAAGGGTGTCACACCGGTGATCAAGAATCTCATTGAATTTCACAAATGGATAGGCACTGTAAGGATTATGTTTACGGACATCACTCGAAAAGCCCGAAGCTCTTCCTGATGGTCCGGTAACTCCAAAATCAATGGCGTCTTTCAACGAGAGGTGACCAATTCCTTCGGTACGCTCCCTTAAAATGACATTTCCCGAAAGCAACTTGTCGTATTCGGGAAGTTTGGTTCTGAAGTATTTAATGAAATCTTTAACCCGCTTCTGGAAATTCGGATGAATGTCGAACATCAGTCCGCCGGGAGTGCTGTAACTCACTGTCATTCTGGCACCACAGGTCTCCTCAAAGATATCTAGGATATGTTCACGGTCACGCAGGCCATAAAAGAAAGTAGTAAGTGCACCTAAATCCATTCCGAATACGCACCACCATAACTGATGGGAAGCAAGACGGGCTAATTCGTCCATAATGGTACGAATATACTTTACACGGTCGGGAACTTCAACCTGAAGAGCGTTTTCAACACACAAGGCAACTGCCTCGTTATTCATGTGAGCAGACAGGTAATCCATACGGTCGGTGAGATGAATGATCTGCGGGTAAGTGATTGCCTCACACATCTTTTCAATTCCACTGTGGATATAGCCTGAATGCGGCTGAACATTTAGAACCTTCTCACCCTCAAGTGTTACAAGCAAACGTAACACTCCATGAGTCGAAGGGTGCTGCGGACCCATATTTACCTGATACTTATCGGTAGCAAGCTTGTCGGTTTTTATAATGACCTCTCTTATTTCGGACATAATTCTATCGTTCTACTATTCGTATTTCGTCCACATAATCTTTTCGAAGGGGAAATCCCCAGTCATCCTCCAGAAAAAGGCGACGTAAATCGGTATGGTTGTTGAAATGAATTCCAAGCAGATCATAAGCTTCGCGCTCATGATATTTCGCTGTAATCCAAACATCACTGACCGTATCGATCGCAGGATTTAACCGGTCAGCAGTTCTCACTTTAAGCACCATGACCTGGCGGTGCTCCACTGATTCAATGTGATAGATTATCCCCATATTTTCAGCATAATCTACACCGGTCAGGCAGAAAACATAATCAAAAGAGAGCTCCGGGGTTTCTTTGAGCTGACCGGCTGTTTCATGAAGGTCCTCAGCTTTTACGGTCATTTCTGCATATTGAGTCCCGGATTTAACCTCTGCTTCAGGAAACTTTCCGGTTAAGTATGCTACTAATTCTTCTTTAGTCATTTAACCTAATATTTAAATAGAAGATTTATCGGAAATTATTGGTTTTGCTTCGAGGTACTTTACTTTTCCAAAGTTCTTTGTTCTTTTTATTTTCTTCTGCAACTGCATAAGACCAAAAAGGAAAGCCTCGGGTCTTGGCGGACAACCCGGGATATAAACATCCACCGGAATCACATGGTCAGCCCCTTTTACAATCGCATATGAATTATAATAGAATGGTCCCCCTGAAATCGCGCAGGCACCCATGGCCATCACATATTTTGGCTCTGGCATCTGATCGTATAACCGTTTTAGAACCGGAGCCATTTTGTAATTGATCGTCCCTGAAATGACAATCAAATCGGCCTGACGCGGGGAAGGCCTGGCAACCTCAGCTCCAAACCGTGCAAAATCGTGACGTGAGGCTCCTGCAGCCATAAATTCGATGGCACAACACCGCGTGCCAAAAGTCAACGGCCAGAGAGAATTGGCACGTGACCAGTTCACCAGTGCATCGAGCTGTGCCAGAATAATACCTCCACCGTCGTATTCAGCGATAATCGGGTAGTCGTTTTTTTCGAAATCGCTCTTTTTATTTATTCCCATTTTAACGCATGTTTTTTCCATCCATACAACAACCCTAATCCCAAAATCGCAAAGAAAATCAGGATCTCAACAAATCCGGTCAGACCGGCAGTTCTCATCACAATTGCCCAGGGAAACAAGAAAATTGTCTCCACATCAAAAATGAGAAAAAGTATTGCGAACAAATAATAGCCAACGGTATATTGAAGCCAGGCATCACCTATTGTTTCAATACCACATTCGTATGGTTCAAATTTCACATCGTTCGAAGATGTTGGGGGGACATAACTGGAAAAAAGCATCGCTAACCCCACCAGGGATACTGCTGCCAGAAAAAAGACTAAAAGTGCGCTACTTTCCATATTATAATTATTAAACTAATTGAGTAGTTTCTAAATAAATTAAACGTTTATATCTTGGAATTGAAGTCGCAAATGTATCACTTTAAATAATTCGGAATTCTCATTTCTTCAAATTTGTAGCCAAATTTAGGTCAAATGCCTCTATTTATATTCAATATAAATTTGGTATCCAGACATTGCAGTCCCATTAAAACGGCTACTAGAACTTAGGGCAAAAGGCAATAAAAGCTATAAAAATCTAGCTGCAGAAGGTATAAAAGTCACGACGCGAGTTCACGCACATGACCGACAAATCCTCCGATTTTGAGATTATTTTGTCCTCCGTCAAACCAAGAAAGGTGTCCAAATAGGTCGTTTTAAAACTCCCGGCAATGATCAACATGGCAAATTTGAGACTCAATGCATGACCCAGTGAGGATTTTTGAAGCTTCCAGGTTGGGGTATGACTCTCGATTACCTGAAACGGAAACCGAAACTTACCATAAAATCGCTGGATGGAAAAAAGGTTGTTTTTCACCGTCTTTTGATCCTCAGACCACCCTTCATCGGATAAAAGGAGATTGATGCCGGCGTTATTATGCCGCCCAAGATAACTGGCCCACAAAGCCAGGTCTTTACTCTTTTTCATATAACCGACGGGGACAACAATCTGCCTGTAAATCTGATCCAGATTCGCCTTCGCTGATACAAACAGGAAGGGAAATGCAGCATATTGCAAAAGAGGTAATAGTCGGGAAACCGATTTTTTGTGAGCGACGAGAACCAGACATTCAAACATCTCGGCGAGTTCATTCAGACTTCTTTTAATATCTTGATCATGAACAAGATAACGTACTCGCAATGTCAAAACACAATCTAAAATCCGTGCGGTTGTGCCCCTCAAACGGGCTTCCGCTATTTCAACACTTTCATGCAACCGATGATCCAACAGATGGAAAAGACAAAGTTCTTTGCCTAAGGTCGAAGCGATCAGGATCCCATGCAGGATTGCCTCATCCATCCCTTCTGCAAAATCGCACCAGACAAATATCTTTTGTTCTCCATATTCCATTTCCCAAAATTAGGAAATTATAGATATGAAACTGATAAGCAATATAAGATGAGTCGGTCAGGAATAATTGCCAAATTGCAGTGATTAATCTCATTTGCAATTCTCCATTTTTCCAGTATGTTTGAGTGAAATAACCAACTATACAGAAGATCATGCTAAACAGACAATTACTGGCTCCAAAAAGCATTGTGGTTGTGGGAGCCTCCAACGATATTACCAAACCCGGAGGCAAGGTACTCAAAAATCTTCTGGAGCACGAATTTCCAGGCGATCTGTATGCTTACAATCTTAACAGCTCCGAAATCCAGGGTGTCAAAACCTATAATGTGCTTGACGATCTGCCAGAGACTGACCTGGCGATCCTGGCTATTCCGGCAAAAAGTTGTCCTGAAATTGTTGAATCTCTGGCCAAAAACAAGAATGTTCGTGCATTTATCGTGATTTCCGGGGGATTCAGCGAAACTGGTCCGGAAGGAAAACTTCTTGAAGATAAAATGACGTCGGTTATTAATCAAACCGGTGGCTGTCTGGTCGGACCCAATTGCATTGGAGTCCTTACTCCTAATTACGCCGGTGTTTTTACAACACCTATTCCTCATCTGCGTTCTGATGGGTGCGATTTTGTGTCAGGATCCGGTGCAACTGCGGTGTTCATTATTGAATCGGCAATCCCCAAGGGAGTCCATTTTTCGCGGGTAATCTCTGTCGGAAATTCGGCACAGATTGGTATTGAAGAGGTACTGGAATACTGGGACCTTCATTCAGAAGAAGAGAGCTCCATGCGGGTAAAGTTGCTTTATATTGAATCTATCAATAATCCGGATAAATTTCTCATTCATGCGCGCTCACTGGTAAATAAAGGGTTCAGACTTGCGGCCATCAAAGCGGGAAGTTCCTCGGCAGGAAGCAGGGCCGCCTCATCCCATACCGGAGCGATGGCCAGCTCAGATTCGGCCGTTGAAGCACTTTTCCGCAAAGCGGGAATTGTGAGGTGCTATGGAAGGGAAGAGCTAACCACGGTAGCGGGAATCTTAATGACCAGAAAACTTGAAGGGAAAAATATGGCCATTATCACCCATGCCGGAGGGCCGGCTGTTATGCTGACCGATGCGCTCGAAGCTGGCGGATTGAATATTCCCAGACTTGTGGATTCCCCAGCCAGAGAATCGCTGAAATCCAGACTATTTGCAGGCTCCTCTGTTGAGAATCCCATCGACTTTCTGGCCACCGGGACTGCAGAACAACTGGGTGAGATCATTGATGCCTGCGAAAATGATTTTAAGGAGATCGACGGAATGGCTGTTATCTTTGGAAGTCCCGGATTAACCTCTGTCAAAGACGTTTACAGAGTGCTCGATCATAAAATGAAGAGCTGCAAAAAACCAATCTATCCGATCCTCCCTTCGGTTCTGAATGTAAAAAAGGATCTGGCCTATTTCTTATCCCACGGGAACATTAACTTTCCGGATGAAGTCCTTCTTGGCAGGGCCTTGACGCGGGTATACCGCACTCCTGCCCCATCCAATGAGATTATCATGCTTGAAGGGGTGGATGTTCCCCGGATCAGGCGAATCATTGAAAGCTGCGAATCGGGACAATTATCCCCTGAAAAAATCCATGGGTTGTTCAGCGCCGCCTCTATCCCTTTTGCAAAGGAACTTGTGTGTAATACAGTTGAAAAGACACTTGCCGCAGCGCATGAAATCGGGTTTCCGGTAGTGATGAAGGTGGTAGGTCCGATCCATAAAACAGATGTTGGGGGTGTATCTTTAAATATCCGGTCTGATGAGTCTATCCGACTGGAATTCAATCGCATGATGAATATTCCTGAAACAACCGCAGTTCTTATTGCCGAGCAGGTCGAAGGAACGGAACTATTTTTGGGGGCAAAATATGAGCCAAAATTCGGTCATGTCATCCTTTGCGGAATTGGGGGGATTTTCGTAGAGGTGTTTAAGGATGTTACCTCAGGACTTGCCCCTCTCACCTTGGACGAAGCTATTTCGATGATCCGTAATCTGAAAGCTTACCCAATGATCAAAGGCTTCAGAGGCAAACCAGGGGTAAACCGGGAGAAATTCGCAGAAATTATTGTAAGATTATCCTCGATGCTAAGATTCGCCACTGAAATTAAAGAAATGGATATCAATCCGTTAATGGGAAGAGGTAATCGGATTATTGCCGTTGATGCACGGATAAGGATAGAGAAATAAATGTGATAATCGGATAATTCGGCAATTTGTCAATTTCAAATCCCACCCTAAAAGGACAAAGGATATCGCCCGCAATAATTCAGAAAGCTTTTGTTTACATTGATTTTTCCAGGTCCTGTTTAATCCGAAATAAGGTGTTTATACTTATTATACAGGAATGAAATAACCAGAAGCAAAACCCCAAGCGACAGAAAAACAATTGTTCTGGCTATAGTATCCAGCTCAATCAGGTCAATGAAAATGAGTTTGTATAGTGTTAAACCAAACAGGGAAATTGCACCTATTCGCATATACTTTTTCTTCTTCCATATACCTAAAACTATCAATATCAAAGAGTAAATTCCCCACAGGATAGTCAGTCCAAGTTTGGAGGATTGGGTAAATCTCATCAGGTCCATCCAGGAGATCAATTCGCTGCTGGCAATCCATAAAAGTGTGATATGCAATAGAGAATCAAAACCCATTTTTAATCCCCGGGAGATTTCCTGAGTAAAATCCTGTTTCGAATAGATACGAAGCGAATATAGGGAGAACCCAATAAAAGCATACGAAATATATCTTATCCCGATATTGAAACCGGAATGATGGTAATAATCCGATAAAGAATGACTGATATAACTTTCCCGGAGCTGGCTCAAATCGGTCAGCCCCAGGATCAGAAAAATCGCGATTACCACAATGCTTAATACGAGTGCAACTATTCCCAAATTACTGCTTCTCAGTTTTTTGATATTCCAAAAACTGATTAAAGAGCTCATTAACAATGAATAATTAATCAACCAGACCGACTTAAACTTCAATATATCCGCATTTCCAGGGCTGCCTGGAGAAGCCTGTTTCAAGTTTTCCACAACTTTCATTGAATCTGCATATAACTGATTCCAATAAGTTGCAATCTCAATATAGAAGGAATAATAGATAACAATTATTAACGTAGCCGGGATTATTACCGGGATGAAGACTTTTAATCCGTCATCCGACAGGATTACCCTGGGATATTTCTGATCATGATTCCAAAAATTAATGAATCCAAATGAAGCAATAACCAAAACTGAAGTGAGAAAATTAACGTTAAAAATGGGAAGTATTCTGGTTTCAGGTTTACCCGGTGTATAGCCATTATAAACAGTTGACCAATCCTGGATAATGCTGATAAAGGCCAAAATTATAAGTATATAACCAATGATTTCATAAAACGGTATGTGTCTCCTCCTGCCAATCCAAAATAACAGTGCAGCTTCGCCTGCCCATAAAAGGGTAACCCAATTCCCATCCAACTGCACCGGAATGGCTATCGTGACGAAAACCAATACCAATCCGGCAATCAGGTAAAATAGATTCTTGTCAGCTACTCTTCTGCTATGGATTACAAAGCAAACCCCAAAATGAATCAGTGCATTAAAAAGGGTAAATAAACCAAGCAGATGTTTGCCTGATTCATTGGATTTAAGAATTGAATCTCCCAGCCCATAAAATAGAAACGAATTGGCAAGAAGCAAAATAACGTCACCTGCATTAAACTGCCCGTTTTTAAGAAGTTTAAAGATCAGAAAAACGGTGTAAAAAATCACAAAGAAAATAGCCAGAAAAATCAAGGCCTGTCCAAAATTTTCTCCGGATTGATACTTTTGAGAATACCAGGACAGATATACGAGCCAGGATAATAAAAAAGAGCTATAATAAATTGGTTTCCAGTATTTTTTAACAGATATAAAGAGTATTCCAAGATTAATTATAGCTATATAACTAAACAGGATAACTACGCTTCCAGATTTATCACCCAATAAAAAAGGAACCGCATAGGCACCAACCATTCCAATATGAGCGATTACCTGCCGGTTATAATTAATGGCTGTAAGTACCGCATAGGCCGTAAAGGCAACCATTAGGAGAAATGCAAACCATTGGGGGATCAGATGATACTGGATAAATGCAAAATAAGTTACGAAATAGAGAATTGCCATGGCGCCACTTACCAGTACTGCACTGTAGTTATGATAATTTTTCTTAAGCCAGATCCCTGTTCCCAACAGTCCTGACCCAACCAGATAGCCTAATAAAATTCGGGTCAGGGGACTGATCAGATTATGATCTATGGAATACTTTGTCCCAATAGCTACACCTATAATTGTAATTGCGATCCCAACTTTATTAATCAGATTCTCCCCAATAAACTTTTCAAGATCAGATTTGACTTTGGGACCACCTGCAGCTGCAGAAGAAAAATAATCAGTTGGATATACGGCAGTTTCCGGTTCGGAAGTAGCAGAAATAGCCTCTTCATCCTGATTCTCAATCATAACTTCCGCTAAATTCGCCGGAATATTAGCTGTTGAAAAATTCTCTTTTTCAGGCCACTGCCCCTCATAGAAGTTTTTAAGTTGTTCAATCTCCCGGCTCAATTCGCCAATTTCAACCGATATGTTCTCATGTCTTTTTTTTAAAGCTTCCAGTTTCTCATTGAGGGGAGCCAACAGGTCGTTAGTTTCTGCCATAGCCTATTCTTTTTTGGTAAAAGAAGATCCACATATCAAACTTGACTTTGATAAAGTTACGATAATTAAACCAAACTCCAAAACATAAAAAAAGGGA
>Ga0214192_1001931_pt1 | contig 11098 bp, 8 predicted proteins | sample TroBogEpilimnion_44_FD_153030 | JGI IMG/M metagenome (GOLD analysis project Ga0214192, IMG submission 153030) | Freshwater microbial communities from Trout Bog Lake, WI - 29JUL2008 epilimnion | ecosystem: Environmental > Aquatic > Freshwater > Lake > Epilimnion/Euphotic zone | place: Trout Bog... | reverse complement strand
TGGCGGGGCAAGTCTGCAAGGAACTGGAGCTCTTTGCCAATGGACTGATGAAGATTGTGGGAAGCTTTAATGAATTGCGGGAACAGGCCCTCCAGCACCGACAGGTGCTGGTGAGCGGTGGTCAGCAAAACCGCCAGCATCTGGATGAAATTCATAAGCAGAATGAGACGGACGCGTGGGAAGTCAGTCAGCTCGCCTTATCGGTCAAACAAACGGTCTATGCCGTCCAGAGCGATGGAAGGTTTCGGGCAGGTCTCTCGGATACCATTTCCAAAACATTGGAATGTCTTGAGGAAATCGGTTCTGTAGCAGACAAATATCTTGCCAATAAAGGTATCGCTGTCGTCTCGGATAAGATCCTGGACAAGCTCCGCTCCAATTACACCATGGCTTCGGAAATAAGCGCACACGACAAGGCGGTCGAATCCATCCGAAACGGAGCCGTAGAGGGTACCGATGAAATGGAGAGGATGGATGCCATGGTGATTGCACCCAATGTCATGGAGGAATTTTCTTCAGATCGACCTTCTTTGGAAACTTTTATTTCGGACGAGTCTCCCGCGGTCACGAGATCCACAACCTCGGAAAGTGCTCCTGTGGAATCGGGCGCGGATTTGGGATCGAATATCGAACTTTTTTAATCAACCCATGATCACCAGTTACAAGGCGTTTTTTACCGTGAGCTCGAAGCCCGCAGGACCGGGTTTCCTTGCATCGGTTCAGAATAGGGACGGGAGAAATTAACATGAGCAAAACAGTAATGACAGTAGACGATTCGGCCACCATGCGGAACATGATATCCTTCACGCTCAAAGGCGCGGGACATGAGGTGCTTCAAGCCTCCGATGGCAGGGAAGCCTTGAGTCTTCTGCAAACGCGGAAGGTGGACATGGTCATCAGCGACATCAACATGCCCAATATGGATGGGGTGACCCTCACGCGTGAGTTGCGTGCGCTGCCCCAATTCCGCACCACCCCGATCATTCTGCTGACAACGGAATCATCGCCTGAACGAAAAGCCGACGGTCGTGCTGCGGGTGCGACTGGATGGATTGTGAAACCTTTTCAACCGGAGCAGCTTCTGGCAGTCGTCTCCAAGGTGCTCCCCAACTGACGGTCAACCCAAACCTTAAACCGAAAACATTACCATGGCAGCCTACGACGAACTTCAAAAACAATTGATCAAGGATCTGCTGATAGAAAGCAGTGAGGGATTGGATCGATTCGACCGCGAAATGCTCGCCCTTGAAAAAGGGCAGGGCACGCCGGACACAGCGAATATCATTTTCCGGGTCATACACACCATCAAGGGTACGGCGGGATGTCTCGGCCTTTCGAAAATCGAATCGGTTGCGCACGTGGGGGAGAACTTGTTGAGTCTGTTGCGCGACGGCAAACTTACTGTCACCCAGCCTTTGATTGGTACGTTGCTGGCGTATGCGGATGCGCTGCGTCAGATGTTGCGTTGTTTGGAAACCCAGGGAAATGAGGGTGATGCGGATCATTCAACTTTGCTCGCGCAGTTGCAGGCCCTGGCCGAGGGAAAAGCAACCGCTGCAACTGCTGTGAAGGATGTCAAAACCGGCTCCGAAACCCCCGCCCAGAATTGGGGTTTGTTTGATGATGAACCTGTGGTGGCGCCCGCGACAACCGTTCAAGCAGTTCACGAGACTTCCCCTGCGGACTCTGTGTTGACGAACACGCCTTCCGCGACCTCAGTCCCCACGGTGGCTGTCCATGCAACTGCGCCATCCGCCGCAGATAGTGCCATCCGTGTGAATGTGGAGCAGTTGGATAAATTGATGAATCTCGTCGGTGAACTGGTCCTGGCCCGCAACCAGATCATCCAGCACAGTTCCGCCACCCAGGAAGCCGGCCTGATCGGAGCTTCACAGCGTTTGAATATCATCACCACGGAATTGCAGGAAAGCGTGATGAAAACCCGCATGCAACCCATTGGCAACGTGTGGGCAAAGTTTCCTCGGATCGTCCGTGATGTGGCTTTTGAGTTGGGAAAAAAGGTGAAACTCGTCATGGAAGGCGATAAGACCGAGTTGGATCGCACCATTATCGAGGCCATCAAGGATCCCTTGACCCATATTGTCCGAAACGCCATTGACCACGGCATTGAACTGCCTTCCGTCCGTGTGAAGGAAGGCAAACCTGAGGAGGGATTGATTGTTCTTCGCGCCTTCCATGAAGGCGGCCAGGTTAACATCGAGATCATGGATGATGGACGTGGGATCAACGTTTCGAAGGTCAGGCAAAAGGCGGTGGAGAAAGGGATTGTCAACTCGGAACAAGCCGGACGCTTGAGCGATCGCGAAGTATTTAATTTGATATTCCTGCCCGGGTTCAGCACAGCAGATAAGGTCACCAATGTCTCGGGGCGCGGCGTTGGCATGGACGTGGTTAAAACCAATATCGAGAAAATTGGCGGATCCGTGGATATTCTCAGCGAAGTGGGCAATGGCAGCACTATCAAAATAAAGATTCCTCTGACTCTGGCCATCATTCCCGCCTTGATCGTCTCCAGCGGCGGTGAGCGTTTCGCCATCCCGCAAGTCAGCCTTCTGGAGTTGGTTCGCTTGGAAGGGGAGACCGCCAAGAGGGGAATTGAAATGCTCTATGGCACCGCAGTCTACAGGCTTCGCGGTCAATTGCTTCCTTTGTGCTATCTGAATAAGCAATTGGAAATCGGAGAGGGTCGGGATGCGGGCTCGGCCAGTGTGGTGAACATTGTTGTGGTTCAGGCGGACGGGCGTCAGTTTGGAATGATCGTGGATGAGATCAACGATACGGAGGAAATTGTAGTCAAACCTCTTGGCAAACAACTGCGGGGAATTACCTGCTTCGCCGGAGCCACCATCATGGGCGATGGGCGTGTCGCGCTGATTCTCGACATTTTGGGACTCGCCCAACGAGCCAACATGGTCAATGAAGTGCGTGATCGCGCACTTCTGGACAAGACCGCTTCAGACACTCGTTCCACCAATCGCCAGACACTTCTGGTGTTCGATGCCAGCAAGGGCAGTCGAATGGCCATTCCGCTTTCCATGGTGGCGCGTCTCGAGGAATTTCCCCGTTCGGCAGTGGAACGCTCGGGTTTGCAGGAGGTGGTGCAATACCGGGGAAAGATTCTGCCTTTGATCCGCGTGGCGGACCACGTATCCGGAATCCAAAACACCATTCAATCGCAGGATCCCATGCAGGTGGTGGTTTACTCCGAGCAAAATCGCAGCGTAGGCCTCGTGGTGGGACGCATCAACGACATCGTGGAGGAAGCCATCACGGTGAAACGCGACGCCACAGCCGGTGGAATTCTTGGCTCCGTGGTGATTCAGGACAAAGTGACAGACTTATTGGATGTTTCCGCTGTGATCCGCGCCGCCGATCCCTCGTTTTTCAACCAGGAAGTCGAACAGACCGTCAACTAACCAAAACCCCATCTTATGACTGAATCCAAACAATTCTGCACATTCTACCTCCACGACCTGTTCTTCGGCGTTGAAGTGCTCGGAGTCCAGGAGGTCATCCGCTACCAGGAAATGACCGGAGTGCCCCTGGCCCCACGCATGATTGAGGGCCTGATTAATCTTCGCGGCCAGATTGTGACCGCGATTGACCTGCGTCGCAGGTTGGATCTACCCGCACGCGCGGATGGCGAACTGCCCATGAACGTCGTGGTCCGCAGCGACGACGGCGCCGTGAGCCTGCTGGTGGATGAAATCGGCGATGTGGTGGAAACGAACGACCGGGATTATGAGCCGCCGCCGGAAACATTGACCGGCGTGGCAAGGGAATTAATTCGCGGTGTCTATAAAATGAAGGACCGTCTTCTGCTCATTTTGGACACTGAAAAAACGGTGGATGTTTCCACCGCCAAAAGCCGCACTCCACAACAAGGAAGCTGAACTGAACATCAACCAACCAAAGTCTTGATCAATATCGATAACCAACAATCGCAAAACCAATCCAAACCATGACCACAACAAAAACAATCCTCAAAAAAAACAGTGCCCGCTCCGGCGCGCAGATCAACGGCAAGAACAACCAACGCGGCGACACACAGGTCTCCAAAACAGACCTCGTGGCGGATCTGATGGATCTGCGCGGCAAGATTGATGCCCTGAATAAATTCCAAGCCCTCCTGGAACTGGGCTTGGATGGCACGATCCTGACGGCCAATGAAAATTTTCTCAAAACCACGGGCTATTCCCTCGATGAAATCACCGGCAAACATCACAGCCTGTTCGTTGAACCCGCGACCCGGACCAGCCCTGCCTACAAACAATTCTGGCAGGAGTTGGCCGAAGGCAAATCCCAGACCGGAACCTACAAGCGGGTTGGCAAAAATAGTGAAGCCCTTTGGCTTCTGGCTTCCTACAATGTGGTTCGCGACAATAAAGGCACACCCATCAAAGTCGTAGCCATCGCAAGTGATTGGACTGCGGAGCACAAAGCCCAGGAAGAATTGGTCGAATTGCGGGTGCGTGCCGAAATTACCAATCTCACCAGTATCGTTTCCGAATCCGATCTCAAGGGCGATATTCTCAGCATCAACGAAAAGTTTGTCGAGGTTTCCAAATACAGCCGCGAGGAACTACTTGGAAAACCCCACAACACAACCCGCCATCCGGACATGGCCAAGGAGACTTTCAAGGAGCTTTGGGCCACGATCGCACGCGGTAAAACCTTCCGCGGCATCATCAAAAACCGTGCAAAAGATGGCAGCCCATATTATGTGGACGCAGTCATCGCCCCGGTGATGGGTGAGAATGGAAAACCCAAGAAATACATCGGTGTACGTTACGACATCACTGCGGCTGAGCTGGAACGTCAGAACATGCGGGGTATCTTCGAGGCGATCAACAGCTCCTACGCCTATATCGAATTCGACATCAAGGGGCACGTTCTTTCCGCCAACAGCAACTTCCTCAAGACCCTCGGATACAAGTCCGAGGAAATCGTGGGTCGTCATCATCGCATGTTTGTGGAAACAACTTACGGAAATTCTGCCGCATATGCCCAATTCTGGAGCGATTTGAACGCCGGCAAAAACCAGGCGGACACGTTTAAGCGCATCACCAAGGAAGGCCGTGAAATCTGGATTCAAGCCGTCTACGCGCCGGTCAGAGATGAAATGGGTCGCGTGTCAAAAATCATCAAAATAGCCACCGACGTCACGTTGGAGAGGTTGAAAGCCGTGGAATCCGAAGCCCAGTTGGCAGCGGTCAGCAAGGTGCAGGCTGTGATCGAGTTTAAGCTGGATGGCAGCATTATCACCGCCAATGACAATTTCTTGAAGACCCTGGGATACGGGCTCGAGGAAATCAAAGGACAACACCACAGTCTCTTTGTGGAGACTGGTTATAAGTCTTCCTCTGACTACAAGCAATTCTGGCGCGATCTCAATGAGGGCAACTACCAGGCTGGAGAGTTCAAGCGCATCGGCAAGGGAGGCAAGGAGATATGGATTCAGGCTTCGTATAACCCGATCTTTGATCTCAACGGCAAGCCGTTCAAGGTGGTCAAATACGCCACGGATATCACTGACCGCAAGGTCATGGAAGCGCGTTTGAAAGAAACGCTCTCCAAGGTGATGGAAAGTTCTCAAGCCATTGCGTCCGCCTCTGAGGAATTGACTGCCACGAGCCAGCAAATGCGCTCCAACTCCGAGGAAACCTCTCAACAATCCAACCTGGTGGCCAGTGCTTCCGAGCAGGTCAGCAAGAACGTTTCTGTGGTTGCCTCGAGCGCCGAGGAAATGAGCGCCAGTGTGATGGAAATTGCCAAGAATGCCAATGAAGCCGCCAAGGTCGCCACCTCCGCGGTGCGTGTGGCGGGAGAAACCAACAAGACCATTGCCAAGCTGGGTGAAAGTTCCATCGAGATTGGCAAGGTCATCAAGGTCATCACTTCCATTGCACAACAAACCAACTTGCTGGCACTGAATGCCACGATTGAAGCTGCCCGCGCGGGTGAGGCTGGCAAGGGCTTCGCGGTGGTGGCCAATGAAGTCAAGGAACTGGCCAAGCAGACCGCTGCTGCCACGGAAGACATCAGCGCCAAGATCGAGGCCATCCAGTCCGACACCAAGGGAGCCGTGACCGCAATCGCCGAGATCAGCTCGGTCATCACTCAGATCAACGGCATCTCGAACACCATCGCCAGTGCAGTGGAAGAGCAATCCGCCACCACGAACGAAATTGCCCGCAACGCCGCAGAAGTGGCCAAGGGCAGCACGGACATTTCCAAGAACATCGCCACGGTTTCGATGGCAGCCAAGAATACCACCGAGGGCGCTGACAATACTCTCAACGCCGCCACGGAACTGTCGAAACTCGCTGCTGAGTTGAAGAAGGTTGTAGATCGCGCAAACGTCTAAACGGAAGGTTTCGGTTTGGAATCACTGGGAACGGGGTGGCCTGCTCCAAATAAACGCAGGTCGCCCCTCTCCGGATCCAGGAATATATGAAAGATGGGTGTCTTACCGAAATGAAAAGCTCGAAAAGCCAGATCTTATGAGAATGTTGATCATTGATGACTCCAAGGCCATGCGTGGGTTTCTTTCGCATATCGCCTCTGAATTATCCTTTACGATAACCGAAGCCGAGGATGGAAGGGAAGGTCTGGATACTCTTATCAAGAACGATCCGCGCGAACCGTTTGATATTGCCCTGGTGGATTGGGACATGCCCAGGATGACCGGAATCGAGTTTGTGCAATTCGTCCGCCGGAATCGAGACTACGATAACGTCAAACTTATGATGGTGACCACCAATAACACCATGGAAAAAATTTCCATGGCGCTGGAAGCCGGCGCCAATGACTTTCTGATGAAACCTGTCACCAAGGATTCCCTGGCGGAAAAGCTCCAGCTCCTTGGCTTGATAGATTAAGGCAATATTAATGGCAAGAACTCGCGTTTTGGTGGTCGACGATTCCGTAGTGATGCGGCGGATGATCAGCGATGTGCTGCAGGCCGATCCCGCCCTGGAGGTGGTGGGGGTTGCAGCAAATGGAAAGATAGCCCTCCAGAAAATTCCCCAAGTCAACCCGGACATCATCACGCTGGATGTGGAAATGCCGGAAATGGATGGGATTACCACGTTGCGTGAGCTGCGCAAGACCTACGCCAAACTTCCGGTGATCATGTTCAGCACCCTCACGGAGAAAGGCGCCACCACGACCATTGAGGCGCTTTCCAGCGGGGCGAGCGATTATGTCACCAAACCCTCCAATGTTGGAAACATTGTGGAAGGTTTGAAACGGCTGGCAGAGGAATTAATCCCGAAGATCAAGGAACTTTGTCCGCAGGATGCGCCTCACATACCACTTTCAACCCACGCGGAAAAACCAGGGACTGCAACGCCGGGATCGCGCCTGGTTTCCGGAGCGATCCGTCAATATCCGATTGAAATTCTCTGCATTGGGACCTCAACAGGCGGACCTAATGCCTTGACGGAAGTGTTCAAGGGTTTTCCATCGGATTTCCCGGTTCCCATTGTCATCGTCCAGCACATGCCTCCGATTTTTACGGCATCGCTGGCGGAGCGTTTGACGGCCAATTCGGCCCTCCAGTTCAGTGAAGGTCATGAGGGTGATCTGCTCAAGCCCGGCCATGCGTATATCGCACCCGGGGGAAGGCACATGGAGATCGGTCGAGACGGGCTCATACACAAAATTCATTTGCACGATGCACCCCCGGAGAATTCCTGCAGACCGGCCGTGGATGTTTTGTTTCGCAGTGTGGCCTTGCTCTACGGAGCCACCACGCTGGGGGTCATTCTTACGGGCATGGGTCAGGATGGATTAAGAGGGTGTGAGTTGATTCGGGAACGTCAGGGGCAGATTCTGGCACAAGACAAGGAAAGCAGTATTGTCTGGGGAATGCCCGGAGCGGTTGTGAATGCAGGAATGGCTAACAAAGTTCTGCCGCTCAACATGGTGTCCGGCGAAATCGTTCGTCGCGTGAATGCAAGCAGGCATCTATCCGGGATCATTAAACATCAGTGAATTGGTAAAACTATTCATGGCACTCTCAGAAAACAATTTTAAATTCATTCAGGATTTGGCCCGGGAAGCGGCTGCGATCGTGCTTGAACCCGGCAAGGAGTACCTGGTTGAAACCCGGTTGGGACCGATTGCCACGCAATCGGGCTTCAAGTCGCTGGATGATTTTATCGATCAACTCCGGCAGAATCCCAAGACAACCCTTTTTCACGATCAGGTCATTGATGCCATGACCACCAATGAAACTTCGTTTTTCAGGGATTTTCATCCGTTTGAAGCCTTGCGACAGCACATTTTGCCGAGGATTATTGAGCAACGCGCGCCATTGAAGAGGTTGAATATTTGGTCAGCCGCCAGTTCCACGGGGCAGGAGGCTTACACTATTGCCATGATCCTTCGGGAGCATTTCCCCAAGCTCGGCGATTGGAATGTCAGCATTGTGGCCACAGACCTTTCTCCCACCGTTTTGGCCCAGGCGAAACTGGGGCTTTACTCCCAGCTGGAGGTCAACCGTGGTTTGCCCGCGCCCCTGCTCATGAAATATTTCACCAAGGTCGACGCGAAATGGGCGATCCGGGATGATGTCAAGAAACTGGTGGATTTTCGCCAGATGAACCTGGCAAAACCATGGCCAATCCTCCCGTTGTTCGATATTATTTTCATCCGAAATGTCATGATTTACTTTGATGTGGATTCCAAGAAGTCGATTCTCCGGCGCATCCGGCAATGTTTGCAGCCGCAAGGAACGCTTTTCCTGGGAACCGCTGAAACGACCATGAACATTGATCCGGACTGGGTGAACTTGGTCTATGGCAAAGCAACGGTCTATCAGGTGAAACAACCTTTGCTCAATGCCGCATGAAAACAGCCGTGAACAGCTTTAAAGCCGGAGAGTAGGACTATGGTAAATCTTGATGAATTAATATATCGGGCCCGCGAACTGAAACCGCTGCCCGCCAGCGTGGTGAGGCTGGCCGCCTTGGTGAGCTCCGACGAGGCATCCTTGGACGAAATCTGCGATGTCATTGCTTATGATCAAGCCCTCACATTGAGCATTCTCCGTGCGGCCAACTCAGCTGCCAACGGCACCGCCCAGCGGATCAAGGAAGTGCACGAAGCGGTTTTTAGACTGGGCGGGGCAAGGGTGTTATCGCTGACCATCAGCGCCAACACCAGCAAACTTTTGAAACGCGATGCCCGCGCCTATGGTTTGAATGAGGGTGAACTCTGGCTCCATTCAGTGGCTGCGGCAACTGCTGCCGAGACCCTTTCGGAGTTTGCGCGAGTCTCTCTTCCGCCTGAGACCTTCACAGCGGCGCTGCTCCATGACGTCGGCAAACTGGTCATGAGCCGGTTCCTGGATGACAACGATCTGGAAAAAATTCACAGAGCCCAAACAGAAGGTGGTTTGGATCCTTTGGCGGCTGAAAGTGAGATCCTGAGCGTTCATCACGGTGAACTGGGGGGCATCATCGCCCAGCACTGGCAACTGCCCGAAAGAATCGTCAACGGCATCATCCACCATCACACACCGGAAAAGGGAATGGATGTCATCTGCGATGCTGTCTACTTGTCGAATATCATCGCCAAGCGCATCGATAAAACCCCGGAACAGGCGGTTATTGAACCCTCGGCGGATTCCCTCGAACGACTCGAACTGAAGCCCGCCAAAATCGACGCCTTCGTTGAATCAGCAAAAAGGAACTTTGAGATCATCAAGGCAAACTACAACGCCGCTTGAAGCCCGGAATCTTGAAGTGATCCGTTAGCTCGGGATGGGCTGGTTTCTTCCGGGAGCCACAAATCATGAGATGCGAATAGTCTGGGGATTTGGAGTCTTATTCTCTTGAATTCCATGGGATGTTTCGACTATAAACCCATTCGCTGAAGTTCGTGCCCACGTCGAAATTGCAGATCAAATGATCTCAAAATGATTCGGAGAAGAAGCCGGTAGCCGGGTCCGGTTGGACGGGCAGTTTTGGTAAGAAGGAAGGGTGGCTGAGTGGTTAAAGGCACCTGACTCGAAATTGAGAAACGCCCTTTTCCACCATTTATAACCCACATGGAATTGGATGGCATCTCATTACAAAGCAACGCTTTAAGAAATAATCCAAGTAGTCCATGCAGGTCCTAAAAAGGCCCATTTTTAGTCAAACAGTATCAGATTGCAGTATCAGATTTGATAGCAAACTTATGTCATTAATTAGCTACGCTAAAGACACGATTCGGTTGTCTTTCCGCGCTAGTTTTTGCACAGGAAGGCTTGGATTGCCAGATTTGGTGCCCCATCTTTGATAAAACTAATAAGTGAAATCAATTGTCGTCCTTGCTGTAATTCTTGTGGCAGGTCTCCGTGCGCCAGCAGAGCCGGTGACGTGGGAAGAGCTTTCATCGCGGATATTCACTAACGCTGCTATCGTTTGGAAGGCACCCACAAATAAATTACCAAAAAGTTTTTGGATTTATCAAAGAAAACTGCCGCACGTTTTTTCGGCAACGGTGATTGCCAATGCCGCCGTTCTCGGATCGCTCCAAGGAAAACGATTCCCAAAACCCTCCACAAACGACTTTTTCATACCGGAAGATAGAGGCCCAAACTATCCAGGCCCTAGAAGGACCATTTTCGGCATCAGACCTGGCGATGCTAATTTGTATTATTCGGTGCCAAACTACGGCCAGGGTTCGGGCGAACAACTTCCCAGCGACGAAATGATTACTACGCAGGCTTGGAAGAATGCATCCCAACTTGGCCTTGATCGCGCGCAATTGGTCCAGGAAAGGATTTATGAGCATTTATGCGAGACCGAACAAAAGGGGAAAATGACCAACCATGTTTGTGGCCGTGGCGTTTTTCTGTCGCGTCAATTGGACGGAATTGCTTTTTTCTCTGCTGATAATGAAGCAGAGGGTGCGGAAGGTTTTTCCGTTGAGTTCGGGAGCCACGACCAAATTAGATTTTTTTCCTTGCGCTGGTCAAATGTTGAGCGTTACGACCACCAAAAAACTGCCAGTCCAGAGGAAATCGTCCATTGCATAAGAGAGCACAAAACCATTGTTCTGCCAAATCCTGACGAAGTCGATT
>Ga0214192_1001930_pt1 | contig 11100 bp, 9 predicted proteins | sample TroBogEpilimnion_44_FD_153030 | JGI IMG/M metagenome (GOLD analysis project Ga0214192, IMG submission 153030) | Freshwater microbial communities from Trout Bog Lake, WI - 29JUL2008 epilimnion | ecosystem: Environmental > Aquatic > Freshwater > Lake > Epilimnion/Euphotic zone | place: Trout Bog... | reverse complement strand
GCAACGAGTACAGTTCAGTTTATTTATTTCGAAATCCAGCATTGTTGTCATTTTGAAGTTTTTCAGAGTATGTGACGTATATACCGACTAATCGTTAATTGTCCACAGATGAGCAGGTTGCAGCGGAAAAATCAGCATAGACGAAGATAGACCGTCGACGGGTGTCTCGAATGGTTCGGCCCATCATCCGACCCTGATCACCAGTTTTCCGAAATGACTCGCGCTGGCGAGGTGGCGATACGCCTCTTGGGCCTGATCAAATTCGAACACGCGGTCGATGACGGGTCGCATCTTGTGCAATGCGATTGCGCGATTCATCGCCAAGAACATTTCACGCGATCCGACATAAATTCCTTGCAGCGTTGCTGATTTCCGCATCAACATGGCGGGATTGATTTCCCCGCTTGTCAGCACGCCGATCAGCGCGATTTTCCCGCCGAACCGCACGCTATCGATCGAACGCGGCAACGTACCCGCGCCGCCGACCTCGACGACCAGATCGACGCCGCGCTTGGCGGTTGCCTCAAGGACGCCATGCTGCCACTCCGGGAAGGATTTGTAGTTCACCGTTGCGTCGGCGCCCAACGCATGAGCACGGCGGATTTTTTCCTCATGAGACGACGTCGCGATGACCCTCGCGCCGTGCATTCTCGCGAACTGCAACGCAAAGATCGAGACGCCGCCGGTGCCGAGCACAAGTACCGTCTCGCCGGCGCGTGTCCGGCCGAAATCCACCACCGCGTGCCAGGCGGTGACAGCGGCGCAGGGCAGGGTAGAGCCTTCCTCGTATGAGAGATGCTCCGGCAGATGAACCAGGCCATCTTCGTGCAGAACCACCTGCTCGGCCAACATTCCGTCGATCGCGCCGCCGAGCGCGCTGGCGCCTGCTTGCGGCGCCCCTTCGGCGGTGACGCCACCCGCGATCCATTTCTGCATGAAAATGCCGGCGACGCGGTCACCCACCTTTACTCGCGAGACTTGATTGCCGATGGCGATCACCTCGCCTGCGCCGTCGGAACAGGGTACCAGATTCGGTCGATGACGGCCGCGCCCATACGTACCGCGGACCACCATCAGATCGCGGAAGTTGAGGGAAACCGCGCGGACGCGGATCAGAACCTCATCATCCCCCGGTGCGGGGTCGGGCGCCTCTGCAAGCGTGAGGTTCTCGATCGCACCGGGTTCGGGAATTCGATACAGCTTCATGTCCGTCTGCCTCGTTCATTTTGTAAGATTTAAGAAAAATGACAATATCCATAGACTGCTGAAACTTATCTTACTCGTCTGGAGATTTCATCGATTGTCCTCATCCGAGTTCTTGACTCGAGGGGGGGAAATCACCACATGAGTTAGCTGGTTGTGAGCTTCCAAAAATCCGGTACTGGATGACTTATTTTCGGACAGAATACACAGCAGAAACAATCTGATTGGTTACCATTTCCTATTTTTCAAGCGTTCTGCATTGTACGAAAAAATCACGCAATCGGTGCGTGCCATGAAGAGGAGCAACGGTATCTATTCTGCTTACAGTAGTCGCAAACAGAGCAACATCATGGACATCGCGATTGAAGATGCCGATTGCTGCAACCAACCCGTCAGCCAGCCATAGTGGCAGAGAGAGCACGAAAGGATAGTTTTTGGCTATTTCGGCAGCAAGATCAACCATTTCACAGTAAGTGAAAACCTCAGGGCCTCCCGCTTCAACCTCTTTTGCCGTTCCCTCGATCGCATCTACGCAAACTTTGGCAAGGTCAGCACCGTGAATGGGATTCGACCGCTGGTAACCATCCCCAACCATCAGGGTGAATCCGCGAAGAGCCCTTGCTACAAACTGTCCGATCTCCGAATAATAGCCTGTTGGACGGATAATGGTGCTGTCAATGTTCGAGGCTTTCAGCTCCCTGACAAACTTCTCATGAGCCTGTATGTTCGGAATATTCATCATCCGATGTGCATCAAAGACCGATACGTAAACGAATTTACTTACCTTAGCCTTCAGAGCCAGATTCAGCAGATTCAGGTTTGCCTGGTAGTCTACGTCGAAAATCGAATGCACGAAATCCGGCTTGATCATGCCAAGCGATGAAAAAACAACCTCCACGCCATCGCATACTTCAGCGATGGTTTCAGGCTTCGTGGCATCGCCGATGAAATACTCATCAGCCAGATTGTCGAGAACCGGTGCGAAATAAGGTCCGGGTATGTTGATCTTCTCCGGGTTGCGCACCAATGCACGTACCCAATAACCGCGATTTTTTAACTCCTGTACTACATAGCGTCCGAGATAGCCGGTCGAACCGGCCACAAGTACTTTCTTCATTGTCATGATAATATGGTTGAAAAATATGTTTGAACCGTTTCCATCATAATGATAAACTATTTTGAGAACAACATAATCAGCCGGCGATCAAGGTAATGCAAAGAGTATCCCGTACTCTAGCACAGAGGGTTATGCAGGAAGCTCACCATTATTCCACAATTCTTTCAGAAATTTCCTTACAGCAGCAATAAAGGCTTCTGGCTGCTCTTCCTGTGGAAGATGCCCGCAATCAGGAATAACCACCAGTTCAGCAAACGGAAGTTCGCCGGCAAGCCGGATGCTCTCCTTTGTATTAACCGTAATATCGTGCTCACCGGTAATGACGAGGGATGGCTGCCGAATGGTTTTTAGTTGCTCATCCAGCCGAAGATGATGTGTCTCAAGAAAAAGCTCCCAGAACGCCCTTGACCACTCTCCAGTCATGAGGTCACTGCGAAACGCAGCCAGAATTTCGCCATCAAGCCGTTCCTTTTTGTACCAGAAACTGCGAAGATTCCTATCGTAAAGTCTGGTGATGAGGAGCTTCATTAAACGGGAAAAAAGAGGGGTCAAGGCTTTCATTGCCGGTTTTATGAATGCAGGTATCTCGCTGGTAGCATAGCCGCTGTATATCATTGCATCTACAAGCACCAGCCCCTCAACATGCTGCGGATAGCGCAATGCAGTCAGCAGCGCCATAGTGCCCCCTGTTGAATTGCCAACCAGTACAGCTTTGCTGAACCCGAGTTTTTTTATCAGTGCTATAACCAGGTCACTCTGTGCTTCAGGAGTGTAACTTACCCCCGTTGCCTTTGACGGCAGAGGGCGGGAGGTCAGGCCAAACGCAGGGCGGTCGAATGCCATGACCGATGCGGTTTCCGCCAGTCCATCAAAAACAAGCCTCCATGACCTGAGACTCAAAAAACTGCCGTGCAGCAATACAACAAGTGTTTTTTTTCCGCCAGCCAGCCGGTAATGAACATTGAACCCATGTACATCAATAAAGCTGCTTCCTTTAAAAAGCGATCGTTCCATTTCGTTAATCAATCCTGCGATAGGATAAATGTGCTGTCTGGGCCAAAATCGATATTTCCCCTGCATGGCATTCCATCATATGGGGACTGCCAAGTTATCAAAAAAAAGGAAGGCAAAATATCGTAGAAGAATAAATTTCTTCTTCAAGAAGAATATAGGAACATTCATGCAGCGCTCAGAGTCCTCTTCACTTCCAGCTGGCCTGCAAAATGTCAGCCTTTTCACCAGCTTGACAGTACGTAAAAAATTACTGCTTGTTTTTTTATCTTTCACAGCTTCAAATAGAAAATGCCGAAAAAATGAAGCCGAAAAATTCTGTCTTCCGCTTAACTGACACACTTGCACTACAGACACATGAAAAAGAATCCGATTGTCAGCATTATCGTTTCACTTGCGATGATCGGACTATCTGGTGGTGTTTCTTTTGCCGCAGACAAAGCTGCAGACATAAAGCCGGCAGTAACAACAGAGGCAAAAGCAGATGCCTCTCCTCCTAAAGCAAAAGCCGGGAAAAAGAAAGCAACAAAGAAGAAAGTTGCCAAAAAGGCAGAAGCAAAAACAACCTGTAGTGTTAAGTGTAATTCCATCGGAAATCGTTTTTCTCTCTCAATCCAAACATGCCAACTGCCAACTCATTCATTTCCTCAGCAGGTTTCCGTTGCTTGCTATACGTGATGAACGTATTCACCACCATTGAACTGAACAAGGTTGATGGATGTGTCAGCTGGTTTTTGGTTGTTGAGCCACTTCAGGCAACTGCTTTCCAGCCATTCTTTGCGTGTACCTGTAAATCCCGAATTGGCAGGATATATGCTGATAAAGTGTTTGAAAATCTCTGTGGTAAAGTCTGTCTCCATGCCTTGCGGTTGGTATTTATCTGTATTCGGACAGCGCTTGCATTGCGAGGCGCTGTCGGCCGTAGAGCAAAGCAAATTTGGCTCGGTCAGGTATCCACAGTGACTGCCTTTTTCAACATTGGCGACAGCCGCCCACGAATCACTCCCGGCGGGAGCCATCTGGCTATACTCTGTGGAAACCGCTGAATCGGAGGCCCATGCAGGTGGCTGCGATGTATCAAGGCAGGCACAATCGCACTGGCCGATAATCATCAGGTTCGGAATCGGTATCTTTGCAAGTTTTTGCCGGTAGAGTTCCATACCGCCAAAAAGGGGATTTTTCATATCAACGGGTGAAAGCTGAACAAGGCCGACGGGATTGGCCCGGCTATCCGCCCCCCAGGTCGAAAGCTTCTCGGTAACTCTTGGAAAGATGATCCTGTCGTACACAATGGGGTCAAACTTCTTGTTTGTTGTTGCTCCGATCGCATTAAGGTTGTCAAATCCAGTTGCGGCCACCTGTGCATGCGCTCCTCCGACAGAGTGACCTGCAAAAATGACATTGTTTGAGTTCATGAACTGAAACAGCTTTGAGTGGCTTGCATTGTAGAATGTACTGGTAGCTCCGAAACAGATAAGATAGGAGGCTGCCATGTACGCTTCCTGTCCAACCCTGGGATTCCCGCCGAAATCAGTTGTGGGAGTGAATTCAGTTTGCTCGTGCGTCGAGGTCACGAAAGCCATTGCCCAGTTCTTTTCAACAATGGCTGATGTATAGTTGTAGTAATAGGAGGGATAGTTGTCAAACAGCGGAGCCTGCTCGTTGTTGAAAATGCCGGCAAGCAGTCGTTTCGGAAAATAGAGGAGGTCGGTACCGATCAAGAATCCATGATTGAACATAACCAGACCATTTGCCTTTCGATCTTTTGGATAATACACATCTATGGCTATTTCTGTGAAATTCAGATCTTCAGGAGTATACTGCATCCAGAAGTACACCCTTTTGAAACAGTAGTCATTAATGATGATATTTTCCATGATATCTGGATTATTTGTTGATAAAAACCATGACGTTTGGAACAATAAATACAGTAACTACATGAAGTATAAATAATAAACACGAGAAATATGAGCGTACACTAACTTATTATATTTTATGAAGGTATATCAATCAATAGAGGTTCCCTGAAGTGATAAACACAAGAAGCCGTCTTATTTAGACTCATGAGTTATCAGTCATCAATAACCGTGAACAATGCTTGTTGGTGTGACCGTTTTTCCATTGTAAGTCCATTAGCCTGTTTCGCAACTTGACAGCACCCTCGAGAGAGTTAAGTTATCGTCCTTCGGCCGCAATCCGCCGAACCACTGTCTGTAATATCCCGCCGTTGCGGAAGTATTCCATTTCAACAGGGGTATCAATCCTGCATTGCAGGGTGAAGGAAATCGTCTTTGCAGTTTTCGGATCGGTCGCAATAACCTTGACAAGTTCACCCGGCTTGAGGGAATCAGTGATGGCTATATCGAAAATTTCACGCCCCGAAAGACCGAGGCTGGCGGCGTCCTCACCATCGTGGAACTGGAGTGGTAAAACACCCATACCGATCAGATTAGAACGGTGTATACGCTCGAAACTCACGGCGATGACCGCACGTACCCCAAGCATGGCCGTACCCTTGGCCGCCCAGTCACGGCTGCTTCCCATCCCGTAATCCTTTCCTGTAATAACGATCAGCGGGACGCCGGCCTCCTGATAATTCATGGCCGAATCGTAGATGCTCCTCACCTCTCCATCACCATCACTATCCGAGCGGAACCGGGTCGTATATCCTCCTTCAGTGCCCGGCGCGAGTTTGTTGCGTATCCTGATATTGTCGAAGGTGCCTCGAACCATCACCTCATGATTTCCGCGCCTTGACCCGAAAGTGTTAAAATCCTTCTCAGAAACCCCTGTTGACAGAAGGTATGCGCCAGCCGGTTGACCGGGCGGGATCATCCCGGCCGGACTGATATGATCGGTTGAAATGCTGTCGCCGAACAACGCGAGACAACGTGCTCGGCGAATCGACGCAACCCCCTCTGGATCGGGCCCGATGCCATCGAAAAACGGCGGTTTGCGGATATATGACGAATCAGGATCCCACTGATAAAAAGCATCGCCGGCTGTTTTGATCGCCCGCCAGTGTTCCGGCCCTTTATGAACTTCGGCATAACGCTTCTCGAAATACTCTGGTAGAACGACAGATCGGGCGATCTCGCGAACCTCTTTGTCAGTGGGGTAAAGTTCACGGAGAAATACCTCTTGGCCTTCGCTGTCAGTTCCAATGGGCTCGCGCTCAAAATCGATGGCAATGGTACCGGCAAGAGCATAGGCAATGACCAAAGCCGGACTTACCAGATAGTTCGCCTTGACGAGCGGATTGATCCTTCCTTCAAAATTGCGGTTTCCAGAAAGCACAGAGGCAACGACGAGATCGCCTTTCCTGACAGCCTGAGCAACAGGCTCGGGCAATGGGCCGGAATTACCGATGCAGGTGGTACAGCCGAAAGCAACATTACTGAATCCCAGCGCTTCAAGATCATCCATAAATCCGGCAGATGCAAGGTAATCGATGACCACCCGTGAACCGGGCGCAAAGGAAGTCTTGACCCAAGGTTGCGGAATAAGCCCGCGTTTACGCGCTGCTCTTGCCATGAGTGCGGCGGCAATCAGGATTTCCGGATTGCTGGTATTGGTACATGAGGTAATTGCAGCAATAACCACGGCACCGTCACGGAGGGAGACCTGCTGGCCATGCATAGTGATATCGATGCCTTGACTGACCGGATCGGGATGTGATGCAACGGCAACGCCACCTTCGGAAGCCATCTCACCGAGCTCCAGAATGGAAGGTTTAGCGAAAACCGTTGAGAGATCTTTCATCCATTGGCTGCTCATCGCCGTCATGTCGATCCGATCCTGTGGCCGTTTCGGGCCAGCCAGCGATGGACGAACCGTTGTCATGTCAAGCTCTATAACCCTGCTGAAACAGGGTGTATCAGCAGCTTCGTGCCAGAGTCCCTGATGGCGACAATAGCGCTCGACAATGTCGCAGCGATCTTCCCTCCCACTGAGGGCAAGATAGTCGAGGGTCTCTTCATCGACGGGGAAAAAGCCTGTAGTCGCACCATATTCCGGAGCCATGTTTGCCACCGTTGCGCGGTCAGGCAGGGAAAGCGAAGGAAGGCCTGTTCCGAAAAACTCTACAAATGAACCGACAACGCCAGCTCGTCGTAAGATTGACGTCAGGGTCAGTACGAGATCGGTTGCACATACTCCTTCAGTCAGTTCACCCGTCAACCGGACTCCTACAACTTCGGGCAGCAGCATGTATACAGGTTGAGCGAGCATGACGGCTTCTGCCTCTATGCCGCCAACTCCCCAGCCAAGCACACCAAGCGCGTTGATCATGGTGGTATGGCTGTCAGTACCAACAAGTGAATCCGGATATGCGACACCGTTTTCGATATGTACTACATCGGAAAAATATTCCAGATTCACTTGATGTACAATACCGGTACCGGGAGGAACAATATGAAAATTGCTGAACGCCTTTTCACCCCATTTAAGAAACTCGTAGCGTTCCAAGTTACGCTCAAATTCCTTTTTGAGGTTTTTCTCAAAAGCATCGGGTGTCCCGAAATAATCAACTTGCACGGAATGGTCGATAACGAGATCGCAGGAAACGAGGGGATTGATCCGTGAAGCATCGCCACCAAGAGCCGCACACGCTTCACGCAGAGCAGCCAGATCGACGATGGCAGGTACACCGGTAAAATCCTGCAAAACGACTCTTGCCGGTTTAAACGGAACTTCGACCTTTGGCTTTGCCGAAGAGCCCCAATTCGCTATTGCCTCGATGTCGGCCGTGCGTATCGTGTAATTATCGAAATTCCGCAATGCGGCTTCAAGGAGTACCTTTATGGTTTTCGGATAAGCCCCTGAGCCTGGCCAGATCTTGTCAAGTGCTTGAAGGGAATAGCAGAAAATCTCTCTCTTTTTCAGGGAAAGCGGCAAGCATACGCCAAACGGGTCAAGAGGTTTATTCATGGTGAAATTGGGTTAAATTGCCCGGGTCATACCCCAATCAGGGAAAGCACCTTTTTTTCGGAGTATGCTGAACCTGTCGCAAGGGGAAACGAGTAAAATTTGCCTGTTTTCGCGTTAATTACGGCGCCTGAATTGCATCCCCCAGTACCGCATCCCCATTTTACCACTATGAAATGACCGGCAAAATCAGGTTTCTCATGCTCAATAGCATCACGTAGCCACGTTCTAAAACTCTTTCCGAACGAATCCATAACCAATGGGTGATTTTTTCCGGTATATATTTCATCGACAGGGTAATTTTTAAACTGAGGAATCTTATGTGCAGCATAAATAACATCCAGAGTTTCATGTTTCCCCTCAATAATTTAAAAAGCACAGTTCCTGCACCGGTATCGATAAACCGTTCTATTGTACCATGCTGGTTTATTGTTTGGCAAAAATCTCGATCTTTTTAGACTGGTTTGAAAATAACACATCCGGCGGCAGGTACAGTTATCTGTATCGACTTGCCATTCAGAGCAGCTACGTTCAATGTTGAATGTATCTGGTTGTGATCAGTCGAGTATATGCAGGAGAACGAACTTCCCACATCGTGTAAATCGTTATCGATTGTTACCCACGCAGTGACACTTTCGTTGTAATTGGTATTGATTGCAACAACAATTTCCTGTTTATCAAGTATGCGTGACCATGGCACCACCGAACGGATTTCCGTCCCGAACATTTTCGGAAGACCAAAATTGACTCCATCACCCGAAATTTCACGCAGGTACTGTCGTCCTCGACTCAGAACAAGTTCCGACTTTCGGATGGTGATTATTTTTGCAAATTCGATATAAGCATTCGACTTTTCATTGAAAAAATGATACCCTGAGCTTTCGAATGAGCCATAGTCTCCGCCAAACATAGATTCACGCAGAAAAACATCATTTCCATCACAATCTTTTGTCGCATGACCATTGAAATACTGTTCTGAACCATAATAGACGCATGGAATGCCCAAGGTCAACGCATTGAGGGCAAGGGCGTTCAGAAGGAATTTCCATCCTTTTTCATTCTCAAACGGCGCACAGAAACGAGCTTTCCAATTCCCTTTGCGCACCTGATCGTGATCATCGAAAACAGTCACAACCTTGTTACGGAACCAGGTGTGTGATTCCTTGTTTACAAGTGTCGAATTGCGAAACAGGTCGAAATAATCCGACGGATTCCGATAGCCCTTCACAAGATATTCCATTTTGTCGGGAATGTCATCAATACCGAGTGCAGCATCAAGTCCCGTTGTTTCGAGCGTATCGAAGGCGCGGGTTCTTCCGCCCGTGATTTCTCCAATCAGAAAAAATCTTTCCTTACCAAGCGTTTGGGCAAATTCGTGAATCACCGATGCGAAATACCGCGTAGCGCCTGTATCCATATGCTTTACGGTATCAATTCTGAAGCCGTCAATATCAGCCACTGTAATCCAGTATTTGTAAGCCTCGGTCAACACTTTGAGAGCTTTGGAGGGCTCGTAATTGTCATCGGGACCAGACCCATGATGTATATCCTTTAAATCGCAGAAATCACCTTCGCGAAATTCAGGGTCATAATCCCAATTATTGATTCGCCCTTTGCAGGTGAAGGTTTTAGGATCCTGTAGCTCCAGCGGAAATATTGCCTCTTTCGTATTTTGCGTTGCCGCTGAACTGAAAGGAATGGACGGTTTTCCAAAGGCATCGTTAAAACCGGCGATCTCGTAAGGATTGCCATCCCAGCGTGGATCTATATAAGAAATCCCATCCTTGTCCGTCGTAAAGTATCGATTCGGGTTGTATGAAAATACATTGCCGCTATGATTGATGATGATATCCAGCACAACAAAAATCTTCATTTCATGTGCCGTTTTCACCAGATTTATAAGGTCCTCCTCGGTACCGAAATGTGGATCAATCGACAGAAAATTCTGAATACCGTATCCATGATAGGTTGCGGCAAATTCAACCTGCTTGAAGACAGGGCTGACCCACAGTGCGGTGATTCCCATACGTTGGAGATATCCGAGTTTTTCGATCAACCCTTTCAAATTCCCGCCTTTCCAGCCTTGACCATTTGCAACCCACTGCTCATGGGAGATATTGCCAGCATGTTCCTGCGAAAAAAGTGGTGTACCATTGCCGTTTACGATCTCACCATTGTTGCCCCGGTATCCGATTTCTTTCCCATCGGAAAAGCGGTCGACCAACAGGAAATAGAACACTTGGTCTTCCCACGCCGTTGGAGACGGGGTATAGTCTGTTTGCGAAACAATTCCTGTGATGTCGATATCGGCTATTCGTGATAATGGCATAAAAAACCTCCTTATAGTTGTAATCATGACTGGTGTTGAACACAGGCAGCACAATGGACTCTACAACCAGGCAGAATTGTCACGCCATCTGATAACAGCTATTGAAACTGTCGGAGGAAGGAGACGTAAAATGCCGGATAAGTGATTTTGGCCTCAATGTCCCTGATGTACCAATCACTGGTTATATAATCCGTTTTCTGTATAGATTTTTTATTGGGGGCGTCAATTATTAAAGAGTAATTAAAAAACATCATATTTCAAAAAGAAAATCGATGGAAGGGTTATGCAGATAATGGATTCCATCAGCCTGCCGTGGTATGGCCGGGGTGACCGTTTTTCCATTGCAAGTTCATGCACGCTAGCCGAATCAGCGGTGTGGAAAAGTTAATCTGCATTCAGCTCGCTGGTTTTGGCTGCCATGATAAAATCGTTCATATGCAACCCGTTTGCTGAGTGTGTCCACCAGATTACCGTTACTTTTCCCCATTCAACAACAAGTTTTGGATGATGCTGT
>Ga0214192_1001926_pt1 | contig 11108 bp, 8 predicted proteins | sample TroBogEpilimnion_44_FD_153030 | JGI IMG/M metagenome (GOLD analysis project Ga0214192, IMG submission 153030) | Freshwater microbial communities from Trout Bog Lake, WI - 29JUL2008 epilimnion | ecosystem: Environmental > Aquatic > Freshwater > Lake > Epilimnion/Euphotic zone | place: Trout Bog... | reverse complement strand
ACTGAATAGATCCCTTTCACCTCAACTACCAATTGATCGTTTTTAACATTAAGCATCTTAATAATCCTTTCCGATGACACCACCCCCTCCGATACACCGGAATAGAAACTGTCGCGCTTTAAAAAATCGAGCCGGTCCATATCCAGCTGACTGCTTACCAGCTGGTGAAGAAACTGTTTAGGGTACCTGTTCAGGAATATATCGATAGCAAGAGTAAGGCGGCCACTCATTTCTAGGTTCAATTCGTCCATATATATAAGGGATAACTCTTCGTGCGATACTCCGTGGACAATACTCTGCTCGAGCGCATGTGAAAAGGGTCCATGACCTATATCGTGTAACAGCAGGGCCGCCATCACCCCTTCTTCCTCCTCCGGCGTTATCTTATTGCCTTTATTTCTAAGTACATCGATTGCCGAACAAACCAGATGCATGGACCCAATCGCATGTTCAAACCGGGTATGGTTAGCTCCGGGGTAAACCAGCGAGGAGAGTCCCAATTGTTTGATACGTCTGAGTCGCTGGAAATAGGGGTGCTCAATAAGTTCAACATGAAGGTCCGAATCCAATTCAATGAACCCCCAAACCGGATCATTGACTATCTTATTATTTGAGCTTTTCAACTTTGAATACATTAAGGAATTAAATGTTCAAAGCTAAGAAATGTTCTTCTTTTTTGGGCTTCGCTTTTACAACTTGCTCATTTAAAAAATCATATTCAAATTACCCGTGAATATTATTTGTTTTTTTAACACAAAAAGATTACTTTTGTCCCGGAGAATAATCGAAGGATTAGGGGACGGAAAGTCCCCTATTTTATTGATAATAAAAATGATAACTAAGGAAAAGGTACAGTCTCTGGTCGAGGAAGTGTTGTTGGCAGATCAGTTTGTTGTTGAAATTAGTGTCGGTTTAGGAAACTCTATTTTAGTTTTCGTCGACAGTGATACAGGAATAAGCGTTGGAGAATGTGTTGAAATCAGCCGGCACGTTGAACACAGCCTGGATCGGGAAACAGAGGATTTTTCGCTGGAAGTTTCTTCTCCGGGGCTCTCTTGCTCCTTTAAAGTTGTACGTCAATATCTTAAGAATATAGGACGCGAAGTTGAGGTGGTAACTTCAACGGGTGAAAAACAGAAGGGTATTTTAAAATCTGTAAATGAAACAGGTTTTGAATTGGAAGCAGAGGCAAAAGAGAAAGTTGATGGGAAAAAGGTTTCAATAACCAAATCGTTGGCTTATAATTTTGATCAAATTAAGACAGTTAAAATAGTAATTTCTTTTAAATAAAAATCCTGAAGATATGGACAACCTGAACTTGATTGACACGTTTTCGGAATTTAAAGATCTGAAGAGCATCGATCGTGCTACCATGATGAGCGTTCTTGAGGATTCTTTCCGCAGTGTTCTTCAAAAACAGTTTGGTACTGATGAGAATTTCGACGTTATCATTAATCCTGATAAGGGAGACTTCGAAATCTGGCGTAACCGAACAGTCGTTGCAGATAATGAATTTACTGATCCCAACCTTCAAATCACCCTTTCGCAAGCCCGGAAGATCGGTGAGGATTATGATATTGGTGAAGAGGTAACCGATGAAGTGAAATTTTCGGACTTTGGTCGAAGAGCGATTCTCAATCTACGTCAAAACCTGGCTACACGCATCCTGGAACTTGAAAAGGATAATGTATATACAAAATATAAGAATAAAATAGGGGAAATTGTAACCGGTGAAGTTTATCAGATCTGGAAACGGGAACTCCTTTTACTTGATGACGAGGGGAACGAATTGTTACTCCCGAAAGTTGAGCAGATCCCAACCGACTTTTTCCGCAAAGGGGACAGTGTACGTGCCGTAATTATCAGGGTTGAAATGAGAAATAACAGTCCGTATATTATTCTCTCCCGTACCTCCTCCATTTTCCTTGAGCGACTCTTTGAGCTTGAGGTTCCCGAAATTTTTGACGGGTTAATCACCATTAAAAAGATTGTCCGGATCCCCGGTGAAAGGGCAAAAGTGGCGGTGGAATCGTATGACGAGAGGGTTGACCCGGTTGGTGCATGTGTAGGGATGAAAGGTTCCCGTATTCATGGAATCGTTCGTGAGCTTCGAAATGAAAATATTGACATCATCAATTTTACCAACAACCTCCAATTGTATATTCAGCGGGCTTTAAATCCGGCCAAGATCTCTTCTATAAAACTATATCCCAACGAAAATCGCGCAGAAGTTTTTCTTAAACCGGAAGAGGTCTCACTGGCTATTGGAAAGGGTGGTTTGAATATTAAACTGGCCAGCCAGTTAACCGGTTACGATATCGATGTTTACCGGGATAAGGAAGCAGTGGATGAAGAAGATGTCAACCTGGATGAATTCTCGGATGAAATCGATGGCTGGATCATCGATGAACTAAAAGCTATTGGTTGTGATACGGCTAAGAACGTATTAAGCCTTTCGCGTGAAGACCTTATTAAACGCACCGATCTTGAAGAAGAGACTATCGACGAGGTATTGCGGATATTTAAAGCTGAGTTTGAATAATTATTTTTGTAAAAAAATGAGTTAACTCGGTTGGGACAATAGGATAATTAACTGTTTGGGAAGATATGATTACAGGGGAAAAAGGATCAAGATTAAGTAAGATAGCTCGGGAGCTTAACGTGGGAATCACTACATTGGTAGACTTTCTCAATAAGCAGGGGTTTAAAATCACTACTGATCCAAACACGAAAATTGAAGCTGAAATGCACGAGCTTCTGGAAAAGCAATTCCGGAAAGACCATGAAGCCAAAGTTGAGGCTGATAAGCTCAATCTTCGCCATCACCATGCCAAAAATGAAGCGATTTCGATATCTGATGTTCAGGTAGTTAAAAAGGATGTTGATGAATCGGAGTCGGATGATGATTCCATTATGATCAAAGATCATAGCCTTCATCATTATAAGGAAGAAAAAAGACCGGAACAAACTTTTTCAACTCGCAGCAGCGAACCGACCCCTGTCCATGTTACTCCGCCACCTCCTCCTGTAACCGAAATCTCAAAACCTGCAGCACCCGCAGTCCACTTAATCGAAATTGAAGAAAGACCTCAGGTAACAATTGTTGGGAAAGTCGATCTGGAGAACCTCCACCGCAAACCTAAGGTTAAAGAGGAAAAACCGGTTGTTCCGGTTAAGGAAACCACTGAGGTTGAAATTCCTGTGGTTGTAACCCCATCTGAAGCCATACCCGAGAAACCAATAGTGGTACCACCAACGGCTGAAGCCATTCCGGTTCCATCACCGGCTGAGGCTGTTGAATCACCTGTTATTCCTGATATAGAGGAGGTTAAGCCGGAAATGGTTTCAAACCGCTCTCAGATTGAGAATAATATTAAGGTCATCGGAAAAATAGATCTGAATCCGGTGAAAACTTCAGAAAGGCCTGCCAAGGAGATTGTTAAAAAGAAATTAATAACACGCAGGGCTTCAGAAGAAATAAGCAGACCTCAACCGGAAAGGGAAAGACCTGCAAAAATCGAAATTGTAAGAGCAAGGGATATCGTCGCCAATGATATTGAAAGTCCGGATGAGATATTCAAACTTGACCGCAAAAAACTGACTGGCCCAACAGTTATTGGCAGAATAGATCTTCCTGTTGAAGAGAAGAAGAAACCTGCCCGTTTGGATGAAGCCTCATTAAGAAATAAAAAGAAGCGGAAACGGGTTCCAAAGGATAGTAAAGAGCGGATAGAATTACCTGAGAAGAAATTAGAAGGGACCAAAGAGGCTAAACTTGAAAAATCCGATAAGCTTAAGAAAAAGATATCCTTAGTCGTAAAGAAGAAAACTCCGGCTAAGCAGGAGGTTAAAGAGGAAGATGTCCAGAAACAGATTAAGGAGACCCTTGCCCGTCTGACCACCAAGGGTCAGAAAACCAAAGGTTCCAAATATCGTCGTGACAAGAGGCTTGCATTCAGTGAGAAGATGGCTGAACAAAGTGCCCGCGATGAGATGGACAAAAGCATTATTAAGGTGACCGAATTCGTCTCAGTGAATGAACTGGCCTCGATGATGGATGTTCCACCTACTAAAATTATTGCTACATGTATGTCGCTCGGCCTTTTTGTTTCGATCAACCAGCGGCTCGATGCAGAAACAATGGCCGTGGTCGCCGATGAATTTGGCTTTAAGGTTGAGTTTATCTCTGTTGAAGTTCAGGAAGCCATTGTAGAGGAGCAGGATCATGAATCCGATCTTGTTACAAGACCCCCTATTGTGACGGTTATGGGTCACGTTGACCACGGTAAGACCTCATTGCTTGACTATATCCGTAAAGCCAATGTTATTGCCGGTGAAGCAGGAGGTATCACCCAGCACATCGGAGCTTATAATGTAACTCTTGAAGGGGGAAGAAAGATAACCTTCCTCGATACCCCTGGTCACGAAGCATTTACTGCGATGCGTGCCCGTGGAGCTCAGGTTACCGATATTGTAATTATTATCGTCGCTGCGGATGACGACGTGATGCCTCAGACCATTGAGGCAATAAACCATGCTACCGCGGCCGGCGTTCCGATTATATTTGCCATTAATAAGGTTGATAAACATGCAGCTGATCCTGAGAAGATTAAACAGCAACTCGCAAATATGAATTTCCTGGTCGAAGACTGGGGAGGTAAATATCAGTCACAGGACATATCTGCCAAAGGGGGACAAGGTGTTTCCGAGTTACTCGAAAAGGTATTGCTTGAAGCAGATATGCTTGAACTGAGGGCAAACCCAAATAAACGGGCCGTTGGCTCGGTAATCGAATCTTCGCTGGACAAAGGACGTGGTTATGTAGCTACGATCCTGGTTGAGAGTGGAACCCTGCATGTCGGCGATGTCATCCTGGCGGGTCCACATTTTGGTCACGTAAAAGCGATGTTCAATGAACGAAATCAGCGTGTTGAAGAGGTGGGACCAGCAGAACCGGTGCTTATCCTCGGATTGAACGGAGCTCCTCAGGCCGGGGACAAATTCAATGTGATGGAGAGTGAACGTGAAGCGAGGATGATCGCCAATAAGCGGGAACAGCTGCAGCGCGAACAGGGTCTGCGTACACAGAAACATATTACACTGGATGAAATCGGACGCCGTATTGCGATCGGAAACTTCCAGGAACTGAATATTATCGTGAAGGGTGACGTGGACGGTTCTATCGAAGCGTTGGCAGATGCCCTTATTAAACTCTCCGTCGGTGAAATTCAGGTTAATGTAATTCATAAGGCAGTAGGACAGATAACCGAATCGGATGTCATGCTGGCTTCTGCCTCGAATGCCATTATCGTCGGCTTCCAGGTCCGTCCGTCTATGAGTGCAAGAAAACTGGCTGAAAAAGAGGAGATTGATATCAGGTTGTACTCCATTATTTACGACGCAATCAACGAGGTTAAGTCGGCTATGGAAGGGATGCTTGCTCCCGAAATCAAGGAGGAGATCAAAGGAACAGCCGAAATCCTTAACGTCTTTAATATTACCAAGGTCGGCACCATTGCCGGATGTATTGTCAGGGATGGTAAGATCACCCGTAATTCGAAAGTCCGGCTTATCCGCGACGGTATCGTCGTATTCACCGGCGATCTCGAATCTTTAAAACGATTCAAGGACGACGTGAAAGATGTTGCCAAGGGTTACGAATGTGGTTTGAATATCCGTGGTTACAACGATCTTAAGGAGGGCGACTTTATTGAAGCCTTCGAACAGGTATCGGTTGCCAAAACATTGGATTAAGAATTCTTAAACACAAGATAGTTTTAAAGCCTCATTCGTCGAATGGGGCTTTTTTTATACTTTCGTCAGAATTATAACCTGCCAGATTAAAAAACTGAAGAAAATTATGAATACAAAAATCGTAATGATAACCTCGTCAATTGTAATGGGCTTAACCGGAATTTCACTCTCGTTTGTCCCGCTTGAGATTATGAGCTGTCTGGGATTGGAAAGCAGTAAATCACTATTATACCTTCTTCAGAACTAAAATATTCTGAATCGTATTAAATTAATCAATAGCATTGAAAGGGAATAAATAAGTAATATGGATCTTCAATATCGGAATAATTGTGAGGGAATCGACTGGAATCGAATTCCCGAAATCTTAAAAACGGTGGGTATGTCTTATCATGATGCCGATATTCACCTTAAAACATTTTCAGCCAGTGGCTCTGTAGTATTTGTTTTTGACAATGAGAAACTTATAGGGTTTGGAAGGGCAATTTCAGACGGTCTGATCCAGGCTGCGATTTATGATGTGGCAGTATTGCCGTCTTATCAGGGACAGGGAATCGGCCGGCAAATCATCGACCGGATTGTGGCCTCATTACCCGGATGCAATTTTATTTTATATGCTGCCCCTGGGAAGGAATCGTTTTACAAAAAGCTCAATTTCAGGAGGATGAAAACCGGTATGGCCTTATTTGTGAAACAGGAGATTATGAGCAGCCGGGGATTTACAGAGTAAATTGATATACAGGGGAAGTCACCAACCGTTTTTGATGTAAAAATGCCTTCGAAAGTAAATGGTTCTCAAGATCCACTTTGAAAGTTAAGAAAAGGGCCATTCGTTCATAAGGACCTGGTCGAATAGTGAAATAAATATTTGATGATAAGTCCTGGGAGAATTATAGGTAATGGCAAAAAATGGAAAGAACATTCTAGTTAAAATCAATGACTTGTTAAAAATAGATCTCAGGCAACCCATTTTCAGGCAGAGGTAAACCAGAGCCATTAAGGTATAAGTAAAAAGAATAGTTGATTTTAGCACCTGCCTGCAATCAGGATTATACAAGTTACTTTTAAAAATAAAATATCGTCAATGATGGAAATTAAGAATAAGAGAATTTGTCCGGTTGAAAATGCAGGTGGACTTGATAATTCTTTACGGAGATTTTTGCAAAATCCACAGAGAATATTAAAACCATACATTAAGAAAGGATTGGAATAATTGATCAGGTTGATTTTGTTTTGGCTTTCTATATGATTCATGAGGTTCCAAATCAGGGGGAACTTTTTAATGAATTGAAATCAATTTTAAAATCCAACGGACAAATCTTCATTATTGAGCCTAAATTCCATGTTTCAAAAAAAGCGTTTGAAGAAATGGTAGATAAACTCAAAAGCTGGGGATTCTTAGTTCAGGAAAGACCGAAAGTGTTTTTTAGTCGTTCTGTTTTATTGACAATAAAGTGAATCTAATTTTAACCGAATGAAAATTCTTGCGCAAACAATTTTAATCCTCAGTCTGTCATTCAATGCTTCTGGACAAAGCATAGTCCATTATGAACAGAAAAAGATTGACAGAAGGGCCGTTGTGGATCGGCATAGGATAAGATCTTCGTTAACTGATCCCAAGAGTCCGGCTCAGGTTGGAAATGGAGAGTTTGCCTTTGGTGTGGATATAACCGGGTTGCAAACGTTTGTGCCATATAATACCATGTCGAACTGGAGCTGGCACTCGTTGCCGTTGCCAGAGGGACTGCGGGTTGCAGACTTCAGAGGTGTGATGAAGGATACGCATGGACGGATGGTCCGATACGACATACCCAATCGGGAACAACCTGAATTATCTGCATGGCTGGCTGAAAATCCACATCGGTTCAATTTGGGTCGCATTGGATTTTGTCTGTTCAAATCTGACGGAACCAGGGCTTGCGCAGACGATCTGAAAAATACACACCAGGAGACTGACCTGTGGAATGGAATAATAACAAGCTATTTTGAATTGGAGGGTAAACCGGTAAACGTAAGAACAGCATGCCATCCAGACCATGATGTAATCGGGGTTTCGGTAAAATCGGATTTAATAAAAAAGGGTCAAATTAAAATCTTTCTTTATTTTCCATATCCGACTCCGGACGGAGGAGAAGATTTAAATAAAGGTGACGCACATTCTTCAACAATAAGAGCTCAAAATAGCAGGTCCGCTATGATCGTTCGTAAACTGGATGATATGCGGTATTCTGTTTATCTCAACTGGAGTTCGGCCGCTCATTTATTATCCGGTGACACAATTTCATCGAATCACCGATTCTATCTTAGTCCTGAAAAAACCGACCGACTTGAATTTACTTGTTCGTTCTCACCCGAGAAACGGATAAATCCAGACTATACCCCGGATCAGGTTTTTGAAGAAAGCACCAGGGCATGGCCGGAATTCTGGGAATCGGGTGCCGCCATTGACTTATCGCATTGCAGGGATGCCCGATGGAAAGAACTCGAACGAAGGATTGTACTTTCTCAATATGTGATGAAAATGAACGAGGCCGGATCTTTTCCTCCGCAAGAATCAGGATTGGTGAACAATGGCTGGTTTGGACGATTCCATTTCGAAATGATCTGGTGGCATGATGTACACTACGCCTTATGGAACAGATGGTCGTTGCTTGAAAAGAGTTTGCAGGTGTATAACCACTATTTGCCAACATCCAGGGAACGCGCAAAGAAACAAGGATATGCCGGTGCCCGCTGGCCCAAGTGTACTGCCAATTTCGACCGTGATTGGCCTCATCCCATCCACGCGATGCTTATCTGGCAACAACCACACCCGATTTATTTTGCCGAACTCGATTATCGGTTGCATCCAACCAAGAAAACACTCAATAAATGGCGCAATATAGTTTTTGAAACGGCCCGGTTTATGGCTGATTATGCCTATTTCGAAAAAACGAATAATCGTTACATCCTGGGTCCTCCAATGTATATTGTATCGGAAAATACAAAGCCTGAAACTACTTTGAATCCGACTTTTGAACTAGGCTATTGGCGTTATGGTTTAAGAACAGCCCAAGTCTGGAGGGAACGTTTGGGATTGACACGAGATCTAAAATGGGACGATGTATTGAAAAAACTATCTCCTTTACCCCAACAGGAGGGAGTGTATGTAACGCATGAGAATATCGAAAATATGTGGACAAAATTTAATTTTGAACATCCGGGTCTCGCCGGTGTTTACGGCATGTTGCCGGGTGATGGAGTCGATACAGCCTGTTTCACCAGGACGTTTGATAAAATCCGGGCAACCTGGAATTTTGAGCGTGTTTGGGGTTGGGACTTCCCGTTGCTGGCTATGGCTGCCGCACGAACAGGTAATCCGGAACAAGCCATTGACCTGTTACTGCATCCTTCAGCGAACTTTCAATTTGATGAACATGGATTGGCTACAGGCGGTCCGTTCCCATACTTTCCCTCAAACGGAGCCTTATTAACAGCTGTTGCTATGATGGCTGGCGGCTGGGATGGCTCTGAGGGAGAGGCTCCGGGTTTTCCCAAAAACGGTAATTGGACCGTACAATATGAAAATTTTAATCGAATGCCCTAATTGACTGTTAATTGATCAATGCGTCTACTCCCAATCCACTTGAATGCGGACGGGTCTGCAGAATAGGATGGGAGAATCATCTACGATATACCGCCACAAGCCATGCAGAGCTTCTTTGTTCAAATTGAATTAAATACAGGTTTTAGAATGAGAATTAAATTCCAATTCGATTTTAAAGATATAAACCGGGTGCGGATTCCCGAAATCTTAAAAACAGGAGGGATGTCTTATTCCGATCCGGATATTCATCATAAAACCTTCTTTTGCATTACCTCTCGTGTATTTATATTGACGGTGGCCGTACGGAAGTATCGGCATTCTCGGCATAGTAAATTGCCATTAATTCCCGGAATCCGGCTTCAATTGCTTCATTTGGTTTGCCTCCACTTTTACGCAATTCATAATCAAACATTGCACGCAGAATAAGGATGCGCCAACGCCAACCTTTTTTAATCGCGTCAGATAAATGCCGATCTACCCTCATCAACAGTTCGTAAGCTTTTCTTGAACCATGATCTACTTTTGGAACATCAAATTTTGCTGGTCCCCCCTTTAAACCATGGTTTTTTTCAAGAATATCAATGGCCTCCAAAATATCATATGCAAGGTTATCCGAAAATTCAAAAGAGACATATTCCCGTAAAGTTTCTTTTGCAGTTTTTCTTCCGGACCAATAGAACTGGCTGTAAATTACCTTATTTATATCTTCGAAGATACCTGCCGAATAGGGGGCTCCTCCTGCTGACTTATCTTTAACTTCATCCCATAGCCATTGAAACCTGCTCGGAAGTGGATTGGCGCCAAATCCACCCCAGGGATGGGAATTCCACATACTGATTTCCGGGAAGTTTAACAGGGGAAGATTGCCCGGCACCGGATTTTTTTTGAGATATTTGGGAAATTCTTCATGTGAATCGGCCTGAATATAATCGACCCAGGGTTTTTCGTTTGCAAAGGCACTTGTGAGACCTGCCCATTCTCCCTCATCTTCAATACAGTCGAAAAGCCATGTGGAGAGTATGATTTTTATATTGGGGATTTTACGGTGAGCGAGTTCTGCTATTTTCTTTGACAACTTCAGAAAACCATTGCTTCCCCATGGAGTGCACCTGTCGCATCCGCAACCACCCTGGTCATAGGGCCAAATAACGATATAATCCACAATTACCTGACGGTTGGTAAAGGCATTGAGTTCCTCCTCCACTTGTTTTAAGATCAATGCTGTCCCCCCCGGTTGTGAAGGACAGATCTCCACGCCGTAACATCCTCGCAGCCTGATCTGCTTCGGAGGTTTGGCCCGTAATTCCTTTGGTGAAGAATTGTAACCTTCATTTCCAAGCATACAGATCGTAACTTTCATCCCTGCATCCTTGCCTGCCCTTAAGATGACCGAGAGTCTGTCGAGCATTGCCACCGCCTTAGGGTCATCAATCCCTTCAAAGCCATGCATATCAAACCACACTTCAATATTGTTATATCCCCAGAGGGCAAGCTCTTCTATATAGCCGGTCACCTTTTCAACGGGAGCCGTGTGATAGAAATTCTGAAAATGGGTGGCAAAATAGATATTTCGTTGTGGTTTTTCCGGTACTGATAACCCGTGCCAGTTTCCGGGTGCAAATCCTTTATCTGAAATCACCGAAGTGTGAAGTAGTTTTCCCAGGCCATACAGGATACCATTTGAATCACTGGCAGTTACAGATAGTTCACGTTCTGCTGACCTCTCGATTCGAAAGGCTTCTGAAGGCATCGATTGATTGAAAATCTGAAG
>Ga0214192_1001925_pt1 | contig 11108 bp, 8 predicted proteins | sample TroBogEpilimnion_44_FD_153030 | JGI IMG/M metagenome (GOLD analysis project Ga0214192, IMG submission 153030) | Freshwater microbial communities from Trout Bog Lake, WI - 29JUL2008 epilimnion | ecosystem: Environmental > Aquatic > Freshwater > Lake > Epilimnion/Euphotic zone | place: Trout Bog... | reverse complement strand
CGTTGGTGCTGAACCTGGGCAAGTCGTTTTTACGGGCGGCGGCACCGAATCGTGCCACATAGCCATCGCCGGCGTAGCCAACGCATTCCGTCGGGCTAACGGCTCCGCTCACGTGATCGCTTCAGCCATTGAGCACCACGCGGTCTTGGACTGCGTCACAACACTCAAGCGCGACTACCCAATGATTACCAGCGATGAACTCGGCGTTGATAGTGATGGTGTCGTTCGGCTCGACGAGTTGAGCTCGATCCTTAAGCCCGACACCGCGGTGGTGTCGGTGATGAATGCGAATAATGAAACCGGAATAATTCAGCCACTCTCGGCTTTAGCTCAGACTCTGCGTGAGTTAAACCCCAAGGTGGTTACTCACACTGACGCGGTTGCTGCCGCGCCTTGGCTTGATCTGGCTGAATCGACTCGCGAAATCGACTTAGTTTCAATTTGCGCGCACAAGATTGGTGGGCCGGTCAATTCCGGCGCTCTCATTATTCGACGCCCTCTCCCCTTTGACGCGTTAATTCCTGGTGGGGGACAAGAGCGCGGCCAGCGGGGAGGAACAGTTGACGTGGCCGCCGCCGTGGGATTGGCAACGGCTACCCAATTGATTGTCAAAGAAAGGGCCGAGGCCACCAAAAAGGTTCGGAACTTTCAAAAGCAACTCAGCGAGGCACTGAGCCAACTCCCTGGGTGCACTCTCACCGCTCCAACCGCTAGCAAATTGCCTGGCACAGTTCACTTAACCTTCGAGGGAATTGCCAGTGACGAATTGCTCTTCTTGTTGGACCACGCTGGTATTTGTGCTTCAGCGGCAGCGAGCTGCTCATCGGGAGCGGCCAAGCCCAGCCACGTCCTTGGCGCCATGGGAGTCAGTGATTTAAAGGCGAAGGGATCTCTTCGCCTTTCAATGGGCATCGAGACAACCCAAGATGAGGTGGACTACGTAATCGCTACCGTGGCCAGAATTGCCCGTCAACTCACTCCGGCTTAGCCCGGTGCCAGAACTGGCAAACTAGTTACATGAAGGTCTTGGTCGCGATGAGTGGAGGGGTGGACTCTTCGGTTGCCGCTGCCCTGCTGATTGAACAAGGTCACGAAGTTGTCGGAGCAACGCTAAAACTCTGGGGCGGTGTTTCAGACTCAGGGTGTTGCAGCGTGTCAGACGTTGACGATGCTCGTCGTGTGGCCCAAGTCCTCGGAATCGATCACCACGTCTTTAACTACACCGAAGAGTTTGAAAAGATGGTTGTCGCCCCATTCGTTGAGGGACACGCAGCGGGAAATTCGCCGAACCCTTGCATTGACTGCAATCGGCACATCAAATTTGACCTCCTTTTTGAGAGAGCGGATCGTTTGGGATTTGACGCCGTCGCCACTGGTCACCACGCTCAAGTAGTGAGCAAGGATGGACATTATTTTCTTGCCCGCGGAGCGGACAACACGAAGGATCAGAGCTATGTCTTGGGCTACTTGCGCGAACCGGAATTGGCCCGGCTCATTCTTCCCATCGGGCACATGAACAAATCAGCGGTTCGCGCTGAAGCGGAGCGTCTTGGACTTCGTACCTGGAATAAGCCTGATTCCCAAGATGTTTGCTTCATTGAGTCGGTGAGAGGTCGTGAGGCATTCTTGCGCGAGCGTATTCCCGTAACTGCGGCGGCAATCGTTGACGCTGCTTCGGGTGAAGTCTTGGGCGAGACCAACGCCGCAGAGCTTATGACGGTTGGACAACGCCGAGGAATTACCCCGAGCAAAGATGGGGAAAAGCGCTACGTAACGAGAGTCGACTTGAGCAAAAAAGTCGTAACGGTCGGACGCTTGGCCGACATCATGACGACGGAAGTAATTCTCGACGAACAAACATTGACCTTCGCTCGCGAAGCGCTGATTGACGGGCAGACGGTCCTGAGTCAATGGTCAGCCCACGGCAAATCAAATAAGGGGACCTTACGTTTCGATGGTCGTTGGAAAGTGGTTCTGAGCGAACCCGCCCGGCCAGTGGCGGCGGGTCAAACAATTGTTTTTTATAACCCAGATGAACCGGAACTTGTTCAGGGTGCCGCTATCGTTTCTCGATAATGAAGCCGGATCAGCGAATCGTCCAGCTGCGAGAGTTAATCGCACAACATAACCAGGCGTACTTTACGCAAGACAGCCCTCTTATCCCCGACGCAGATTATGACGCGCTCGTTCGAGAGTTGCGCGAACTCGAAACGAAACACCCCGATCTCTTCGCAAGTGATTCACCGAGCCAGCAGGTAGGCGCACCGGTCAGTGCGGTTTTTAGTCCCGTTACTCATGCTGAACCCATGTTGAGTCTGGATAATGTTTTTGACGTTGACGAACTCGTGGCCTGGGCGGACCGTGCCTGCAAGGGTCTGGGTTGTGAGCCGAGTGAATTGGTTTTCGCCGTTGAGCCAAAAATTGATGGTCTGGCGCTCTCTATTCGTTACGAAAATGGCCAACTCGTTCAGGCTGCCACCCGAGGAGATGGGCGAATGGGAGAGGACGTCACGGACAATGTCCGCACGATTTCTAACGTTCCGAAGAAACTCCCCCAAGGGGCACCGGCACTCGTGGAGGTGAGAGGCGAAGTTTTCCTCGCTAAGGCCGACTTCGAAATGTTGAATACACGCCAGCGCGAATTGGGCCAAAAGGAATTTGCCAATCCTCGAAACGCAGCGGCCGGCAGCTTGCGACAAAAGGATTCACAAGTTACTGCTGAGAGGCCACTTTCGTTCCTTTCCTATCAGCTCGTTGACTTGGCCGGGGCGCTAAAAATTAATTCCTATTTGGATCAGATAGCCCTACTCGCTGACTGGGGCTTCTTAACCGCATCAGAACGTTCCGGTGAGCATGGCGTGGCAGCAATGGTTGAGCGTTCTAGTTGGTTTGAGGCACACCGACACGACTTACCTTTCGACATCGACGGGGTTGTAATAAAAGTTGATGATCTATCTCAACGAGAAGTTCTGGGCTTTACCTCGCGGGCGCCACGCTGGGCAATCGCTCGCAAATTGCCGCCAGAAGAGCGAACCACCACATTGCTCGCCATTGAAGTGTCAATCGGACGAACGGGTCGCGCTACACCCTATGCAGTGCTCGAGCCAGTACTCGTTGCGGGTTCAACGGTCTCAATGGCCACCTTGCACAACCAAGATCAGGTCGCAGCCAAAGATGTTCGAGTTGGCGACATGGTCATCGTGCGCAAGGCCGGCGACGTGATTCCTGAGGTTGTCGGCGCGGTTGAAGTGAAAGGTCAGCAGAGGTCTGCCCCATGGAAGTTTCCCAAGAAGTGCCCGGAGTGCGGGGGAGCACTCGAACGAATTGGCGAAGAGAGCGACACCTATTGCGTCAATCCAGCGTGTCCCGCACAGCAAATGCAAAAAATTATCCACTTCGCTTCTCGTGGCGCAATGGATATTGAAGGACTTGGCGACCAGCGAGTCTCACAACTCTTGTCCGAAGGATTGATTTCCGACGTGGCTGATCTCTTTTCACTCGAAACCTCTCAGATCGCAGCTCTTGAGGGTATGGGAGAGCTAAGTGCCACGTCGCTGGTGGCCAATATCCAGGCCGCTAAGGAACGTCCGTTATCGAAGGTCCTCGTAGGTCTCGGCATTCGCCACGTGGGGCCAGTCGCCGCCCGCGAGCTCGCCAAGGCCTTCGGGGACTACCGGTCATTGGCAAAGGCCCCATTGGAAACCCTCGAAGCATTGCCCGGAGTTGGGCCGGTGATTGCAGAATCGGTATTTGAATACACCCGAGACCCCGAATCGGTTGTTCGAATGGAAAAAATGCTCCAAGCCGGGGTCAGCCTCTTAGAGCCAAACGCCGCTGAAGGAATCGAGCAAACCCTGATCGGCAAGGCCATCGTGGTCACCGGTTCGGTTGAGGGTTACACGAGGGACGAAGCCGAGGCGGCCATAGTGCTCCGTGGCGGTAGCTCGCCGGGATCGGTCTCGAAGAAGACATTCTGCGTTGTAATTGGCGAAGCCCCCGGAGCCAGCAAGGTCACGAAAGCCGAAGAACTAGGAATTCCTATGGTGCCGGCGACCGATTTCGACCGATTACTCTCTAGCGGCACTCTGAGCCCTAACCTATAGGGAAACGAAAAAGAGGTATTTACTCATGGCTGCATCAACATTCTCCGCAGGACATGTTCTCGCCAAGCGTTACCAGATTCAACAACTCATTGGTGTCGGAACCACCGCTGAGGTCTACCTGGCTGAAGACCTCTCTCTACACCGAACAATCGTTGCCAAGGTTCTTCTCCCCGAACTCGCCGCCCATAACGACGTGCGAAACGAGTTCCGCGACCACATCGTTCGCGGCGCGACCTTAAGTCACCCCAGCATTGCCAAAATTTTCGATGGCGGTCAAGAGAGCGGTGCCTACTTCATGATTACTGAGTACCTGCCGGGTGGCACACTGGCTGACTTGATTGGCAACGGACAGGTTTTGTCGATGGCTGACGCCGCAAAAATCGGTCAAGATGTTGCTTCGGCCCTGGATTACTTGGCCCGTGAGGGATTCGTTCTCGGTTGCTTGACCCCCGCCAAGCTGCTCTTTGACCAGGCGGGAAACATTCGCATTGCCGACGTTGCCCTCGCTGGTCTTGCCGATAACTACCGTCAAGATTTCACTCTGAATCAAGTTCGTTATCTGAGCCCAGAACAAGCTCAGGGTTTGCCCGCTACCGAGAAGAGCGATGTGTACGCACTCGCTCTGATTTTGTTCGAAGCCCTTACCGGCGAACACGCATTTCCAGGCAACTCCGCCGAGCAAGTTTTGCGAGACCGCATAACTTCTCCAATTCCTGCGCGCAGCGAATTAGGCACTCTCGACATGGTCTTGGCCCAGGCGACTGTTCCAGACCCCGCAATGCGTATTGATGCATCGCAACTCGAACAACGCCTCTCTGGAATCGTTGAAACAATTCCTTCGTACTCTGAGATTCCCGCCGACGGCTCAGGCGATCCATTCGACTGGGGCTTTGAAGAAGAAGACGAGCAAGAGGCGCTCGTTGAACCAGCCCCGGCACCATTCAAAGTGCGCGAACTTCCCGAACGTGGAGCCGCCATTGGATTCAACCCAGACGCAGTTCAAATTTCCGGCGGTCGCCGCGCTCGTGATGTAGTTAATACTCGAGAGTTCCAAGAAGTGAATGATGGGGAATTAGAGCCCATCATGAAGGCGCGTCCAGTGTCTCGTCGCCCCGAAATTGATTCAAACTTGGTGACCGCCAGTCGCCCCCGAGGGTCGCGACGAGGCATTGTTTTGACCGGCATCGTCATTGTTGTTTTGCTTATTGCGGGTGGCGGCATGTTTGTGGCGGGCATTTTCACGTCGACAACTTCCGTACCCTCACTCGTCGGCAAGTCCATGACCCAGGCGAGTTCGATCGCCGCCAAGGCTGGGGTTACCTTGACCGAAACCTCTCACACTCACTCGGCGTCAGTGCCGCTGAATGACATCATTAGCCAGAGCCCGGTAGCGGGATCCAACTCAAAGACCGTAAATGTTGTGGTCTCGGACGGTCCAGTGCTGACCGCACTGCCAAGCGGTTTGAAGGGGCTCGACTGTGCGAGCGCCACAGCCAAGCTCGCAAAGGTGGGGCTAAACGCAACCTGCCCCGCGACCCAACACGTGGCCAGCCAGACCGTGGCCGCTGGTCGAGTAGCTGAAGTTCTCTACAACACCAGTATCAACCCTGTTTCGGTTCCTGCCGGGTCCAACCTCATTTTGGCCCTGTCTTCGGGCAAGAGCACCGGAGCGACCACAACCACCACAACCCCAGCAACGGGGCCAACCGTGCCTAGCTTCGTGGGTATGACTCCCGCACAGGTGAACGCGTTGTCGAGTTCTTCGGGTTACTACTACCACACCGTTGGCGTCCACGCCGGAACGAAGGGTTGGACTCGCGTCCTGAGCCAGAGCCCCGTCGCCGGAAGCCCACTCAAGAAACACGGCACGGTCACCCTGAACGTCAACTAGCTGGAAAGGAATCTCCAGAGCGGGGGTAGGCTAGAGCCTCAAACCGTTCGAGAAGAGTCCACCATTATGAGTAGCCCGCTCTCTAGAGAAGAGGTCGCCAAGGTCGCGAAATTGGCACGTTTGCGCATTACTGATGCCGAACTTGAGCAATTCACCGAGCAACTTGGTCAAATCCTCGAGCACGCCAACGACATGACCTCACTTAACTTGGCCGACGTTGAGCCAACGGGACACCCCTTTGGATTGATTAACGTCATGCGAGAAGACGTTGTTCGACCATCACTGAATCGAGATGCAGTTTTGGCTGAAGCGCCAGACGCTGAAGAGGGCCGTTTTGGGGTACCTCGCATTATGGGAGAGGCACCATGAAGCACGCTGTAGACATCGCTGCGGCGGTAAACGCCAAAGAAAGTTCGGCTAGTGCCGAGCTGCAAAGTTCACTCTCGGTTATTGAGGAAAAGAACGGCGCGATCAACGCATTTTTGTATGTAGACACCGACGGGGCAAAAAAGTTTGCCGCCGAGGTTGATGCACGAATTGCGAATGGTGAGAAGTTGCCTCTCGCAGGTGTGCCGGTAGCAATCAAAGACAACCTGTGCCAAACGGGAGTGCCAACTACTTGTTCATCGAAGATTCTGGCCGACTGGCGCCCTCCCTACACCGCAACTGTGGTCGAGCGGTTGCTCGCAGCAGGAGCGATCCCAGTGGGCAAAACCAACTTGGACGAATTTGCCATGGGCTCGTCCACCGAGACTTCCGCCTTTGGGCCCACTAAGAACCCGCTAGATCTTTCACGCGTACCGGGTGGCTCATCGGGTGGATCGGCCGCTGCCGTGGCTGCTGCCATGACTCCAATTTCATTGGGGTCTGACACCGGTGGTTCAATTCGCCAACCCGCAGCGTTGTGCGGACTCGTCGGCATCAAGCCGACCTATGGTTTGGTTTCCAGGTACGGTCTTATTGCTTTTGCTTCCTCGCTCGACCAAGTTGGCCCGTTCGCCAAAACCGTTGCCGATGCGGCGTTGGTCCTTGAAGTAATCGCTGGACACGACCCGATGGACTCCACTTCGTTGCCCGAACCAGCACCCTCGCTGGTGGCCCACGTAAATGATGGCGTTAAGGGCAAGCGAGTGGCTCTCGTCAAGGAGCTCTATGAAGGAGCGGATGAAGAGGTCATTGCATCGGTGAAGGCAGCGGTGGCCGCTCTCGAATCTGCCGGCGCGACCATTGTCGAGTTTTCCATTCCTGAACTTCGCTTGGGTCTCAGTGCGTACTACTTGATTGCCCCCGCCGAAGCGTCCAGCAACCTGGCACGGTATGACGGTGTGCGCTTTGGATTGCGCGAACAGGGTAGCGACGTAACTGAAATGTACGAAGCCACCCGAACTGCTGGATTCGGAGCCGAAGTGAAGCGGCGAATCATGCTCGGCACTTATGCACTGTCGGCCGGGTACTTTGACGCGTACTACGGTCAGGCCCTTAAAGTACGCACGCAAATGATCAAGGCTTTCGCGAAGGCGTACGAGCAAGCGGACATGCTGATTGGTGCAACCACCCCAACGGTGGCCTTCGAATTTGGATCCAAGACGTCTAATCCAATGGCTATGTACCTATCTGACGTATTCACGATTCCTACCAACTTGGCGGGAGACGCGGCGGTGTCCGTGCCATTTGGTACTGGTGAGAACGACTTGCCGATTGGTGTCCAAATCCTGGGCCCCGGAAGAAGTGAAGCCACCCTGCTGGCAGCGGCTCGAGTCCTTGAGATTGCGGACGGTCGAGCATGACATTGCCAAACGGATGGGAAATGGTGGTTGGACTCGAAGTTCACACTGAACTTAAGACCGCAACCAAAATGTTCTGTGGCTGTGCCAACGCCTTCGGTTCAGAGCCGAATACCAACGTGTGTCCAGTTTGCTTAGGGCTGCCGGGCTCACTGCCGGTGCTGAACAAAATGGCCGTTGAATTAGCTATGGCTATTGGTGTGGCTTTGCACTGCACGATTGCACCCTCGACATTTCACCGGAAGAACTACTTTTACCCCGACATGCCCAAGGACTTTCAGATTTCGCAGTACGACCTGCCAATCAACTCCCGCGGCTACCTGGACCTGCCTGATGGATCTCGCGTCAGCGTTGAACGTGCGCACCTCGAAGAGGACACCGGTAAGTCAACTCACCTTGGCGGCTCAGGTCGTATTCACGGGGCCGACCGTTCGATGGTTGACTACAACCGTTCAGGTGTTCCATTGGTGGAAATCGTTTCTGGCCCAGATATTCGTTCATCGGCGCAAGCTCGCGCGTACGCTTCGGAACTACGCGGCATCTTGATTGCCACTGGCGCATCAGATGGCCGCATGGAAGAGGGTTCAATGCGTATTGACGCGAACGTTTCTGTTCGCAAGAGTGGTGATCCTTTTGGAACCCGCTGCGAAATCAAGAACTTGAATTCCCTTCGTTCTCTGCAGCGCGCGATTGACTACGAAGCCCTTCGTCAAATCGAAGTACTCGAAGAGGGTGGCACCATCCGTCAGGAGACTCGACACTGGGATGAAAATCATGGAGAGACCTCAACGATGCGCACCAAAGAAGAGGCCGAGGATTACCGCTACTTCCGCGAACCAGACTTGGTAGAGCTAAACCCAGATCAGGGTTGGCAAGATCGCGTCCGCGCTGCATTGCCACCCATGCCCGCCGCGCGCCGAGCGACACTCGAGGGTCTCCTTGGTGAGGTAACTGACGCCCAGCGCGACGCCATCGGAACGGTTGTTGAGTTAGACCTCGATGATTATGTAATCGCTGCCGCCGATGCAAAGGTCGATGTTGCGGTGGCCATAGCGCGCTCGGCCAACGAAATTGCCGCGGACATTGAAAACGTTTCCAAGTTGAGCGTCGAAGCCTTCGTCAATACGGTTTCATTGGAGCAAAAGGGCGAACTTTCGGCAACGCAAGCTAAGAAGGTCCTCAGCGTCTTGCTCGAGAGTGGAGGCGACCCGGCTTCAATTGCCAAGTCTCTTGGATTTGAGCAGATGGGTGCGGATGCTCTTGGCGACCTAGTCGCGAAGTGTATTGAAGAGAATCCTTCTGAATGGCAGCGCTACCGGGAAGGCGACGAGAAACTCTCCCAGTTCTTTATTGGTCAAATCATGAAGTTGACCAAAGGCCAAGCCAATGGAAAAGCGGTAATTGCCGAACTCCAGCAGCGCAAATAGGCATTCAACTACATTCTTCTCGTGGCTAAATCCCAAAAGTTCCTAGCGGTGGACATCGGTGCCACTTCCGTCAAATTCGCGTGCGTGGGCATCGATGGCGAATTCGAGGGTGAGGTCGGGCAAATCCCAACTCCGTATCCCTGTGAACCAACACGGATGGTGGAGTTGGTAGCCGGAATCATTTCTAGCTTTGATGAGATGTCAGTGGGCGTAGGTTTCCCTGGCGACTTCGCCGAAGGCACCGTAATTCAGCCAGGCAACCTTTCTCGTGAAGCCGGTTTTGATAGCCCAATTGATCCCGTGATTCACGCAAAGTGGGAAGGCTTCCCACTTCAGAATGCCTTGCGTGAAGCCACCGGTAGAAATATTCGGGTTGTTAATGACGCAGCGATGGCGGCTATTGGTTACTCCGATGGTGATGGTCGCGAATTGACCTTTACCTTGGGGACCGGCCTTGGAATTGCGTTGATCGTGGACGGCAAATACACCCGCATCCGTGACGTGGGTGCCGAGGAGTTCAAAGACTACGGGACCTATGACGAAGTCCTTGGAGAGTTTTCGCGTGCTCAGAACCCAGAAAAGTGGCGGGCCAACTTGCACGAAGCTGTTGGTGCATTTGTTAAAGAATTCGGAGCTACCAAAGTTCACTTCGGTGGTGGGAATGCCCGTCGTCTTCCTAAAGATGAATTTGCCGAATTGGGAATTCCAGTGATGTTTAATGACAACAACGGCACCCTCAAGTCCGTATTGAAGTTATTCGCCGACGAAATCCAAAACTAGATAGGGGTAGTCAATGTCTACCAATTTCGAATCTGAAATTCGTTCTCAGGGTGCCGTGTTGGCGGCCCGCAGTGCAAACTCCAAAGAACTTGCAGCTCAGACAAAGGACCTGTGGCGAGATGCAAGCTACCTTCTCGTAGCCGCGCGTGGCTCCAGCGACAACGCCGCACTCTATTTTCAGTATTTAGTGGGCCAGCACGCGCGACGAGTCGTCGCACTGGCGACCCCTTCACTATTCGAAAATGGCGGCTCGCTCAACCTTGAGGGCGCCGGAGTGCTGGCAATCAGTCAGTCAGGGCGTTCGCCCGGGATTGTCGACGTTGTAAATGATGCACGTAGGCAACGCCGACCCGTGGTTGGTGTAACCAACAACAATGACTCTCCATTGGCCCAGAACTGCGACCTGTTGATTGGACTAGAAGCTGGCTCCGAAGTGGCTATTGCCTCGACGAAAACATTCACGGCTACCGCCCAAGCACTCGCACAGATTGCCAGCGCATTAGGCGAAACCGAGCTTGCAGATATTGATCGCTTCGCCTCCTATGTTGGCGGGGTTGTCGATTTTGCGCTGAACGCTGATCTGCCCCTCGAGTTGCTCAATCAAGTTCGAGGATTCACCGTCGTGGGGCGTGGCGTTGGCATGGCCGCCGCAGCGGAAATCTCGTTAAAGATTCGAGAGGTCACGGGGATTAAAGCTGAGGCCTATTCCGCAGCCGATTTTGTCCACGGCCCAATTGGCGTCGATGGCGAGGATGCGGCTCTCATGATCGTTGCCACCGACGAGATGTCAGATGAATTAATAGCAAAACTGCTAAGTGATTGCTCGGCCAAGGGCATGAAGACCGTGGTGGTCCGTTCACCTAACCGAAGCGCATTCTCAGCAAACGGAGAGATTGTGCTTCCTGAACAAGTACCTAACTGGCTTACTCCTATTGGCCATGTGGTGGTTGGCCAAGTTTTGGCTCTACGACTGGGTACTTTGCGAGGTCGGCCAATTGACACGGCCCCCGGTTTGGCCAAAGTCACACTTACCGCGTAATTTCTCACACTTTTTCACAGGTAAAGTTCAGGTAGGTTAGCGGCAGGTGCATAAGAGGGGGGGGATGCCGGTGTGGACGTGGAG
>Ga0214192_1001924_pt1 | contig 11115 bp, 13 predicted proteins | sample TroBogEpilimnion_44_FD_153030 | JGI IMG/M metagenome (GOLD analysis project Ga0214192, IMG submission 153030) | Freshwater microbial communities from Trout Bog Lake, WI - 29JUL2008 epilimnion | ecosystem: Environmental > Aquatic > Freshwater > Lake > Epilimnion/Euphotic zone | place: Trout Bog... | reverse complement strand
ATCATGTTGAAATGCTTTGTAAACCAAGATGTTAAGTGGTGGGTCGCATGCGATTCGAACGCATGACCATCGCATTAAAAGTGCGGTGCTCTACCGGCTGAGCTAGCGACCCAACAAAGATTTACTATTATAGATATATTTTTTATTTTTGCAATACTATATTTAAATATTTTGGTAATATTTTGTTGGATCAACTATGCCTGCTTGGTTAAACCCTATTTTTCTTAAGCGACAAGCATCACATACATTACAAGCTAAACCTTGTGGATCGGCTGCATAACAGGATACTGTTAATTGGTAATCTACATTCATAGAGAGACCTAATTTTATAATTTCAGCCTTGCTCATTGATATTAATGGAGTGTGTATGGTGAAGGGTTGACCTTCTACACCTGCTTTGGTTGCCAGACTAGCGAGTGTTTGAAAGGCTTGAATAAATTCTGGTCGACAATCAGGATAACCAGAGTAATCAATTGCATTTACACCAATAAAAATATCTTGCAGGTTTAAAACTTCTGCCCAGCCTAAAGCAAAAGCAAGAAAGATAGTATTTCTTGCTGGCACATAGGTCACTGGAATACCCTGTTGCAACGTATCGGGAACAGCAATATGCGAATCAGTAAGCGCTGAACCACCGATTGAGCCTAAACCTAGCGGTATGATTTTGTGTTCTATTACTTGATAAAGTGCAGCTATTTTAGCCGCTGCTGCCAATTCAGCATTGTGGCGCTGACCGTAATCAAAGCTTAATGCGTAGCATTGATAATTTTGCTGCTGAGCCAGTGCTAAGGTAGTAATAGAATCAAGTCCACCTGATAAGAGTACGATAGCTTTTTTTTGCATTCAGATTATTTACCTCTAGCGTCTTGCCATAATAATTTATGGAGCTGAATTTGAAAACGCACCTGCAGTTGGTCGTTAAGAATTTTTTCGGCAAGTTCAGTCGGTTGCATTTGATCCATGACCGGTGAAAAAAGTATCTGACAACGACTAGCTAAATCATATTTACTCAACATTGATTTTGACCAATCGTAATCTTCAGTGTTACCGATAACAAATTTAACTTGGTCTTTTGAATTTAAAAATTGGATATTTTCATACCTATTTTTATCAACTTCACCAGAACTGGGGGTTTTTAAATCCATGACCTTAACTACCCTAGCGTCAACATTGGAAATATCAAGGGCGCCACTGGTTTCGAGTGAAACATCATAACCCTGTGCTATCAAAGCAGTCATTAATTCAATACTATCAACTTGTGCCAAAGGCTCGCCACCTGTGACAGTAACATAGCGCGTAGTATAGTGTTTAACTTGGTCAATAATAGCCGTTATTGTTAAACGTTCACCTCCTGTAAAGGCATAACTAGTATCACAGTAATGACATCTTAAAGGACAACCGGTCAGTCGAATAAAGACTGTGGGAATACCGACTGTATTTGATTCACCTTGCAAAGAATAAAAAATTTCGGAAATTCGTAATGAACGCGACTGATCAATTGGCATTGAGAATCTGTAGTTTTTTAGTCGCTAAGCGTGCAGCTTGAGTTTCAGGATAATTAGCCGTTACACGATTGAAATAATCCCGAGCTTTATCGGTATTTTTTTGATCTAATTCAATTAAACCTAGTTTAAGGAGTGCATCGGGCACTTTCTCACTACCAGAATAATTATCAATGACTTTATTAAACGCTTGAGTTGCAGCATTATTATCTTTTTTAGCTCTGTATGCTTCTCCTAACCAATATTGTGCGTTACTAACCAATTGTCCATTAGGGTACTGAGTCAAATAAGTATTAAATTCGTCAATGGATTGATCGGTATGACCATTTCTCAATAACTCATAAGCCTGCTGAAATTGCTGTTTCTCATTAGCAGGAATTTTTGGTGCTTCAGCTTTTACTTTTGCACTAGATTCGACAGCATCAACTGGCTTTTGATTTTCATTGGTTTTGGGTATCGGTTCAGCATCAATGGGTCGCTTAGCTTCTTCAGGGGGAGTAGGTGCAACAACAGGGGACGGTGTCTGAGTCGTTTCAACGGGCGCAGGCGCAGTTGCCGGAGTTTCCGAAGATTTCACACTAGGGCTAGAGGAACCATTCGATTTGTTTTCCAGACTGGCAATTCGATCATCAAAATCAGTTGACAATGATTTTTGTTGTTTTTTAAGCTCATTTATTTGATTGGCTTGCTCTTCAACTTTGCCGGTCAATTGTTGTACTTCACTTTGTAACTGCTCAACCCGAGCCATTAAATCCAACATTCCAGAATTAGATGAGGCTATAGTTGGCATCGCGTTAACTGTAGCCGATGATGAAGTTGGATAAGCGGAATTATCAATTACATCAGGTAAAGCATAAGCGCATACCAAAGTATTTGCATATAAGCACAACAATATGACCAAGCGGTATTTCATTTATTTTCCTTGATAATCAATAACAACACGACGATTCTGTTCCCATGCCGATTCATCATTACCTAAAGCAGCTGGTTTTTCTTCACCGTAACTAACTATTTGCATTTGACTATCAGAGACACCTTGTAAACGCATCATGCTAGCGACTGATTTAGCACGCTGTTCACCCAGTGCAATATTATATTCACGAGAACCACGCTCATCACCATGACCTTCAAGAATGATGTGTTGAGAAGGATTAGCCAGCAAATATTGTGAATGCGCAGCAACAACAGGTACGAAATCCGGCTGCACTTGACTGCTATCCAACATAAAATAAATTATCCGTTTTGATAAAGGATTGCTAGGATCGCTGAATTCAGGACCTAAATTAGCATTAGAGTTATAGCCGCCAGAACCATAACCACCCGATCTACCCATATTTGAACCATTGATAGATCCGTTTCCTTTCAATGCGTTAATAGTTGAAGCATCATTCAAACCTGCTTGACTACCATCCAATAAGCTAGCATCTTTTTCTTCAGTATCACTACAGGCCGTTAAAAACAAGCTACTGATAGCTAAGACCATAATTTTTTTGTTTAATGTCATTGTAAGTTCCATAAATTGATTAATAAAATTTTAAACTAGGGAGACCAAGCGGGTTCACGTACTTCTCCTCCAGTAAATCCAAGCTTTTGTTGCATTTTACCATCTATTGATACAGCCGATAAGAAACCAGTACGGCCTTTTTTTGACGCATAAAGGATCATGCTGCCATTGGGTGCAAAACTAGGGGATTCATCTGCTGGACCTTGGGTAAGTACATTAATCGCTTTGCTTGCTACATCCATAACAGCAATACGATAATTACCACCATTACCGTGCACCATAGCAATGTATTTACCATCTGGCGAAAAACTGCCACGAGCATTGTAATCACCAGAAAAAGTCAAGCGTTTTTCTGAACCACCCTGACTAGGGACAATATAGAGTTGTGGCTTGCCGCCTCGATCAGAAGTGAATATGACATTTCTACCATCAGGTGACCAAGCCGGTTCGGTATCAATTTCGTAACTTTTAGTCAATTTTAACAATGATCGATCATTTAAATTGAGAATATAAATATCGGGACTACCATCTTTGGATAACGTCAAAGCTAAACGAGTTCCGTCAGGTGACCACGAAGGTGCACCATTAATTCCTGGAAACTCGGCTACTTTTTCACGTTGTCCAGTTGCTAAGGTTTGAATATAGATAGCAGCTGTTTTATGTTCAAATGAAACATAAGCTATTTTTTTAGCATCTGGGGACCACGATGGTGACATCAAGGGCTCTATTGATGAAGCAACATTTTGTGGATTGAAGCCATCCGCATCAGCAATTTGCAGTTCATGATTATTAGGACCATTGCTAGTGACATAAGCTATACTGCCGCTAAAAGCTCCTTTTTTACCGGTTAGTTTTTCAAATATCAAGTCACTGATATGATGAGCTGTCCGACGCAAATCATCCGCTGATGATGTCATCCGATAACCCAGTAATTGACTGCCTTTATAAACATCTATTAACTGAAATTGTACGTCATACTGATTGCCTGTGTTATTAACTTTGCCAACAACCATATAGTTTTGCCCGAGCGCTTGCCAATTTTTAAAATCAACTTCCATAGCAGTGCTAGGACGAGCAGGCATATTTTGTTCTGCCATCATTTTAAAAAAGCCACTACGCTCTAAATCAGCATTGACTACATCCCTAATATTGACTGAGTTATTGTCAGTTGCAAAAGGAACAATTGCTAAGGGCAAAGCACTTTCAATACCTTCAGTAATTTCAATGGTTAGCGCTGCATAGCTCATAGGGGTGAGCCAGCCGATAATCAAAAATAATAAAACTGTTCTTAAAAAAACCATGATTTTTACCTTTAACGAACTCAGAAGGTGGTGGAGTAGTTAATAAATAAGAGATTGTAGCGAAACCTTCTCGCATCAAAAAAGTCGATTTTTATTTTAAAATCAAAGAGTAAAAGGAAACTCTATTTCCCTGAATTTTTTTCTAAGCTCTGCATCTGCAGGAATAGGTAGAGGTGATGCTGCATTAACAGCATTTTCGACTGATCGGTCAAAAATTTCATCGCCACTACTAGAAATAATGGTGACATCCCTAACGGTACCATCGGGTAAAAGTTTTACTCTTACTACACATTTTAATCCTTGGGTGTCAAATGAAGGATGTATCCAACTATTTTTAACTTTAATTTTAATTTGTTTTGTTAGTCTTGCTAATTCTGCATCATCCGCCTTAGCTTTCTCAATTGCATCTGCCTCTGCTTTAGCTTTGGCAGCCGCTTCTGCTTTTGCCTTTTCTGCTGCCTCAGCTTTCGCTTTGGCGGCTGCTTCTACTTTCGCCTTTTCTGCTGCTTCAGCGCTCGCTTTGGCAGCCGCCTCTGCCTTTGCCTTTTCTACTGCTTCAGCTTTCGCTTTGGCAACCGCCTCTGCCTTTGCCTTTTCGGCTGCTTCGGCTTTCGCTTTAGCAGCCGCTTCTGCTTTTGCCTTTTCGGCTGCTTCGGCACTCGCTTTGGCAGCCGCCTCTGCTTTTGCCTTTTCTGCTGCTTCGACTTTCGCTTTGGCGGCTGCATCGGCTTTCGCTTTAGCGGCGGCTTCTGCTTTTGCCTTTTCGGCTGCTTCGGCACTCGCTTTGGCAGCCGCTTCTGCTTTTGCCTTTTCGGCTGCTTCGGCTTTCGCTTTGGCGGCGGCTTCTGCTTTTGCCTTTTCGGCTACTTCGGCTTTCGCTTTGGCGGCCGCTTCTGCTTTTGCCTTTTCGGTTGCTTCGACTTTCGCTTTGGCGGTCGCCTCGGCTTTTGCCTTTTCGGCTGCTTCAACTTTCGCTTTGGCGGCCGCTTCTGCTTTTGCCTTTTCGGTTGCTTCGACTTTCGCTTTGGCGGCTGCTTCTGCTTTTGCCTTTTCGGCTACTTCGGCTTTCGCTTTGGCGGCCGCTTCTGCTTTTGCCTTTTCGGCTACTTCGGCTTTCGCTTTGGCGGCCGCTTCTGCTTTTGCCTTTTCGGCTGCTTCGGCTTTCGCTTTGGCGGCCGCTTCTGCTTTTGCCTTTTCGGCTGCTTCGGCTTTCGTTTTGGCGGTCGCCTCGGCTTTTGCCTTTTCGGCTGCTTCGGCTTTCGCTTTGGCGGTCGCCTCGGCTTTTGCCTTTTCGGCTGCTTCGGCTTTCGTTTTGGCAGCTGCTTCTGCTTTTGCCTTTTCGGCTGCCTCAGCTTTCGCTTTGGAAGTCGCCTCGGCTTTCAGTTTTTCTGCTACTTCGGCTTTAGTTTTGGCAGCCGCTTCTGCTTTTACCTTTTCGGCTGCTTCGGCTTTCGCTTCTGCTTTTGCCTTTTCGGCTGCTTCGGCTTTCTCTTTTTCTAAGGCCTCTGCTGCGACTTTCGCTTTTTCTTGTTCTTCAAGCAATCGTTTAGCTTCTAATTCAGCTTGCTTCTTAGCTTGTTCGGAAGCCAACAATTTTTGTTGTTCTTCTTTCAGTTTTTCTTCTTCCGCTTGCTTACGCTGCTTAACTTCGGCTTCCATAGCTTCTATTTGCGCAGCATCAACAAATGTGGCATGAATAATTTCTGGCTGGGGCTCTGAATTCGGCTTAGTTTCTGGTTTTAATAATGCACTCAAAACAAATAGTAACAATAAGCCAACATGTAAAATTATTGCTCGCAGAAAAGCTTTAGAATATCGGTTTTGGCTAGCCATCGGATTATTGTTCTTCTGGTTTGGTCATTAAGCCAACTTTAGAAACACCTGCATTTTTTAATGCAGCCATAATGGTAACAACCGTTCCGTAATTAACGCCTTTATCCGCGTTAATCAAAACTGGAGTTGCGGGCTTATCAGTCAAAACATTAGTCACACGTCCGGTAATCGCGTCTTGTTCTACAGGCTCATCGTCTCCATTATCAATTTTTAGGAAATATTCTCCACTTTCCTTAATAGATACAACCACCGGTGGCAAATTATCTTGTTGTTCTACTGTTGCCGATTCAGCCTGAGGCAAATCAACATCAACACCGGTTTGTAACATCGGCGTGGTAATCATAAAAATAATCAGCAAAACCAAGGTAACGTCTATATAAGGTACAACGTTAATTTCTGCCATAGGTTTTCGGCGACCGTGACGTTTTCTCATTTGCTATGTGCCTGTCTTTGTAATAAGACAACAAACTCTTCCACAAACAATTCATAACGACCTGTCAGCTTGTCTAGGCGAGTTGAAAATCGGTTGTAAAAAATAACAGCGGGAATCGCGGCAAACAAACCAATCGCTGTAGCAATTAAAGCTTCAGCAATTCCAGGAGCCACTAATGCCAATGTTGCTTGTTTAATATTACCCAAGGACATGAAAGAATTCATGATACCCCACACGGTACCAAACAAGCCGACATAAGGACTAGTCGAGCCAACAGTCGCCAAGAAAGGCAAATGTTCGTCTAGTCTGTCCAGTTCTCGGGATAATTCAATACGCATAGTTCGCTGTGCGCTTTCCACTTGCACCATCGGTTCAACGGTACCGCTTTGACGCATACGCGAAAACTCTTTATATCCCGCCAGAAAAATTTTTTCGATACCTTCAGGTTCAAAATCTTTAGCAGATAGTTTTCTGTATAAATCCGCAAGTGCCACACCTGACCAAAACTGATCTTCAAATTCGTCAGTGATTTCAACAGCCCTACTCAACTCCTTATGTTTAACAAAAATAAAGGTCCATGAAGCAATGGATGCAGAAAAAAGGACCAGCATAACAAATTGTACGACAGAGCTGGCTTCAGTAATTAAATGGAAAATCGATAAATCAGTGTTCATTGTTTAACTGCTCAAGTAAATAATCAGGAATCGCTTTAGGACGCAAGCTAACGGCATCCACACAGGCAATGCGCATAATGCTAGTGCATAAGACAGTCTCTCCGTGGCTGATCGTTTGTTCAAAAGTAAGACTTGTTTTTTTAGTGAGTACCACTTTGGCACTCACTGCAAGTAACTGGTTAAATCGTGCTGGATACTGGTAGTCAACTTGTACTGATTTTACTACAAATAAAATACCAACTGATATGGCTAGTTGATCAAGTTCATAGCCCATCGACCTCAGCATTTCTGTCCGTGCACGTTCGAAATATTTTAGATAATTGGCGTAAAAAACCACTCCACCAGCATCGGTATCTTCATAATAGACGCGCACAGGCCAAATAAATGTCATTTTGAAATAATATCCGTACTGATTTATGTCAAAAAATAGTCAGTGTCCGTCAAGGGGCGCGGAGGCTGCAAACCAAAATGCAAATACGTGTTCTCAGTCACTACACGACCACGTGGCGTACGCATAATGAAACCTTGTTGTAATAAGTAAGGTTCTAATACGTCTTCGATAGTACCGCGCTCTTCGCTAATAGCAGCCGCTAAGGTATCCAACCCAACCGGCCCCCCTGCAAAATTCTCAATCATAGTCAGCAATAACTTTCTATCTAAAGAGTCAAAACCATTACTGTCAATTTTTAACATGTCTAACGCTAATTTTGCAATATTTTGGTTAATAGCACCATCCCCTTTTACTTCGGCATAATCTCGGACTCTGCGTAGTAAGCGGTTAGCAATACGAGGAGTACCACGAGCTCGTTTGGCTATTTCTGTTGCACCCAGATAATCCATTTGTATGGCTAACATTTTAGCTGAACGCATCACAATATCGCAAAGTTCTTCAATACTGTAAAATTCTAAACGCTGTACGATACCGAAACGATCTCGTAGTGGCGACGTTAACAAACCGGCTCGAGTCGTTGCACCAATCAGTGTAAAAGGTGGTAAATCAAGTTTAATGGAGCGGGCAGCAGGACCTTCGCCAATCATTAAATCAAGCTGATAATCTTCCATTGCGGGATAAAGAATTTCTTCTACCGCAGGATTAAGACGATGAATTTCGTCAATAAACAGCACATCATGGGGTTCCAGATTAGTCAATAAAGCCGCTAAATCGCCTGCCTTTTCTAACACGGGTCCTGATGTTTGCCGAATATGCACGGATAATTCGGCAGCTATTATATTGGCTAATGTCGTTTTACCCAAACCTGGTGGACCAAAAATAAGCACATGATCCAGTGCTTCACTGCGAAGCATAGCTGCTTTAATGAAAATTTCCATTTGCGCACGCAATTCCGGCTGACCCACATAATCGCTTAAACGTTTAGGGCGAATTGCTCTGTCCTGACGCTCTTCATCATTATGACTGCGTGCACTGATTAGCCGGTCACTTTCTATCATCTAACCGCTCCTTGTAAAGCAAGTCGGATAATATCTTCACAACTTTTAGATTCGGTATCAATCATTTGTACCATTTTATTAGCATCTAACGGCTTGTAACCCAAAGAACATAATGCACTAATCGCTTCTTGTCGGGCATTATTATTAATGGTCTGAGACGAGAACAAACTTGCTTCAAGTGGTACGTCGTTTTGTATTAGCTGTTTAGGTAAGCGATCTCGCATTTCGATAACTAAACGTTCCGCCGTTTTTTTTCCTACACCCGGTAAGCGAATCAATGCTTGAATATCGTTATGCTGAATAGAGTGCTGAAAATCTTCTGCACTTAAACCAGAGAGAATCGTTAGCGCAAGCTTAGGACCGACACCGTTAATTTTAATTAATAATCTGAATAAAGCGCGATCAGATTCACTAGCGAATCCGTAGAGATTATGAGCATCTTCACGCACTACCAAATGTGTATGAAGAACAATTTCAACACCCGGTAATGGTAAATCATAGAAAGTGGTCATCGGAGCTTCTAATTCATAACCGACACCCTGCACATCTATTATGATTAAAGGAGGGGATTTAAGAACAATTTTGCCACGCAAAAAACCAATCATGAGCGACTCGCCTGCAAACGATTGACAGTTTGTTGATAATGTGCATGACAAATAGCAATCGCCAAGGCATCGCTGGCATCAATCTGAAGTTGCCCTTGAACATTTAACAATATTTTCACCATATGCTGAACTTGCAGTTTATCGGCATTACCTTTACCAACCAATGCCTGTTTAACCTGCCGTGCGGCATATTCAGAGACCGGTAAATTGGCATGTAACATGGAGCAAATAGCCGCTCCTCTTGCCTGCCCTAATTTTAATGCAGAATCTGCATTTTTATGCATGAATACCTGCTCAATAGCGGCTGTTTGTGGACTATAAATATCAATAACCTGAGTAATTCCATCAAAAATCTGCTTTAATTTATCTGGAAAATAATCCGCTGTTACCCGAATGCAACCACTGGCGATATATTTAAAATGAGGTGGTGAACTTTCAATGACACCATAGCCCGTTAGTCTAGAACCCGGATCGATTCCTAAAATACGCATTCATTACCGATCATATTAAGGTTGATTATAGCTAATATAAATATCGTTTTGAGTTAATGGATTGGCAACAATTTTGAAAAATTGCCTGAAATTGCCGTTAAGCTGTTCTAGATAACTTGTAGTAGTTGAACTATTGGCAATGATTGTTTTGCGTTCAATCTAAAAAGCACAACTAACCGTCTAAACTTGTCAGAATCTGCTCGCTAATATCAGCATTTGAATAGACATTTTGTACATCATCCAGATCTTCAAGTCGGTCAATCAGTTTCAGCATTTTTTCGGCGGCTTCAATGTCTAGATCAACCATTGTAGTCGCTTGCATAGTCACTTCGGCATTAGCGGGTTCAAAACCAGCAGCTATTAAGGCATCTTTGACAACCAGATAATTTTCGGGTGCGATCATGATTTCAACTGAATGATCATCATGACTAATAACATCATCAGCCCCTGCCTCTAAAGCTGCCTCCATAAGCTCATCCTCATTTACTGACGGCTCATAGCTTAAGATACCCCATTTATTAAATAAATAAGCCACTGAACCATCGGTACCCAAATTACCTCCGAATTTAGTCAGCGCATGTCGCACTTCTCCGACGGTTCGGTTTCGATTGTCGGTAAGACAATCAATCATAATAGCGGTACCACCGGGTCCATAGCCTTCATAGCGGATAGCTTCGTAATTGACACCCTCTTGTGCACCCGATGCTTTTTTAATGGTATTGTCGATAGTATCACGGCGCATATTGGCAGCCAGTGCTTTATCGATGGCGGTTCTTAATGCGGGATTACTGGCTGGATCAGCACCACTGGATTTTACAGCAACGTTGATTTCGCGTAATAACTTAGTAAAAATTTTTCCACGTTTGGCATCTTGCCCTGCTTTACGGTGTTTAATGTTAGCCCATTTACTGTGACCAGCCATTGTTTTTCTCTCGATTTAGATAGTGTTTTAAGGTTATGAGACTACTAAGAAAAAAGAATAGTGCTATGCTGGTTGTCTGGTTTGCAGCAAAGACATTATTGACATTAAATTGCTGTCCGAACAATAAGCGTTGGCACGCTCACGAACAATAGCCCGTTCAACGACACCGCCAAAACCAATCATAAAAGCCCCCGCCTGCATCGCTTCCAGATCAGTATTTCCATCGCCAATCATTGCTAAATTACTATCGATTGCCATTAATTGCCGACAGATTTCAGCTTTCCCACCATTGCGCGCTAACGGTGAGTGCTGTTGATAATCCAAGTAACTGCCGTCATCATTAAAATACACATCGACTGCATGTACTTGTTGATCTGTCAAACCTAAACGATACGCCAGCG
>Ga0214192_1001921_pt1 | contig 11134 bp, 14 predicted proteins | sample TroBogEpilimnion_44_FD_153030 | JGI IMG/M metagenome (GOLD analysis project Ga0214192, IMG submission 153030) | Freshwater microbial communities from Trout Bog Lake, WI - 29JUL2008 epilimnion | ecosystem: Environmental > Aquatic > Freshwater > Lake > Epilimnion/Euphotic zone | place: Trout Bog... | reverse complement strand
CAGTTGTGTATACTTCGGTGGATGATGAGAAGGCTGAATTGGCTAGAAAGTATGGTGCAAGTATTGATAATACAAGTAGATTAGCTAGTCAAAATGAGGCTTTTTCTAAAATATTAGGAGAAGATGGTGTTGATGAATTACCATATGTACCGCAAAGACCTATTCAAGTTGATGAGCCTATTCAGAGAGTTGAGGTTAGCCGAGATAATTCAGGAGAGGTAACTGGAAGTGTTATTATAAATAACCAAGAGAGTATTCCTTATGAAAAACAATATGTTGCACCTGTTGAAGATCCAATTCATACGGTTTTCAGAGGAATTAAAAGAAGTGTGCCGTTTAATATAGATTTAAATTTGGAGAATAAAATACCTAAGTTAGAATTTATAGAGATGATGGAAGATTCGTATGAGAAGAGTATTATTGATTTTTTAGCTAATGATATTACACAAAGTATTTTAAACAATCCTGATTTTTTAAGAGAAAAAATTAAAGAAAAAATTAATGAGATGGTTTATAAACCTAAAAAAGCTGTGGTTAAAAAAAAACCAGTAGTTAAATCAACTGTTAAATCAACACCTAAAAAACAAGCAACACCAAGGGTTAAACCAAGTACGGATACTTTAAATAATGATTTAAAAACAATTACAGCTAAAAAAACTAAAACTAAAAAAGAAACTGAGCAACAATGATAGATGAGAAATTTTTAACAGCAGCAGTTAATATAAGAAAAACTTATATTTCAGTTACTTCCGATATTGAAACATATGAAAGGAGAATAAAAATAACTTTAGATAGATTAAATTCTACATTAGAGAAAGTTGAAAGTCTTCAAAAAGATATGAAGGATAAGGAAAAAATTAAAAAAATGGATTCTAAAAATGTATTAGCAGATTTAATGGGTTTAATTAACGAGATAGAAGATGAGGGCAAATCATTGGAAAAATATGTAGAGCCATTAAATAGGAAAATTGAAAAACTATCATTGGAGGAACAAGAGTTATACAGAATGATATGTGATAAACATAGTAATTTAACAGAGGATCAAATTGTTTCTTGTGTTAGAGAAAGATTAATTAAAGAAAAATTAGCATAATGGGTGAAAAAGTAGAATTTAATTTACCAAATTATACAGTTGGTGAATGTAGTGATGGACCTAAAGATGGATCTATTAAATTAAAGGAATTTTCAGTAAGATGGGAATATAATGGTGATGGTAAAATACTGGTATCATTAATGGATGATAGTGGAAAATTTATACAAAGTATAGAACATGTAAAATCAAAAATATAAAAATTGAACCTTTCAGAAATGGAAGGTTTTATTTTTTTATATATAATGAAAAGATTATATTAAATAATGGCTCAAACTTCTAAATATATAAAACTAGATCAAAATATTTTATTAGAATATGTTTATAATGATGGTAATCTAATTGGTGAACAATATAAAATATTAACTGATTCTAGAACTAGAAAAAAATCTTATATAGCAACAGATACTAGTGGCACTGGTAATACTCAAATAAATCAGTTATTCAATTTAGATTTAGTATCTAGTAAATATGGTAAAGTTGATACTGATTATTACTCATATTTACAATATAGTAACTATTCATCTGGAACACCTGTTAGACATGATACATTAAACTTTCATATACCTATAAATTGGACTTTTGGTGAGTATTTGGGATTTTATATAAAGGTATATGCATTTGATCCAACAAATACAATTACATATGACTTATCAAATTTCTATTTTGATATGACTAATATAAATCAACAGAGTTTGTTATCATTTGTAACCCCACCACTTTTATTTCAAGAAAAATTATGGGGTAAACAAATATCTATTCAGATACCAGCTGTTAGTGAAGTTGCGGCACAATTATCTAATAATACACCTAAACCAAATAGTATAAACTCAAACCTTACAGATGGTGTTGGTTTAAGTTCAACATCACCTATATTTATAGATTTTTATTTTATAACAGGTATACAAACTATAAATAATATAACAACATATAATGTTGGTCAAAAATTAACAACTACTGTTCCACAAACACCTGAATTTGAAAGATTAGGTTTAACTATACAACATTCTAGTAATGGTGATTTCTTTGAAATATTTGGAACATATAATGATACAATAGCTGAGTTTAATAAGTTTATTGGAGATTCTGTTAATATAGGTCATAAATATTATGTACAATATAATATAACTATGTTTGAACAAAATATAAGGGGGAAATCATTAACGATAGTTTTGACAGATAGTTTTAATGAGCCAATTGAATATAGACCTATAATAAAATATTCTTCCACTACAGCAATTATAGATGTTGAAATGCGACTTATTGATTCTCTTGATAATTCATATATTCTTAGAAGAGCATCTTATGGTATGTTACAAGACGAAGTATCAAAATATAGTTTAAATTTATCAAAGATTAATTTAGCAAATGCATTAAAACCGAAGATTTACAATATTAAAAATAATATAGATCCATCTCTACTTGGTAAAACAAATTCTATGGGTAGACCAAACACACCATCAGGTAAAACTGGTAATGGTTATAAAGTTGGTATAGCTACTACTAAAGGGGCTTCACAAGGAAATACATTTGATCCAAATAGTGTTCAAACATCCATACAAACGGTAAATGTTCCTTATCCAGTTTTAGTAGAGAAATTTAATGTAATTGGTAAATCAGATAATACTATAATAAATAATAATACATTTTATGGTAATGGTAAAATGCAAATACAGATTTACCCATTTGATAATATATTGAAATTCATTATTGCTACTGGTGATAATTCAACGCCAAATTATTTAGATATGAGTGGTCTTGGTGATATTCAATTAGTATTTAAGAATGATGCTTCAACTGTTAGTTTCCCTATTTTAACAGGTGCTACTGATGTAGATTTAACAAATGGTCAAGTTGTATTTAAAGTTACTCAAAGTAAGTTTCAGATGGTTAAAAACATATTTAAATCAGGTGTTAATTTATTTTATATAACAGCAACAAATCAAGCAACAACTACATTGGTGTATACTGGGTTATTTCAAATATTTGACACTACTAGTAATGTAGCTAATTTAAATAATAACAGTGGTGCTATACCTGGAATTAATCAAGATCCTAACTTACCAAAAGAAACTGCAATTGTTACTAAGAAATTAGTGACAGATCAATCTAATCCTATTAAAAAAGGTGGATAAAAAAATAATAAATAAATAAATTGAGAATCAGCTCACAATCCAGTTCGTTTATCTTCTCGTTACCGAGTGATTTTATCTCGGCAGAGATTATCAATTCATACCAACCAATTTTAGATAAAAATTGGGTTCAGTATGAAAATGTTATTGATTATTTAAATTCAACAATTAAATCTGTTAATTTCCCAGGTATTTCTTATGAGAATAATAAACAAATATTACCAAGAGGTAAGGAAAGACAATTTAAACCAGCTAAGAATGTACAGGACATTGCTACTACACATGATCTTACAGTTACATTTAGATCTGTTGATTCTGATTTAAATTATTGGTTAATGTTTGATTTGATAACCAAGCATTATTTAGATACCGAAAATGCCTTTGTTAATCCGTTTACACTAACATCGTTAGATATTAAACGTGATGCTATTTACACAATTAGATTTTATGAAATAATAGTAAAAGGTTTACAGGAGAATAATTTTAATTACTCTCAACAAAAGGTACAAGCTAAGGATTTCACAATGACATTTCATTTTAACTTTTATGATATTGACTTTTTATATGATAAGTCTAAGGTTCTTGAAGTTAATAATGGTATTCCACAAATTATAAATAATAGTTCTGTTGAGGATAATTTCTTGGTTGCACATTGGAGAAAAAAAGGACACTAAGTCCTTTTTTTATATATTTTATCAATTGAATTTCTTCTTTTAAATGGTTTTGCTTGTTCAAATAAACCTTTTAGTATTTCAGCATCTATTGACTTTGCCAATTCATCAGATAATAAAGATGTTAATTCATTTTCTATATCTATTACATAGCTTTCTTGTATTGTACCTTCTGGTGGTGTGTAATTATTATCCATTAGTATATAATTCTTTTGGGTATGGGCTTTGGTAATGATCCACATCAGAACTCCAAGCACAATTATATTTACCATTAGGTATTTGACAAATCCACATTTCATTCATCATTCTCTATCTCCCATAATCTTCAGAAGGAATCCAGCTATAAGGATTTGGTAATTTTCTAATGTGTGAAGATTTAGACCACCAGAAGTTACCACCATAATGAATAGGTGTTTTACCATATCCCCAAGTAGATGGATGTTCATTAATATCATTTGGATTTCCGAATAAATTTACACCGGTACAATCATTACTTTCCAATTCCTTTAATCTATCTTCATATTTATTTATATTGAAATATGACATATAATTAGTCCAATCTTCAATAAATGGGTGAATTCTACTGACACCTTTAGTATGTAGATATAAAATATTAAAATCTTCTTTATCAGAATGTTTCCAAATTAAATCTAATGTTGGAAATTCATGTCTAGATGTATCTTTATGTTTATTATATATTTTATATTTAGGTTCATCTAAATCAATAGTAATAAGAGTTGGATCTCCATTTATTATAAGGTTAATTTGATCACTATTATCATATAACCCACTTTCTTTTATACGAGTTAAAAGATTTGTTAATACAAGATTAACATTTCCCATTACAGCAACATTTATGTATATTTTATTATTCATTTGTTATTATATTTTTATCATATAAATCATTCATTTTCATAATATCCAAATCACGACTATTAGATCTAAGTCTAATGTGGTATAAATCAGATATATCAATATAATCTACATTTTCATCACCTATTTGATAGAAAACTTTATCGTCACAATAGTTTAGACGCATTGCAGATTTATCTACTTTTATTGAAAAATTAGATAAAAGTTCACCTAAAGCAACGTCATCAATGACATTATGTTTCCACATATGTTTATTATTTATAACTATTTCAACTAAATCTTTTGATAAGAAATATCCACTACCAGAAGCAAATGTAATTTCTCTTCCTAAATAATATGAATCTTTTCCAATTATACCACAGTAAAATTTATCTTTACTTTTATTATCTAAAAACTTAATAATATTATTTGAATCAACATAAGCACCTAAATTTGAACGATATATATAATCATAGTTATAATTATCATTAACCCATTCAAATGCTTTAATAGTTTTAAACCCTAGGTTAAATAGACCATCATTTATAGGTAATATTAAATCATTATCTATTAAAATGGGAAATTCTTTTTTATTTTCAACTTTCTCGTTATCTGAATAAAATATTATTTCAACATCATTATTTTTAATATTAAACCAAGTTTCTTTTATGCTGTTTTCTAATTTTTTATAATTTGGATCAGATGAGCACATTACTAGTATTACAACCTTTTTATTTATTTTCATTTATTATCTCAATTATTTTTTTTGCTCTTTCGTAGTATGTATGATCATTTTTGGCTCTTTTATATCCTGCTTTAGCTATTTCATCTCTCTCATTTGGGTTATCCAAGTAATATCTAACTTTATTATCTAAATCATCTATATTTTCATATACTACTATTTCCTTACCTATATCAAATAGTTTTTCCAATCCTTGTGTATAATTTGTCAAAAGAAATGTTCCACAACCAGTAGTCTCAAAAGTTCGGTAATTTATATCATCAGAAATGTTACAATTGAAGTGTATTTTATATGAGTTAATAGAATTTACCATATCATCACCTATTACGAATATATCTTTTTTAATATTAAATTTATCTAAATGGTTAATTAAGTGTCCTCTATTTATAACATTTCCACAAAATCCAATATCAATATTTTTAACAATATTTTTATTGGTGATAAGATCATCTGGATAAGCATTTGGAAACCAATATGATTTTTTAACTAATCCATTAAACATTGGTATATATCTTTCAGTAGAATTTAACAAAATATCTATATTTAATAAATTACATAGCTCTTGATGTTGTTGTAAAACACAATGGCTATCTATACTCCAAAATATTTTAAGTTTTTTACTTTCTGAAATTTCCATAATAGGTAGCCATTCAGATGTATAATTTTCAATTATAAATAAAACATCACACCATTTTTCAATTTCACTAAAAGGTATATTAAAATCTGGATAGTTAAGACCCCAAACTTTTGTTTCAATATTTTCTATTTTTGAGAATGCACGATGTAGATTAAGTGCCTCTCTAAAATCTTTGTTCTTTTCATGTCTTCCAGCTTCTTGTATTATTACTATTTTCATTGTTATTTATTATTTTTAAATTAAATTACTAAAAGGGAGTTTCTGTAAAAGGGTAAATATATTCTAAAAAAAGTTGTTTAATGAAGAAAAATGAAATTTGATCTTGTATACCACATTTAAGAATATGATTATACCAAGTCTCATTAAGTTCTTTTATTTTTTTATGTTTCATATTTCTTATCAATAATCCACAAGCACAATGTTGATCAGTTTTTTCACTTAAACCAATGGAAATTTGCTCATTGATATAGTTGATGTATTTGTCACTTTCTATATTATATCTAGACTGTTTCATTGACTCTTCATATTCATTCCAAACACTATCTTTTACGAACCAATGCTCTCTTAATAAGAGCATATAATCTTGTTCAATAAAATATTTAATAATAAAATCTTCAACAAAAGATTCATTAACCTTTTGTAATTTACTATCAAGAAAACAAGTATAATCATATTTTTGTAGTTCAGTATATTTATGAGGTGATGATTTAACTTTTTTCCCAATCATATTAGATTCTATAATATCATCATTTGTTTTCTGATCATCAAAAATACCTATCCATTTAGTGTTTTTTATTTGTTCTAATATATCAGTATTGTTTGTATAATAATAACAATTATATTTAATAGATGGAACATCAGGTACTCTAAATGAATCATTTTGATTTGACCCATAAAAGCATGTATAGAATGATAAATTAATATTATTTAAATGATCCATATTTAATTTTATTTAATTGATAATAAATGATATTGACATTCTATTTGATTTTTACCATAAAAAGAGTTTATAATAACGAATTTATTTGATATATATCCTACAAATTCACCCATTGTCCATTCTCTAACATGGCAAGTATTTTTCGGAGGTCCATTCCAATGTTTACTATAGGATGATGAATATTTATCACTTTTACATAATATCTCCCTACAAGGTGTAGATATTATGTAGTATTTAGAATTAAGACTAATTAAATAATCTAAAAGAATATCTGGATCAATAATATGTTCAATTACATCACAACATAATACAACATCATTATTTTTTAATAAATCATAATCATTGAAAGATTTTTCCATTTCACCACTAATTAACCATTTTTTATCTGGATATTTAGAATTCAATAAAGAAAAACAAGGTTCTGTTTCAACACCTATTGTTTCAAATTCGCTAAGATAATTTACTAATTTATACCCACTACCACAACCTATATCAACAACTTTTTTTAATCTGTTTTCAGTCATAAATTGAGCACAAAATTGATAAACTTCTTTTTGACCTTCATCTGAAAAGTTTGAATCATTATGATGATTAGGATTATTATTGATAATATAGTCTTTTATATTATAGTCTTTATTTATATTAGAAATTTCTACCATTATTTATTATTTTCTTTTAAGTATGGTTAATCCATTATTATTAGTATATATATCATGTATTTGCCATTCAATACCATTTTCAGTTTCTAAAAAATCATCTATAGCAATTTTTAGTCCAACTTTCTCGGATTGTTTTGTTTTTATAATATCTGATGCATGTTGGTATATAAACTCATCCACATCACTAAATGTAACAGTATCGTGTAATATAATATACTTGTTTACATTTTTAGAATGAATATTTAGTTCATTAAATAATTGATCATATCTATGTAATGTGTCTATAAACAATAGATCTGTATTTTCAATTTCAACTTTCAAAGTATCTGCTTCTATAAATTTAAAATCAATATTTTTCAATTTACACACTTCTTCTATATTTGATTTACCTTTAAGGAAGAAGTCTAGGTTTATATCATAACAAACTATTTTTTTAGGGTTTGCTTCAACAAGTGCCCAAGTAGAAACTACAAATCTAGTACCCATTTCGGTGACTGAAACACATTCACTTGCGTATTTTTTTATAGTTGGTAAATGTTCATTTATATCTGATGGAGTTTTACATAATTCTTCGTACATATTTTTATTTTTATTTTTAAATTTTTCATTATTTCTATATCACCACTTCTATCACCATTTGTTTTACATCTAAAATGATAATGATCTTTAATTAAAGAAGTATCTAATTTATGACCCATTATGTAAAATTCATTATTATAATAACTATCTATATCTAATCTAGGTGCTAAAGTTGGTTCTATATTCATATTATAAAGAAGTTTACCCAAAGCTACATCATCTACGTAGTTGTGTTCCCATTTTTCTTTATTTTCAATAATTTCTTTAACTAAATTTTTAGATAAAAAGTATCCACTACCACTTCCAAATTTTAGCTTTTTACCAAAATCATTATATTCACTAATTACTGCATGGTAGAAATTATTTAATGGTTTATCTATTATATATTTTTCTAATTTATCAATATCCACATAACTACTACTGTTTGTTCTGAATATATAATCAAAATCATATATGTTATATAAAATTTCAAATGCTCTTATGGTTTTATAACCAATTGTATGATAACCTTCTATATTTGAAGTTATTATTTTATCACCAATAATTTTATCACTATCACCACCACCATGATAAAAGAATATATCTGTATTTTCTGATTTATATGATGCCCATGTTTCTCTTATATTATTTTCCAATTTAATATAAGGTTCTTCGTAGTGACTAAGAACTAATATTAGTATTTTTTTACGTATTTTCATAATTATATAACTTATTTATTAATTTATCAATTTGTGTTTTATAATCTTTATATGGTCTCAACATATGAGAATCTATATAATATCCTTTTTCTAAAAGTTCTAAATTATAATTCCAATTAGTACGATTAATCCTTCTTGAAAAATCTCTATTATTTTTAATCACTAATTTATCTGGATACTGACTTAATTTATCATACATAAATTGTTCATCGGTATTCCATGCAATATTATAATCATCTTTTAACATAAAACAATAGTCTTCAAATGTAATATTACTTATATCCAAAAGAGATGAAAGTGTTTTAGAATTTCCCAAAATATAACACATTGGATAATACGGTACATCACCATATGGTTGACCTGAATATATTATTATGTTATCAGGTGTTAATTCACTAACACAGTGTTCATAATAGTCTTTATTTATAGGAAGCATATCAATATCTGACATCAATAAATTAGCATCTATAAAATTTGATGTGAATAATCTAACTACCTGTGATTGAAATCCTGTAGGTATATTAGGAATAGCTTTTACATTATGTATAATACCAAATTCATTTTCTAAAATTGAATTATTATCTGTTATATTAACATAATAAGTTTTATAACCCATATCTGACCATCTTTTAGCAACTATTGGATAAAAGTCTTTATACATTGGATTATCATCTGAAGATATTACCACATAATCAATTTTCATATTAAATATTTTTTTACTATTTTCCAGAAATCTGGATGTCTATTTTCATTTTGATCAAAAACATCACCTACAAACTCATAATTTTCTCTATTTTTAGAGAAATTATATATTGGTTGACCATAATTGATTCCAAATTCTGAATGTTCTAATGTTTTACCATTCATTATTGGGTATATTAATTGACCCAAAAAATCCTGATCTTCTGCATTATATCTTCCTTTATTTGGAAATATTTCCCATTCATTTAATAAATCATTTATATTGGATAATGAATTATTCTTACTTCCCCACATTCCAGAAAGTATAGGAACTTGATGATATGGGTGATCTCTCATAATATGAAAATCTTTATCACTTTTTAACCACTCACTCACTGCAATTACTTCTCTTTCAGTTATTCTAGAATCACAATCTCTAAATAATATACAATCGTAATTTTCAGATAAGGAAAGAAATCTCCAAAATAAACCTGGATGATTAAATCTTTCTATATTAGATGTTTTTTTATTTTTATCACAATTTAATAATATTACTTCTACATTATCACCTTTTATACTTTCAATCAAATCAGTTCTTGATTCTTTATCAATATAAAAACGACAAATCCATCCTGGATAATATTCTTTTGCTAATTCTATATTTCTAAGTGCACCAACCCAATACATCGGATTATCACCCCAAAGACTAAATGCTATTATATTTTTCAAAGTAATTTATTAATTTTTTCTAATACACCATCAAATCTAGCTTTGTTATTCATTTTATGAATAGGTGATACTATTCCCTCTACAAATCTTTCTCTTTGATGCCACATATGTATTATAGTATTATTTAATAGATTTGTTGTTTGAAACTCTTCACCAAAAACTGGTTCTAGGTAATTAAATTTCATACCACCTTCTTTAAGAACCCACATAAAGTCATAATATGGTTCTGTTTCTGGTTTCCATATAGCACCTAAAGGTTTTCCAGAAGATCCAAACTCCATATTATATTCATAATAAGAATGGTTTCTTTTTTCATATGGATATTCTTCAATCCATTCCTTTTTAAATTGTGGTATAGTAGTTCTTGTATGCCAAGTATCAATACATCTTCTATTCATAATCATAAAAAAAGAATTAAATGCCATATGATTTCCACTTCTATACTCAAAATGGCCATCTGGTGGTCCAGCAATATCATAATTATTATCAATCATATACTGAATTTGATTTAAAATTTCTTCCCTAGATGTAATAAAGCAATCTTCATCTAAATGAATATACCAATCAGATTGAAAATTTTTTGCAAAATTTAACCAATCATACCAAACCATAAACCATCCTTGTCTACCATCAAATTTTATATGATTTGATTCAGGAAAAAATTTACGTATACAGTTTGATTGAGTTTCTTGTATATCCGAAAATGTACTAGTTGTAAAAAATG
>Ga0214192_1001920_pt1 | contig 11140 bp, 5 predicted proteins | sample TroBogEpilimnion_44_FD_153030 | JGI IMG/M metagenome (GOLD analysis project Ga0214192, IMG submission 153030) | Freshwater microbial communities from Trout Bog Lake, WI - 29JUL2008 epilimnion | ecosystem: Environmental > Aquatic > Freshwater > Lake > Epilimnion/Euphotic zone | place: Trout Bog... | reverse complement strand
CGGTGGAATTGCTGCAGTAAAACAATCCTACGATCAAGTGAACCGTTTAGCAAATGATAATACCAAGTCAAATGATGAGCGCAATAATGCTGTGCAGCAAGCGTATGGTATTAATCTCGGCTCAGCCGCTGCAAAAAAAAAAGATTTTGATGTAAGAATACCTGCAAACCAATCTACTCAGACATACGATGACCTGAGATCGTTCTGTGAAAGCAAGGGGCAACGTCTATGCGAATCCTCTGAAATCTGTGATATGTCTGCACGAACCGTTATAAATCCCGAGATCACTTCTGAATTTCCCGATGACAACTGGATTGCAGTTGCAGATCAAGATAATGAATGGCTAACGCTTAATCGCGCTGATAATCGTTACTGTAAAACACACACCGAGGTTGCAAATTATTTGCCCGATTGGGGTAAAAGCCGTGACCCTGGTGGATGGGAACGCCTTGCCAAATGCTGTGGAGGGGAACGTATTATTCAAGGACGATACATTCGGTTTCAATATGACCGCGTAGAATGTCTTAATCTTGCTCAAATCGCAGTATATTCATCGAGCAACGGTGATAATATAATTACACCTAGCACGCGTGTTACTAAATCAAGTGGATTTCAGGGCGATGTATTTCCCGTTCAAAACTTTATAAATGGTTCTGGGAATACATTTGTTCATTCATCCTGTTATGATGTACCATGGATCATGGTGGATTTACAGCGAAGTACACCCATATATAAGGTCACGATTACGAATCGACATGACTGCTGTCAATCTCGCATTCTCGGCGCATACCTCATCGTCTTAAATGAAGAGATGCAGCCCGTTTATCAATCCAATCCGATTGATACTACCAATCAAACATATACGTGGTTTCCTCCTTCCAAGAATGTATTTGTAGATTACATTGCAGATAAACCATCTCCTTCATTTAAACATGTGGGATGCTGGGGCGATACAGGTGATCGAGCCATTCCTACATTAGAAGGTACGGATGCGCGACTTGATGGGGCATATTACAACCGACAGAATGCGATTGCAAAATGCTATAATGTAGCAAAAGATAAGGGCATGAAAGTGTTTGGTGTTCAACATACTGGGTGGTGTGCTGGTTCAACCGATTTAACTGCTTATAAGAAATATGGGAAATCAGGGGCATGTTATGGTGCTGGAACAGGCGGCCCTTGGGCAAATGATGTGTATATCATTGGTGACGATAGTAGTGCCCCTGGACCTCGCACAGTAGTTCATGGAAATAATGGAACCACAACGTGCGAACGTTACTGTAGCGGTGTTGGTGGAGGTCCGTGGAATGGTGAAATGCCTGTTGAGTGGAATGGCGCAAAATGCGTTGGAACGGGGGCAGGTGTTGCAAACTGTTATTCTCATTTTGGAGGCGGCGGTACATGCACATGTGAAGCAACTGGAACGGGTTGGCGACAAGGCGGATTCGTAGATAGCTAATCGCAGAGTTGTAAAATTATATTGTTACTATTTATTTATCTATAAATACTAGCAGTATGCTTCGTAGGTTTCTCAGTGTATTTCAAAGTAAAGAGGAAATAAATGCCTACGAACCATTTACAAATACCTACAATTATCCTGGAACATCGATTGATCCAACAACGGATGCAGGATTAGCATTTGGACAAGCTCAGGGTGGCATTAGTTCTGTAAAGCAGGCATATGACCAGATTAATCGCATGGCAAATGATAATACAAAGGGTAATACAGATCGTGCGGCGGCAGTTAAACAGGCATATAATGTTAATTTACAGCCCCCCAGTTCAAATCTCGTCAAAGGTGCATCACAAGTATTTGGAGCAGGTGGTTGGGGATACAATCTTACATTTGCAGAAGGACAGGCAAAATGTGCACAGTTAGGTGCAACGGTTGCAACAAGTGCACAATTAGCTGAAGCACAGCGCAATGGTGCGGACTGGTGCTCGAGTGGGTGGGTCGCAGAAGGGCGCGGAGAATGGCCGATTACTCTTAATCCTGTTCCTGGTTGCGGAGGAACACCTGGTATTATTGGATGGACCCCTGGTGAACGCGCGGGTGTTAATTGCTATGGCCCCAAACCTGATATTAATGATAAATCTGCACAGGGTGTTATGCCGTTTAATGAACAAATGTGGAATGCCCCGCCTCCCAGTGATACGCCCACCTATCTAACAATTCCTTCAGGATATCTGGAAACATCAGGTCCACAGCCCGCCTGTTTTTCAGGATTATCTCCTGAAGAAGCGCAGCGAAATTGCAATGCACTTGGATCACAGTGTGTGGGATTTAGTTATGCAAAGAATGGCAGCGGATTTGGGTGTTATAAAGGAAATCATCTTGGGGGGAGAAATGGCAATTCTGCATATATGGGCTATGTAAAAATACAGGCTCCTCCTCCGCCGACTGTGATTGTTGGGCGATATATTAAATTGCAATATAATCACCAGGAATGCCTAAATTTAGCACAAATTCTTGTTTACAGAATGGCGGGTGGACCCAATATTATTACACCAAATACTGGCGTTACTAAATCAAGTGGCTATCAAGGTGATACATACCCATCTGCTAATTTTGTAAATGGACGCGGTGATACATTTGTACATTCATCGTGTTATGATGTGCCTTGGATCCAAATTGATCTAGGATCACCCATGTCTATTTATAAAATTGTCGTTGTAAATCGCAAAGATTGCTGTCAATCGCGTATAAATGGCACTACACTGTATGTGCTTGATAATGACAGTGCACCCGTTTATATCTCAAATCCAATTACTAGCACAAATACAGTATACACTTGGTTTCCACCGAGTCCCACTGTGTTCGTGGATCGGTCTGAAGATATGCCAAAGGTAGAACGTAATCGTAATATACCGCCGCCTGGATATTCACAGGGCGTATGTAATCCTGGATATTATGACAGTACGAAAGGAAACCATGCATGGTGGGGATGTGGTTCAGGATGTGCTGGTGGTAAATATTGGACAAATTTTGTATGCAATTGTGCATGTGTACCCAATTCGGTTGATCCATAATTTGGATTCCGTCAATTTAGTACCATGCCCCGTTTAGTGTAATATTATAATTAATTACTTACTATGACAAGAATAGGATGTTCGCTAGGTTAGCAGGACTGTCTGAATCATTTCAATCTAGAAATGATCCACATGCTTCCTATATAGATGATCAACAAGTGTATTTTAATGCACTTCCTAATATTATTCCCTCGGGTACTTCCGGTCTTAAAGGGTTTGATAACGCAATACAGACAGTAGATACCGTTGGAACCCAATACCAAGATTATGCAGTTCAGGAACCCAATAGCATTTTTATGCCAGATGTCAGTCCCAATTTAGCAGCACTTGCTCGGCAGTGTGCTTCATCTGATATTGACCGCCTCATTGCTACTAAGAATCCTGCCTCCAGTGTTGGATGTGGTTGGATGTATACTCCTCCCAATCGTGGCAGCCCTTACCCTGTGGTTTCAAAGGGATTTATTGGCACGAATGAATCCGCCATGTCTACCTTTGATCCGCCTCAACATAAAAAATGGTACTTTGATTTGCAACTTGCAAAGAAACAGATGTTGCTTGACAAATGCAAGGCATTGAAGGCGTGTACGGAGGTAGACAGTGATGTATTTAATGGCACATGTGGCTTTTGCACAGACACAAATCAAGGTGTACCAATTGATAATGTGGGGCGACCTTTGTATGAGTCCGATCCGCGTGGAAATTGCAGCCCTGATTCGGTTGTTCGTTCCAGCGGCCAATGTCCTCCGCCGCCACCCCCTGCTGCGGGTCCACAGCCCGTCGTAGATCGTACATGCGAGCCTGTCAATGGTCGCCTTTCGTCCGAGTGTGTGTATCGTCAAGTCATTGCGGGAGGCTGTACGGATGGAGGAGCGCTTGCTATCGCGTTGCATGGTCGACCCAATCCTGATGATTATATTGCGTCACTTCGTAATGCTGATGCGGTTAAAATTTATAATCGTGTGGCCAATCCCCCCTTAAATTTGGACATATTACGTCAGGGTCAAACCACCGTTGGCACTGTACTACAGCAGGCTCGACAGCTGTCTGGAAATACATCACAGCCCATTAACAGTGCTATTGGTGCGGCTGCACGGGATCTCTGTTTACAGCGCGGTGCACTGTCGAATTATGATATTTGCTCTGATTTAACGGATGGAACTGTTGCGCCATTTGATCTACGCTGTTTGCAGTCTATCTTTCAAAAAATGGGAGGGCAAGCGGTTGGTACTATGTATCCTACAAATGATACCATTGCTACCTATAATTCAATGGGTAACTTGGGTGCTGTAAAGCAGTATCTGAGCCAACTTATTTCGCAAATGAACAGCACGGATTATGAAACACAGCGTAATGCAATGATTAAGTTTTTGGGCATTCGTCCTGAGAAGATGATTGATCGCGCACCCTATACACAGGGCATAGAGGTATTCTGGTTTATTCCATCACAATGGGGCGATATTGGCGCAGTTGGTGGATTTCTAAAGAGAACCATTGAGCGTGATATTGTTCAATACACCAACCAACCCTCTCGCTTTCCGCAGATTGGTGGAACAGTCAATGGTTCTATGTTACAAGTCACTGATATTCGCGCACCGTCCGATGCAACAATTCGCTACCAAGTTAATGTAGATGATGGATTCTATATTACAACGAATCAGCCCGCCGAGTATGATTATAATGCGCTGCGATATGGTAATGTAGATGCGCCTGGGCATTTTGGAAGCATGGTGTGGCAAGGAGCAACTACCTATGTATCCAATAATCCTGCACCATTTAAAGCGACTACACCCAACATTACACGTCTCTACTTTGTAGATGGTGGCGGTTGGTTTGCATTTACTGTGAATGCAACGCCATTTAGTGGGGCATCGCCGTTTCAACCCATGTACTATTCATTGACGTGTGAGCCGCGTGCACCGTTTCTTACATATGAAGTCAATGTCAAGTCAGGTGCATTTCAAGAATTGCGTAACCCTGCCATTTTTTCGCGGTTATTAGAGCAGCGTGGCCTAGATATTCATACACGGACGGATGAACGTGCATCTGTGCCTGGCAAAAAAGGCTTTGTTCGTATGAATCAGAACTCTATTATTAATATTAATAATATTGCATATCAAAGCTGGAAAACAATAACGGTTCCTGTACGATTTCAGTCCATGCCTGTTAAAGAGTCCATTATTAATTTGGCCATGGGCCCGCCTGGTACATATTACTATAATATTATTACTACACCTCTTAATGGTAGTCAGGCAGGTGTTTACATTGAATATAATATTGGAAATGGCGTCGAACGCACGGGTAATATTACAACCATTAATTTAAATGTGTGGGTCATGTTTATTATTAATAATAAGGGAACTGGATTTGATTTACAGATTTATGATGTTAATTATCTGATTAATTCACGGGGTTCAATGTATGGCCCAGTATCTGTAAATAGAGGTAAGCAGTTATTTGCACCCAATGGAACTTGGAATCCGATTTCACCTGGGGAGAATAAGAATGCGTGCAATGTTATGATTGGATCAAATGGATATCGTGGAGCATGGGCTGCAATGTATGCAACTGCTGCATTCACATATGATGTAGCATGGGTGCACTTCTTTGATAAACAGGCCTCACAGGATGATATTTATCGTGAAGCACTGTCAAACTGGATTTATACACAGGGGCCGACTGCGTTTAATAAATACAGCACTATGGAGTGATTGTACTGCATTATTGTACTGCATTATTGTACTGCGTATTTGTACTGCGTATTTGCAGTATATAATACTATATTGTTTTTATTACTGTATATGAAGTAGTATCTAGTAATAAAAATAAGAGACGAATATTGTTTCATTCATAAAGACGATAGCCGCTCATTTGCTCCGTGACAGGATCAACAGTATATTCTCCAACCACGTTTGCTAAGTCAAAATCGTCGCGATGATATATGTTAAATTGTAGTCCTCCCTTACCCTTTGTAGGATATGAGAGATATTCCACGCCATCAATGGAAACGACTGCCATCATCATTGTTTTCGTGGATGATTTCATTTTTGACAAGACATTCTGTGAAACAAGGGTAGAATGCTGTGACATTAGTCGTTGCATTGCCTTTTCTGAGTTTTGATTTGCTTGATCCATTACTTGCTGCTCTTCCTTAAATGTAATGGTGGTTTCGATCTTATCCTGTATTAAATCTGGGTGAAACATGAATTTTTGACTGCTACCTGTTATCTTGGTACACTGTATAATATCTGCGGGGTTTTTACCAATATTATTATCCGCTTCGTTCAGATCGCAGTCTACTGCGCTTTCTTTCATTACCTTTAAGATACCAGAATTAAACAAGTCCTTCTTCTTACTTACAATAAGTACATTTTGGTCTGATGTGACACTGTTATCTTTATTTAAAATCTGCATATCAATCTTATTAGGCTGATGTATCTGTTCATCTGAAAAGACAGTGTAATATGTATAAATATCGACAGTGCGTTGATCAAAGGGTAGATCCTTATGAGAACAAATACGAATGGCACGACCTTTCACCTGCTCAAGGCGAACTGTATTCCAATAGGGTTCCATGATATGGACGGAGCGGCAGCATTTAAGTGAAATACCTTCTGCGCCTGCACCTGTAATTCCAATGACCCAGCAAATATCACCATACTTATTGCGTTTCTCTGTAAAGTTGCCCCTTTCAAGAATAGAGCGCATAGATATGGGTAGTTTATCAAAGTTGCCATTGAAAATATTTAGAATTAAGGCGCGGCGTTCTTTTGAGCCTTCTCCTGTAAATAGGATAAAACGTTTGTCCCCTTGGCCCTTTTCAAATGATTGCTGTGTTTCCTCTGAGAATGAAGGGTTAATGTCTGTTCCTACAATTTTAATCTCTACAAATCCATTTGCTTTTAAGGCAAGACCAAGTACACCAAGGCCTTCAACTGTTTTGAACTGTGAATATACCAGATTACTTCCCTTGGATGCATTAATATTACGTAGCATTTTATCCAATTTAGAGGAGTAGTTTTCAAGACGCGATTCGAGATTGGGGGCATCTAATGTTAGATATTTTTCTTTTAATGAATCGAGTTTATTCATTGCATCTACAATACGTACTTTGTAGGGTTTTACAGTGGGTGGTTCAACTCGCTCTTCTTTCGAATCTTCTACTGGTAGTTCAATTGCGGGCGGTGGAACAGTAGCAACACGTGGCCTAATCCTCTTCTTTATAGGTGCTGCTACAACTGCTGCTACTGCTTCTGTTGCTACTGGTACTGCTTCTGTTGCTGCTGCTGCTTCTGGTACTACTGCTTCTGGTGCTACTGCTTCTGCAGCAACTGCTGCTTTTTCTGGTACACTTGGTTTTTTGCCAAGTTTTTTAGTGGTAGCAATCTTGCTTAAATCTGGCACTGTTCCATCTTCGGTTGAACCACCTATCATTTCATAATCGCTATCGCTTCCACTATCGCTTCCATTATCGCTTCCACTATCGTTATCACTATCGTTATCGCTTCCACTATCGTTATCGCTTCCACTATCGTTATCGCTTCCACTATCGTTATCGCTTCTACCACCTTCTTGTGCAAGAGCCACTTCATCAGGTTTAGATAGATCTTCAATTTGCTGTTCTTCCTGTTCTACTGCTTTCTCCAATGCAACATCCTCTTCAGATGCTACAAATTCAGCTTCTGCAACATCTAGATTTTCTACTTCTGCTACTTCATCCGTTTCCTCTACTGAATTTGGGAAGGGACGAGGAATTGCAGTAGGAAATGCAAAATTACAAATAGCTCTGCTTCTGAAACGATAACTAGACGGATTCTTCATCTTTGCAAAGATTTCGACAGCACTAAATTTATCACCCGATTCCTGTTGTTTTCCTTTTTCACCCTCAATCTCTTTTTTACGCTCCACAGTATATGCACTTAACATGAAATCACTCATAGGGCACTTTACTTCTTCATCCTTATCTACATTTGGCATAAACTCTTTTTTAGATCCCGCATAATATGAAATTAACCCAGTTAATCGCTTTTTTAATACCAATTTATTACGGATGGGTGAGCGCATTGCTTCATCTTTATGGTCTTCAATGGGATTTGTATTGATAAATTCGGTTGTAAATTCTTCCTCATCGATTGGCAAACGAGGATAGGATACATATTCAGGTTCACCCAGTACAATCCCTTTGGGTGTAAGAATTTCTAGTAGTTTATCTTTGATATTCTCATATACTTTGTAGACTCCATCTTGTGCCTCAGGATTGTAATGTACACCGAGAAATTGATTTTTATCGTCAAGTACTTTCTCATAACTCTCATTAAATAGGGTAATCAGAATAACTTTCTTTTGATCTGCCGCACGTATATCTACCATATCTACGCGCAGTTCTTGTTCAATAATCTTCTTACACTCTGAAATAATGCGTTCGTCTGTGGTTGAAACTGAGAGGCGAATTGCCTCTGTATATCCCGCGAGCACATTGGCAGTAATGCCTAGCTCATCTGGAAAGTTAATAATAGGAGTACCTGACAGTGCAATGATCTTACTATTTCTGGCATCTGTTAGCAATTTATACAGCAAATAAGCGCGCTTATAATTATTAGATTTATTGCACAGCCCTGGTTCCCATTTTCCTGGAACAATGGGTTCCACGTCAATTAAACGTTTGCGACCTTTGCGTCTAACAATATAGGGTGTAATCTCACCCTGCATTAACCGTGATAAATTGTGAAACTCGTCAATTACAATGATTTTATTATCAAACATGCGTTCACCCGTTGTAGGGTCTGCAGTACATGCATACTCCTTCAGAGTCTTTGCAAGTACACCGTTATAGTTAATAAATGTAATTCGTTCTTCAATTGTTGCAATAATTTGTTCGCGAATATCATCGCGCTGTTGCTGGTCTAATTCGCTGTAGTTGGATGGCTTTGTAAAATCAGGTACCCAAATTACTCTACGATTCTCATCAGGTCTGCGTAGAATTGCAGTGATGTACTTTTCAGGCAATGATAATACGGAGATTGCGTAGTGATATACAACGGATCCTCCTGAAGAAAATGGCAGTGATACCCAGTGATTATTCAGGTTAAAATGTTTAAAACCACAGAATGATATTTCTGAAATGAAGTTATTTCGTAGGGAAAACGGGGTCATTACAATGATTTTCTTATTTGATGTGCCATAAATGGCCTCTGCTGCCGCAATAGCACTGCATGTTTTACCTGAACCTAGACCATGATAGACCAAGATGCCGCGATAGGGTGCGGCAACTCGAATATATTCACGAATAAACTGTTGGTACAAGAATGCTTCTACTGCGCCGTCGCCTGCTTGTTCTAGTTTGGCACAGGCTTCGCGGTCAAATTCTCCAATTGGCTTAGGCAATAACCGAAACTGTTGATAATTTTCTTTGATAAATCGGTAAAAACTTCTACGTGTTTGAGGAATATATAGTTCAGTTGTTGTGCGATAGGGGTTTGCTGTAATAATCTCATGCTGTGCTTTTCGATAGTCTGTGAACTCTTGTGGGAGGGTTGTGTCGAAATTATGTTCTAGTTTTTCATCAACGTAGTCGATGCGAGGATTATAGTCTGACGTTGGAGCAGTGATACGTTTTTTAGAGGGTTTTGGTGTTGTAATTACTGCGGTTGCTGCGGATGCTGCAGATGCAGTAGCCGCGGATGCAACCGTCGGTCGCCTTTTAGGTTTTGCACTTGGTACTGCTTCTTGTTTTTCATCACCGTGAAATGCCTGTTGAATAGGCTCTAATGTGCCTGGATTTGCACCCATTGCGCGTCGCTGTTCTTCAGTAATTACCAATACTTGTTTTGAAGTACGGGGCGCAACGCCTCTTTGAACCTTTGGCTTAGAGGCTGGTTCAGTAGCAATAGAAGCCATCTACTATACTATCTATAATATCACATAAAGAGTATAATATCGCATTATATGCATTAATTTGATGCAACACATCCGTCGCATAAATTAGGATCATTTTGACAATCCGTACATAGTGATGTGCCATTTTTTGCATCAGGGAAACGTGTATGGCATTGCATTACAAAATGCTGTTGATGCTGATCTTCTACTGGGACACATCGTGTTTTATTTTGATAAAATGTATCAAATGCAGGCAAATAGGGATTTGTAATATTATTGTTAATGGATGGGGTTGGATTATCTGAAGTGGGGCCATTTGTATTGATACAATAGCATTCAGGCAATACTGTATAGGATACAGTGGGTGCGGCGGCACATGCCTGAATGCCTGCCTTCTGCAATGTAATCTGTTCAGATGAATAGACTTGTGAAGCAGAACCAGATGCACCTGCATATACAGACGGATAGCGCTGTGTAGAACCCGTAGCAAGAGATGTATCCTTTCCTTGACCTCCATAGGAGCATACTCCTGCACTTGATGATCCTGTGTCTGCTTGTGTCGGAATATTCCCTTTAATGTATTTTGCAGATTGAATCTGATTCTGCCAGGTTAATGTACTGGAATCAACTGTTTGGCTACGATTAATATAACGTGTATTCTGTTTTTGTAGTAATTTTGTAATTTGACTTGCGTCCATTCTAGTACTTATAAAAGAATATAAACCATTATATTATTTTAGATGTAGTAATATGGAAGCGACGGCTGTTGGGATTCAATATATTGATGACCGTGTAGAATACATTACTGTGCTGTATGGAGTATCTCAGGATGTATTATATGAACATTTTAAGACCCGTGATCAAGTGATTGGATTAATTAGGATGGGGTCGCGTGATAGTCTTGAGGTGATTGAAGAGCTTGAATTACTTCCTGAGGAATGCGCTGCTCCAGAAGTGGTTGAATCGTCTGCTGAGTTTTTTAATTTGAAAGACTGTCGATTTTATTATTTGTTTACAATGGATAGATCTTGGCATAAGGTGCAGCTTTATTGATATATCAATGTGGGATGGATTTAAGGGAGATGATATATCAAAACAGTAGAAGATATATCAAAACAGGAGAAGATATATCAAAACAGTAGAAGATATATCAAAACAGTAGAAGATATATCAAAACAGTAGAAGATATATCAAAACAGTAGAAGATATATCAAAACAGTAGAAGATATATCAAAAC
>Ga0214192_1001914_pt1 | contig 11155 bp, 10 predicted proteins | sample TroBogEpilimnion_44_FD_153030 | JGI IMG/M metagenome (GOLD analysis project Ga0214192, IMG submission 153030) | Freshwater microbial communities from Trout Bog Lake, WI - 29JUL2008 epilimnion | ecosystem: Environmental > Aquatic > Freshwater > Lake > Epilimnion/Euphotic zone | place: Trout Bog... | reverse complement strand
CCTGTAGGTGGTTCACTCATTGGGATAGTAACTGTAGAACGCTTTATCCCTAAAGGATTAAAAGCCTACAGAGATCTTGGTGCAGAGGTTGCAAATGCAGGTTCTATTTTTAACAACTGGCAGGAATCGGGCAATAAACCTTCCGGATATGGAATGTATATCACAGGTTTAAAAGGTGCGGCTCCAGGAGGTGTAGATGTTAATACCGGTTTAGATAAAACAGCTACTGGTGAAGGTTCAATATATAGTTACGGAACTGGTAATTGGCCTGGTATTACAAATACAAGAACGAATCAACTGGATCCATTTATGGGTTATCGAGTACTGGTGAGGGGCGATAGAACATATAATATATATAACCCTGATCAACCCTTAATGAACGCCGCTACTACCATCCGTGCTAAAGGGAGTATTGTAACAGGTGATGTTTACTATACTACAGCGGGTATAACCAATACAACCTATTTTGGAAATACGGCTTACAGCTCTAATACTACAAAACTTCTTACAGGTAATGGAAACTTTAGTATGGTTGCAAATCCATTTGTAAGCCCTATTGACTGGGAAGGTATTTATAATAACGCAGGAACAAAAAATATTACCAGTAGTTACTGGTATTTCGATCCTACATTCTTATCTGGAGGATATGCTACTTATGTAACGTACAATGCGGTATCTCATATTAATAGTAATCCATCGGCCTCTAAACTAAATAAGTATATTCAACCGGGTATGGCATTCTTTGTTCAGAATATCAATTCAAACAATCCTACTTTATCTATTACAGAAAGTAATAAAGTAACTAACAGTACCAAGACCGCAGTATTCAGAACAGAAGCGCCAAATTATATTCATGCTTCTTTATGGAAGAATGTAAACGGTGAAAATACCAATATTGATGGAGCTGTTGCAGCCTTCAATAGCAGCTTTACAAAGTTGATTGGTGATAAGGATTCTAAGAAACTAATCAATGGCGGAGAGAACATCTACATTACACAATCAAATACAGATTTAAGTATTGCAGGGTTACCAGTACCTACAGAAAATGAAGAGATTAAATTAAATCTTAGTCAGTTAATAGCAGGTACAAATTATCAGCTTCAGTTGGATGCAAGTCAGTTTACAACTTCAGGGTTGGAAGTATTTATTAAAGATAAATTATTGAATAGAATTGTTCCAGCTGCTGAAGGAATAAACTTTACAACAACTAAAGAAGCTGATACTTACCAGGAAAGATTTAGTATTGTATTTAAAGCTGCTAAGGTTAATCCTATAATTGTAAAAGGTACTGTTTCTATCTATCCAAATCCAGCTTCCAACAGCAAATTCAACTTGCAGTTGAGTAATCTGGAAAAAGGGACTTATACAGTAAGAGTAATAAATAGCCTTGGAGTAGAAGTAATGAGTAGTACAATCAGCAATGAGATAGGTACTGCTACAAAAACTATTCCAACTAAAGGATTATCTGCTGCTGTATATACTGTACAAGTAGTAGGAAAGGCGGGCACTTATAACACTGAATTGATAATTAAGAATTAATAATTAAGAAAGAATATAACTATGAAAAGAGTAAACTATATAGTAAAAGCAGCAATTGTATTTATGATAATAATGTTTGCAATGGTAAGTGTACATGCACAGGTTGGTCCTGGTGGCGGAATAGGTGGTGGTTCGGGTACTCCTGGTGGTCCTGGTTCTCCAGGAGGCACACCAGTACCGCAGGATAATGCAGTACCTTTTGATGGTGGTCTGAGTTTAATACTGCTGGCTGCTGGTGCAGGAGTAAGTGCAAAGCGTAAACGCTTAGTAGTAAAAGCTTAATACTATTTAAAAAAGTAAATAAATAATAGCCCGTGGAGCAATCTTCGGGCTATTTTGTTTTAAGGTTCAGGTTTTAATTTAACAAGGAGTAGATAGTTGTCAGATATCTATTTTAATCAGCTTACTCTAATCATTGAATACCGCAAACCTTTTAAACAACCTGAACATTAAAACCATACATCTTCCAAAGGTTTTATTATATTGCCTCGTCTATTATTAAAATTATTCTTTATGCAAAAGAAATTAGTACAATTAGTATTGGCTTTGGTATTGTATATACCTTCCCTATTAGCACAAGGTCCTTCTGTTACATCTTGGGTGGTGAATACTACTGGCGCAACAGGTTATGGGGGCATTAAATCGAATGTGCAACAGGTGCAATATTCCTCCAATTATGTTTATATCAGTTGTACTTGTATACCCGGGTATAGTATTGGCCCATGGAATGGTAATCCAAATACACCAAGCAATCAGAACTTTGTTTATAAAATTCCTCGCAACCCTGCAAAGAATAGTGGAACTGCTACTTCCGTAGGAAATGGACATACAGGCGTATGGACAAATGGCGTATCGATATTTAATGTAAGCGATGCTATGAGCTATAATAATGCAGGGGTATGGAATAGAAATGCATACTACTGGGAGGGAGATAAATTTGGTACCGTTACCAATGGATTTGATAATTGTCTTGGTCATCCGCAACAACAGGGAGAATACCATCATCATGTAAGCCCTAAATGTTTGTACAATATTAATGATAGTACTCATCATTCTCCTATAATTGGTTATGCCTTTGACGGTTATCCTGTATATGGTGCTTACGCTTATTCATCTGCTACAAGTAGTACGAGTAAGATTATAAGAATGAGAACCAGCTATCATGTTAGGAGTATTACTACCCGTACTACTTTGCCTAGTGGAGCAACTGCTTCTTCTGCAGGCCCCGCAGTTTCCAGTTCTTATCCATTAGGTGCTTTTCAGGAAGATTATGTTTATACTGCAGGATATGGTGATCTGGATGATAGAAATGGGCGCTACTGCATTACCCCAGAATACCCTGCTGGTACTTACGCTTATTTCGTAACAATAGACAGTACTCTAACACCTGAATATCCTTACACTTTCTTTGGGAGTTATTATGGGGTAGTACCTGCCGGTAGTATAGGGCCAACTTCCGGACATACTACCATTACTGAAACGGTTACTACCTATGTACCTTCTACTGGGGTACCAGTTAATATCATTTGTTTTACGGGAAAAACAATGGGTGATAATAACAGACTGGACTGGACAGTAAACAACGAAATTGATAATGCATATTTTGAAATAGAAAGATCAGCTGATGAAACAAACTTTGAAAAGATTGGCACTATTAATACCGTTGGCAATATGGCCGATCAGCACAGTTATCAGTTTATAGATAATAAGCCTTTGGAACAAGGATATTATCGTTTTAAACAAGTTAATAAAAATGGCTCCTATACCTATTCCAATCTGGTACATATTAATAGAAAGGAGACTATCAGTATTAAGCTGTATCCTAATCCTACCAACAATTACTTGTTCCTGTTTATTAACCCGATTGCACAAAATAATTTTACGGCCAGTATTATTGATGGATTGGGTAAAGTAGTATTAACCCAAAAGAATATTCAACCTACTATCAGTTATTCTTTTGATGTAACGAATCTTCCAAAGGGTATTTATTACTTAAGACTTCAAAATGAAAATACCAGCTACAGCGAAAAGGTGGTTATTAAATAGACAACACAATTAAACATATTAAAAGGCACTATCAATTAAACGATAGTGCTTTTTTATTTCATACTTATGTCAAATTATTGTGATGTTTTAATATTAACAGTTTTTAAAAAGGGTTAGGAAATTACATTTGCAGAACAATTTAGTTCAGTATAATGTTATACTGAATTGATTAAATTTAAATAAAACATAAAACAACAAATACATGAGCACATTTATCGACAAATTGGGTATTAGATATGCCACTAAGAAAATGACTGGTGAGAAAATTTCCGATGAGGAATTAAATACCATTTTAGAAGCTATCAGATTAACACCTACATCCTTGGGTTTACAACCGTTGAAGGTACTGGTATTGGAAAGTGATGCAGTAAAAGAAAGTATCAAGGGTGCCTGCTATGGTCAGTCTCAGATTACTGATGGATCGCAGATTTTAGTCTTCGCAGTATATACAGAAGGTTATGAAGCATTGACTGAAAGATACATTCAGAACATTGCCGATACCCGTTCTGTACCAGTAGAATCGTTGAATGATTTTAAACAAATGATTCTTGGTCATTTAAAGAATCTTTCTATTGATGATACTATTGCATGGGCTAAGAAGCAAGCTTATATTGCGCTTGGTTTTGGATTGGTTGCAGCAGCTGAAGTTGGAGTGGACAGTACACCAATGGAAGGTTTTAATCCTGCAGCTGTTGATGAAATATTAGGACTGAAAGCAAAGGGTTTAGCATCGACTGTTATTTTAGCTTTAGGCAAAAAAGATGCAGCAAATGACTACCTGGCAAATGCTAAAAAAGTAAGAAGAGCATCTGCTGATTTCTTTGAGTTTTTATAAGAAGTGAATAAATATTTAAGAGCCTCCGGAGTTTAAATACCGGAGGCTTTTTTGTTTTGAAGTATGGTAATACAAATACTATAATTATTATTGTGGCAAATTGTGATTATATGTTCCACTATAAAATTGTATTTAAGCTATTTGTATCATTTATCATTATAGTTATGTTGATGTCATTTATTAAACCAGATAAAAAGAAGAAAATTATATTCTTTGGCGATTCTATTACCCAACTGGGTATTAAACCTGGCGGCTATATTCCACAGTTGGATACTTTATTGAAAAAAGAAGGCCTAACGGATTACCAACTGGAAGGAGCGGGCATTAGTGGCAATAAAGTATACGACTTGTACCTTAGAATAGATTCTGATGTAATTGCAAAGAATCCGGATATTGTTTTTATCTATATAGGCATCAATGATATATGGCATAAAGTGACACATGGCACAGGTACTGACCCTGATAAATATGAAGTTTTCTATAAAGCAATTATAAAGAAACTAACTGACAAAAACATTAAGGTAATTGTTTGTACTCCAACCGTTATTGGTGAAAGGAATGATTACAGCAATCAGCAGGATGGAGAACTGAATATGTATAGTAATATCATTAGGAATATGGCTAGAAAGCAATCCATTCCTATCTGTGACCTTAGAAATGCATTTGAAAAATACTTGACGGAAAATAATTCAAAAAATCTAGAGAAAGGAATACTAACATTGGATAGGATTCATCTAAATGATAAAGGTAATTTACTGGTTGCGCAGCAGATGTTGCAAGCAATAAAGGAGATGAAATAGTTTAGCTTTTAGCGTAAATAAAAGAAGGGGTGATATTATAATATCATCCCTTCTTTTATTATAATTGGTAGTTGATTACCACATAAAGAACTTAGAGTTGTCAACGTATTTGTCAACGTTTTTCATGTTCACGATTAGTTCGATCCAGTCAACAAATGAAACTATACCACAACCACCACAGGTTAGTATATAACCAATCCAAGTAAAGGTAGCAGTTCCAAGATACATTCTGTGAACTCCTAAACTACCTAAGAAAGTACAAAGTAGGAAAGCAGTTAAACCATCTTTATCAGATTTTAAATGAGCCATTTTGTTTTCAGCCAAATTAAAATTTGAGTTTGTAGTTAACATGTTCTCGTTTAATTGAGTGTAGTTAACTTCAGTGCTATTAGCAAAAAGTTGTTCTACTTGTTGATCGTTGATAGCATAATTGTTTGTTTCAGACGCTTTTGCATAAGTTAATAAGCTTGCTGAAATTAAAAGTGTAAAGAGCAATTTCTTCATAATGTTTACTTTAAGTTTTATTAATGTTGTAAAAATATAAGTACAATCAATGCAAGCCAATTTTTTTTTAACATTTTTCGTTTTTTAAGCTATAATCTTTACTATCGCCCTTTCAAATGACGTTATTCAACATGAAATTCATAAAGTTCTTCTTAATAATAATAGTTTTCGTAGGCCTCACTTCCTCAAATAATATAGGAAATTTAGATAGGCTGTCTGCTTCTTTTATAAGCAGACAAGTACAACAAGGCAAATCGGTAACGGTTAAAGGAGAATTGTTCTATCAAAATAATGGAAATTTAACCTCTCATTTTATTTTGCCAAAAGAATATGTTTTGATTGCCAATAAATTAGGAGAAAGTAAAGTTTACGATCCCAGTAACAATACTGTAATGCTATTTCAGAACATAATGTATAGTACACAATCTACTCAGTTTGCGTACTTTCTTTCAGGTAAAAAAAATGATATGGGGCTTTCTAACTTTGGCTATATTCAGGAGAGAACTTTTTTTGAGGGGAATTTATTTATTTCAGAATGGAAATTAAAAAAACAGGATCCTAAATCACAAATACAAAAAGTAAAATTGGTTTTAGATCAACAAAAACCAATATACATGGACTATAAGGACAAAACTGGAAAAGTAATAAGGAAAGTGTACTATTATAGTTATCAAAAGTTAATGAATTTTGATTTTCCTAGTGTAACAACTGAAATAATATACGAAGGCAAAGATTCTGTGGTCAGTAAAACTATTTATGACAACTTTAAATTAAATGAAGAAGCAAATAGTAAGTATTTTAATTATTTAATTCCTGCAAATGCTAAAAGTATAAATTAGTTTTCATGAAATATTATTGTACAGTTTTCATATTTCTTTTAATTGCTAATTTAGCTAATTCACAAAATGATAGTGATTTTGAACTTATACTCTCTAAGAAATTCTATTCAGAGTCCGACTTCAGTTATTATACAGGTAGTATGAATTCACAAAATATTCTTCAAACTAAACACAAGAATATATTTCATCAAATAAATCCAATTGTTATTTTATTAAAGGGTGCTATGTATTTTTATCAGAATAGTTTATCGCAACAACTATCCAAACAATGCCCTTACGAAATTACCTGTTCCAATTTTGCAAAAGAGTCAATCAAGGAATTTGGATTAATAAAAGGAATTATCATTTCTACCGATAGAATAATGCGTTGCAATAGAATAAGTTTATTTGATGTTTTTCCACTTGATTATAATCCTGAAACCAATAAAATAGTAGACTACCCTTCTCGTTATCAATAAACTTCATTTCATGCCCATTGCAAAAAAAAGCCTTTTAATTGGTTTATGTCTGCTACTTAATTATTGTACCTATTCACAGCATCAAAACTTTAATGCCGAATTAAATTTTGTTAATTATCTATATAGCAAACAGATGAATAAAGAAGCTATATATGTATTAGAAAAAATAGATACTACAAAACTTTCGATCACACAAAAAGATTCACTTAATCACTATTTGGGCAGTATTTTATTCGATATTAAAGAATTGAATACTTCATCAAATTACTTATTAAAGGTTACTAAAGAGTCTACTTGGTACTACCAATCTATGTTTTTTGCTGGGTACAATTATTCTTATCTTCAAAAAACTGATTCTGCAATTAAAACATTGGAGAGTATAAAATTGAATGATTCTGATAGCATAAACAATGAATTACAAACATTTGAGCTGGCTTCTACTGCGTTATTAAAAAGAAACTACAAAAAGTATGAAGCCTTGAAGCCAAAGCTTAAATACAATTGTTATGCTATTAAATCCCCCGAGTTGAAAATGGATGGATTTTACAACAAACTATCTGCTCACAAATTCAAATCGCCGGCTATTGCTGGTATATTAAGTGCATTGGTGCCAGGTGCAGGTAAATTTTATGCTGGAAAAAGAAAACAAGCTTTAGGTTCATTTTTACCAATTGCAACTTTAGGGGTTCTAACAACTGAATCATATATAAGAGGAGGCGTAAAAAGTGTAGGGTTTATAAGTCTTGCTTCTTTATTTTCCTTGTTTTATGTAAGTAATGTTTGGGGAAGTGTAGTTTCTGTAAAAATAGCAAACGAAGATCATAACCGATATTATAACAATGAAATACTATTTAATATGCAGCTTCCTATTCGCAACTTGTTTCGTTAGTGCACAAAGTACTTTGTTAGAATTTGCAGATAGTTTATTGAAGAACAAAAATTATTTTGAAGCATCTGTCTGGTACGAGAGGTGCATATACGAAGGTACCTCAGATAAATTGATTAAGGATGCAGTATCAGGTAAATTAAAGTGTCTGAAAGCAAGCAAACTCTATGACAAAGCACTTGAATTTGCTATTTTGTCCAGTACTTTAAATATCGACGAAACTTTTAAGACAGAGCTTATTTATCAGCAGATATTATGTTCTTATCTTTCTGCAAAGTTTGAAAATACAATTGCTCTTTCAAACCAGTTTGAAGAACAATTTACTGATAAGAAAACTGGGTTAAAAATTAAGCTTTTAAAAATTCTTTCCTATAATGAATTAAATAGATGGAACGAAGCAGATAGTATTTATACTCAAATAAATATTCAAAACAGTTATTCAGGCATAGTAGAAAAACTATACAAAGAGGTTCCAATTTTTAAGAGCGAGAAAAAAGCAAAAACACTATCCACTTTCTTACCTGGCTCTGGCATTATTTATGCCGGAAAGCCTTGGGAAGGCATATTAAATATCGCATTAGAACTAGGTTCTGCTGGTTTTATAGTAAAGGCTTTTATAAATAGATATTATTTTTCGTCCTGGTTAATTGGAGGCGGGCTTGCAACTTCTTTCTATTTTGGTGGAGAAAGGCGTTCTGAAGCGTTAGTGAAAAAATACAATCTTAAAAAATCCATTACTTACAATGAAAAATTAAAAGCAGCTTTAGTGAAATCTTTTTCTATTGAAGAGTAGTTTACTCAACTTACTAATTCGTTTTCATAAATTTTTAATTATAAAACTTTCATCAGTAGCGCTCCTTTCCCTACTTTTACCGCAATCCCAAAATAACAGAAATCATGAACAAAATAGCCGTAGCAAAAGGCGATGGTATAGGTCCTGAGATAATGGACGCAGTATTAACTATTTTCAATGCCGCTAAGGTGCCTCTAGAATACGACTTTGTAGACATGGGGAAATGGGTGTTTGACAAAGGGTTTAATAATGGAATGACCACTCAAGCACAGGAAACCATCGAAAACCTGGGTATACTTTTTAAGGGCCCAATGGAAACGCCAAAAGGTAAAGGGGTAAAAAGCATCAACGTTACAGCCCGGAAAACCTGGAATACTTATGCTAACAAAAGAACTTTCCAGACCCTACATGGAGTAGATACTGTATTTAGTAAAGCAGGCATTCCTATAGACATCACTATTGTTCGTGAAAATATTGAAGATACTTATGGTGGTATAGAACATATGCTAACACATGACGTAGCACTTAGCCGACGTTTTATTACCCGTCCGGGTAGTGCACAGGTTATTCGCTATGCTTTCGAAATGGCTAAAAAGAAAGGTACCAAGCGTATTACCTGTGGCCATAAGGCGAATATCATGAAGATTACCGATGGATTGTTCCTCGAAGTATTCTACGAAATAGCGAAGGAATATCCCGAACTTAAAGCCGACGATGTAATAGTGGATGATTTATGTATGAAACTGGTTACCCGCCCGGACCTGTTTGATGTGGTGGTACTTACAAACCTGCAAGGGGATATTGTTTCTGATCTTTGTGCTGGTCTTATTGGTGGATTAGGCTTTGCTCCTAGTGCCAATGTAGGCGATCATATTTCCATTTTCGAAGCAGTACATGGTACGGCACCGGATATTGCAGGTAAAAACCTGGCTAATCCTACGGCACTTTTATTAAGTGGCATTGGAATGTTGCAACATCTTGGTTTAATGGAAGCTGCAAGCAATATCGAAAACTCCTTGTTATACACTTTAGAAAGTGGTGTACATACAGGCGACTTCGGCGACAAATCGATACCTAATCTTAGTACAACTGAGTTTGCTCAAGCCATTATCAACAACTTTGGTAAAAAGCCGGCGCATAACCCAAGAACAGAAAATGTAGATTTCGAAACTTCTTGCACAGTGGTTAGTCTGGACAATAATGCCATGATGGAAAGTCATGATCCAATTGTAGAAAAGATTGTTGGGGTAGATATGTTTATTGAAAGTAATGTACAGCCCGATCAGCTGGCTAAGAAATGTCTTCGTCATGCTGGTGTGAAGTTCAAACTGGTTAATATCAGTAACCGTGGTACGCAGGTTTGGCCTTCGGGAAGTAAGTTTACTAATCTGGTAAATCAATATAATGCTCGTTTCGAAAGTATTGATGGCGAGCCTTTAAATCAGCAGGATATAATAGGTTTATATGTAAGCCTTAGTGGCGACTTCAAAATCTGCAGCTTAGAATTACTAAATATGTGGGGAGATAAACCGTCTTATAGTTTAGCACAGGGACAGTAATATTAAAGGAGAAAGGAGTTAGAATAAAGGAGTCTGGAGAATACAAATACAGATTAAAGTATTCTCGGAATAGCTGATTTTCGGATAATATACATCGACCGCAGAGAAATGAGTTTATGGAGAAATTATTGACAAGTTGTGAATTTGAATACTCCTTCCTTCCTTTCTCTGCGGTTTTGTATTGGTATTCTAATTCATTAATTCGTTAATCAGCTAATCCGCAAATTGAATCATAAAACACTTAAATCATAGAACAAATCCCCCCAAATCCCATTTTAATTCATTGAAAATTTATGTTTTAAGAAAACATTACTATCCACTTAGGGAAATTATATTAATTTCACGGCTCAATTATAAAGCACAACCAAGATTATGGCAGAAGTAATTTTAATGCCTCGCTTAAGCGATACGATGACCGAAGGAGTAATTGCAGCATGGCATAAAAACGTAGGAGATACTGTAAAAAAAGGCGATGTACTGGCCGAAATTGAAACCGATAAAGCTACCATGGAGTTGGAAAGTTACCAAAATGGTACCCTTCTACATGTAGGGACCAGCAATGGCGGAAAACTACAAGTGAACGATTTACTATGTATTATAGGACAGGCAGGTGAAGATATCAGCGGACTGCTGAATGGTGGTTCAGCAGCTCCTGCTGCTCCAGCGGCTACCCCTGCTGTGGTTGAAGCAGCTCCAGTTGCAGCTTCTCCGGTAGCAACTGCTGCTCTGGATCTTTCTACTATGGAGGAAGTAGTATTAATGCCTCGCTTAAGCGATACCATGACCGAAGGAGTTATTGCAGCATGGCAGAAAAAAATTGGTGATGCCGTAAAAAAAGGGGATGTACTGGCTGATATCGAAACCGATAAAGCCACAATGGAACTGGAAAGTTATAA
>Ga0214192_1001912_pt1 | contig 11162 bp, 24 predicted proteins | sample TroBogEpilimnion_44_FD_153030 | JGI IMG/M metagenome (GOLD analysis project Ga0214192, IMG submission 153030) | Freshwater microbial communities from Trout Bog Lake, WI - 29JUL2008 epilimnion | ecosystem: Environmental > Aquatic > Freshwater > Lake > Epilimnion/Euphotic zone | place: Trout Bog... | reverse complement strand
ATGAGATTGAAATGAATATAAATGGTAATGAAGGTGTTATATTTATAGATACGGTTGGTGTGGGTCAGTTTCTTATATTAGAAATTGATGGGGATAAAATTGATTTTGATTATTTATATTTAAAATAAAGATTATGAGGTATAGTTGTGGAATATTCTTAAAAAATAAAGTAGGACAAGTTTTAATTTGTCATGCTACAAATTCTAATGGTATTTGGTCTATTCCGAAAGGTTTAGTAGATGATGGAGAAGATTATGAATCTGCTGCTATTAGAGAGTTGTTTGAAGAAACCTCTATTAAATTAGAAGATTTGGATATAGATGGATTAAAACCATTGGGTATTTTTCCTTTTAAGTCAGGGAAGAAAACCTTAGTGCCTTTTTTAGTTAATTTCACTGATGATTGGAATAAGATAGACACGATTTGTCACTCTATGGTGACAAATCGTCCTATACCTTTTCCTGAAGTGGATGAATTTGTGTGGGCTGATTATGAGTTAGCGAAAGAAAAACTTCATTATACTCAACATGAAGCATTAGATAAAGTTTTTAATAAATAATTTATGGATAAAGATAGTTTACAAAGATGGGATATTTCAAAAATATTTCGTATAAAGAAATACCCTTTTAAATTTAGAGAAGGTGGTATAGAATATTATCAAGAAAAGAATGGATTTTGTTCTGTAAAACAATATGATTCTAAAGGAAGAATTATTGCTTATGAAACATCGGATGGAGTTTTCATAGGTAGGGAATATGATGAAGAAGGGAATATAGTTAGAATTATGGATGCTAAGGCATGGGAGCGGGAACAATTATTAAATTTTTTGTTGGAAGAAAAATAATTTTGAAAAATCAACGAAAATTCAAATTTTTTTCGTATATTTGATTTATCAAAAAAGTAAAGAAATATGTTAAAAGTAACTACTATAAAAGTAATAGATTGTTATGATTGGGATGATTTAGTCCAAGAAACTTATGGAAAACCTTATCACTTTCAACAACAATATGGTTGTCAAAGTAGAGGTATGTTTGATATAAAAGTTCCTTGTGATTATTGGGAAGATGAAGAAGAAGAAATGAATGATTTGATTCCTGAAATAGTGAATGGAGATGAAATTGGTGTTAAGTTTGATGTTTGGTTAGCACGTGACCCTAATCAACCAATTCCTAATCAAGAATATGATTGGCAACTTGAAATGTTTTGGGAACGTAGTTTTTATCCTAGTGTTTATACTGTAGCAAATGATTTATATAAAAGAGGTTTGCTTGAAGCAGGTAGTTATTCAATAAAAATTAATTGGTAAAATAAATAATTATGGCAAGAGTAGTAAATCACTGGCAAAATGAAGAATTAGATTCTTTAGAAACTGCATTAAGTTATACATCTGTTATATCAACAGAGTTTAAACAAAAAATACTAAGTTATATTCAATGGATCGGATCTAATGGGGTTAATTATAAAGATGCTGTTCTTGAATCAATTAAGGAACTAAGAGATGATATGGAAAGTGTTTCTATATTTTCTGATAAGTTCATTAATAAGGTTTGTCTAAAATTGGAATTTGGTTTATCAAGAGAAATAGATAAAAAGGATATAAAAGATAGTCAATATTGGTGGTGTAATATACAGCCTTATGATCAACAAGAGTTAGTTGAAAAGTATTTTTCTGATAACCAATTTGGAGCACTTGCTGTATCAACTAATGATATTGTTTCTATATTTAAGAAAGAAGTAAAAAACTAAGATATGATTATAGAAAAAATAAAACATGAATGTTGGGTCTATAAAAATATAGATGGCATAGAATATAGAGGTAAATATATTGATTGTGGTTGGACGTATGCGGAATTTATTATAGAAAAACAAAGTATTATAGAAAAACAAAGTATTGTAATAAATACAATACATTATCTCTTTCGTAGAGATAAACATATAGAAGTTCCTGTATGGACAAAAGTTTTTAGCTCAAAAAATACTATAATTAATCGTAAAGATTTTTATGATATAAAACTTACTGAAAGTATTTTCAATACTTTTATTGCTGAACCAACAATTGTTCATAAAGATAGATTGGAAAGTGAGGCTGAAAAAAGGGAAAGAATAATTAATCAAATTATTAAATAATAACTTATTTTTGTAAAAATGGTAATTGTAGAAAAAATTAAACATGATTGTTGGGTTTATAAAAATGTAAATGATATACAATATAGGGGATCATTTATAAATGAAGGTTTTACTTTTGCTGCTTTTGTTTTACAAAAACAAAATACTTTCAAGTTTAAAATGTTTTTGTTTTTTGGTAAATATATCCATATTCCTATATGGAAAACTATTAAACAAGGATATTATAATAGTATTAGTAGACAAAAATTTTATGAAGTAAGTGAAATTGAAAAATTGTTTAATAAATATATTAAACAATATGAAGAAGAAAATATAATTTTTACTCATAAAAAATATATTGAGGATCAACATCAAAAAAGAGAAAGAATAATTAATAAAATTATTAATTAATAAAATAATAAAAAATGAATAAATATTTTGTAAGTCAAGAACAAGCAATAAAATTAAACAAGTTAGGATTTGATGAGAGTTGTTTAAAAAAAACTATTCATAAAAAAGAATGTAGTTGTAAGATTAATGGGAGTTGTCCTTTACCAAATATACATTGTCAATTTCCTGATTGTGAATTAGATAAAAGTATTACACCTGTTGGAATACCATTATATGCACAAGCATTTGCTTGGTTTAGAGATAAATATAAATTAGTGGTTAATAAAGAAAGAGATGGTGGTTGGTGGGTATTTACTATCAAAAACTTATATGATGAAGATGATCAAGGGGCGATTGATGTTGAGGATGGATCTATTTTAGATGACCTATATGAAGATACTGAATCAAAGTGTTTAGATAGATTAATTGAATTACTTGAAATTAATTTTGATTACTTTAAAAATTATTAAAAGATCAAAATAATGAATATATTAGATGAATCTTATATTAGAAATATAAAGCTAGAACTTTTAACAAACTCTGATTTAACAGAATCCTTTGAAACAAAAATTGATATATCAAGAAGATTTAATAATAAAATAAGATTATTTTACCCTAATAAAAAGCTTATTAATGTTATTACTGATGTTGGTGGTGTTTTAACTGGTTCAAGAGCAATTAAATGTCATTTATTAAATGGGAGACCTTTATTAGATAGAAAATGTAATGATTGGGATTTTGTTGTAACTCAAGATATGGCTTTTGATATATGTAGTAGAATGAATATAAATGTAATTCCAAATATTGGTAATACAATAAGTGTGGAAAAACAGAGATATTGGGTACACCCTACTTATTCAGACTCTTATAGAGTTGGAATAGTTGATGTACATATGATAGTAAGAGAAAATTTACCTTCATTTATAGAGTCTAAAAAAATTAGAATATCGGAATTTGGGTATGCTTTATCTAATAAAATTAGTTTATTAGAATATTTAAAAAAATCATCAAATATTGATGAATATAATAAACATTTAGATGATTTAACTCAAATAATAATAAATTTTAATAGTATTAAAAATTCAAAAAATAATTTTGGTAATTAAAAAAAATAACTTATATTTGTAATAACAAAAAAAGGAAAATATGGAAAAAGATTTATTTTTACATGCATTATCTACATTACTTTTCTCATGGGGTGGAGATACTCCACCCGAAGCGATTTGGGCAGCTAATGATTTTTTAGATTATTTTGAGAAAGTTAATAAAATTACCTTATCAGGTAGATTTGAAGAAATAGATTATCAAGATGATAATGAAGGTTCTGGAGAACATAATAATAATTTGTTATATGAAATAAAAAATCTTCCCTAAAAATTAGGTTTTTTAGAAAAAATAACTTATATTTGTATAAATAAAAAACGAATTAATGAAATCTGTATTAAAACAAGAAGATATGGCTCACTATGTTAGTGATGCTGACATAATAAGATTTATTGACCAAAATTCTGATATGGGTTGGAATCCAATATGTGATTATGTAAGAAAACATTGGATTGTTGGTGATAATGAACCTGCTTATTGGGAAAGAGCGAGTTTTATTAATTCTTCATTAGAAGAATATAATGAACACCAAATAAAATGGATTGGTGGATTTTTTGAAGCACATCCATTTATTGAAAGAATGTATGTTGTGTTTGATGATTAAAAATTAATTTTGGAAATTAAGAAAAAATAACTTATATTTGTATAAATAAAAATAGTTAGATAAGCATGATTCGGTTATATGCCCATCTACCAATGGAGATAGTAGGTTCGAATCCTATACTAACTACAAAAAAAGTTTTAAAATAATTTTTAAAAACATTGAAAGTTTGAAAAAAATTAGTATATTTGTAAAACAATTAATAACAATAAAAAAACAAAAAACATGAACAAAGGTAAAATGACAGAGATTGTCGCAAAGAAAACAGGTCTTACAAAAGACAAAAGTAAGAAAATCATCAACGCAGTATTAGAAGCATTCAACGAAGCTTTGGCAAGTGATGGTAAAATTCAATTGGTTGGTTTAGGTACATTTGATGTAATTGAACGTCAAGGTCGCGCTGGTCGTAATCCTAAGACAGGAGCAGCAATTGCTATCCCTACAAAGAAAGCAATTCGTTTCAAGGCAGGTAAAAACTTGAAGAATGCCGTAAATGGTATTGTTGATGCAACAGAAACCGAAACTGAAACTACTGAATCTGAAACTGCTGTAGCGTAAGTAAAAATATGTTAGGGATATTTATTATCCCTAACTTTTATCAAAAAACAATTTATAACAATAATAAAACAAACAAAAATGAATTTAAACAAACAAGCATTAGTAGACATCGTATCTGCTAAAACAGGAGAAACAAAAGTAAAAACATTGGAAGCAATCAATGTGATTTTAAAAGGATTAAGCGAAGCACTTTCCGCAGGTGAAGGAGCAAAAGCTACATTCGTAGGATTTGGAACTTTGGAAACTTACATGCGTAAGGCAACCACAAAGAGACAACCTGGAACTGATAACATCATTCCAGTTCCTGCTAAGTTAGCAGTTCGTTTCAAAGCAGGTACTTTCTTGAAAGAATCATTAAACCCAGGTGGTGTAGGTTCTGTAGAAGTAGTTGATGAAATTGATGAAGTGGCAGAAGCCTAATCATATATTGAATAAACTCACCTTACTAAGAGGTGAGTTTATTCAATATATAAATAAAAACAAAAAAAATAAAATGTCAAAACAAGGAGTATATTTTTAATATATACTTTAATGTTTAATTCTATTAAATTAAGATTATATCCAAGTAAAGAACAAGAGATTTATATTAATAAACTTCTCGGCAGTTGTAGATTTATATATAATCAATGTCTTAATAAGAAAATTACTGAGTTTAAAGAACTAAAAATTAATCATAATTTATCTTCTTTGCAGAAATTTTTACATAATGATTTATTAAAAGATATAAACTATAGATGGCTTCAAGAACATAACACTAAAGTTTTATCATCAAGTATTTTAAATCTAATAGATTCATATTCTAACTTTTTTAAAGGATATGGGTTTCCTAAATTTAAATCTAAAAACGATAAGCAAAGTTGTAGATTTCCATTACAAGCAATTTCTAAAAAACAAGATTTTTCAAAATCAAAGATAACCTTAACAAAGCAGTTAAAAGATCTAAAGTTCAAAACATCAGATAAATATATTAATTATTTAATTAAAAATCAATCAAATATAAGATCTGCTACTTTATCTAAAAATAAATCTAATGAGTTTTATTTAAGTATATTAATTGATGGAGATTTGTTAAAAATATTAAATGAACCAAAAAATAAAATAGTAGGTATAGATTTAGGTATTAAAGACTTTGTTATCACATCAAAAGGTCAAAAATTTGAAAATCTTAAATTAATTAGAAATAATCAAAAGAAATTAAGTTCTTTACAAAAACAACATTCAAGAAAAAAGAAAGGAAGTAAAAATAAAGAAAAAGCAAGAAAACGTTTGGCACGTTTTCATCAACGCTTAACCAATATCAAAGAGAATTATCTACATAAAATAGTCAATACATTATTAAACGAAAATCAAGTTATATGTATGGAAGACTTAAATGTTAAAGGAATGATGAAAAATCACAACTTAGCAAGAAGTATTCAAGAACTTTCACTAAGTAGATTTGAAATAATCCTTAAATATAAATCTAATTGGTATGATCGTCAAGTAATAAATATAGATAGATTTTATCCTTCAAGTAAAACATGCTCAGATTGTGGTTATATCAATCACGATTTAAAATTGTCAGATCGTGAATGGGTATGTCCTGATTGTGGAATAATTCATGATAGAGATAATAACGCAGCAATTAATATAGAACAAGAAGGTCTAAAAATCTTTAAAAATATAATACCTATCTGTGATGGGAAATTAACGCCTTTGGAGAGCCGTCATAAGACACTCAATGAATTAGGAAAATCAATTAATGATTAAACAGCAAACAAGGTTGTATTAAAAATATAAATAAACATGAGCAAACAAGGCTGCATTAAACAAGATGGTAAAGTATTAGAAGCTCTTTCTAATGCTATGTTTCGTGTCGTGTTAGATAACGGACATGAGATATTAGCAACAATATCTGGAAAAATGAGAATGAATTATATCAGAATCATGCCGGGTGATAAAGTAGCTGTTGAGATGAGTCCATATGATTTAACACGAGGTAGAATTAATTTAAGGTATAAGTAATGGAATTTTCTAATGTAGATTTATTAGAAGCAACTCTCTATTCCATAGATCTTATGGATAGTGTGGTTGCTATTTATAGTAAAAAATACTTGATGATAAATCAAGGAGCAAGCATACTTGTATGTAAATTTGAACCTGATATAAATTCAAAAAGGTTTAATAAAAACTTTATCCCATATCAATCTTTATATTTTCATCAAGAAAAATATAAAGATATTTTCAATTTTTTCTATGATAATAAACCTAAAGAAGAAAATAAGGTATCGGATACTAAATTAGTAGAAATATTTATCTCTTTTAATAGAGATTTTGTAATAGACCAAATTTTAAATGATTAAATGGAAGTTAATCATTTAAAATTTTAAGAAATATTTAGAAATTGTCACTGAAATTGATGATTGTCTATCCAATATATATAAAGATACTCGCATCTTTTCTTTTCCAAAATACCTTGAACATCCTGATTACCATAAACTATTAAATATGGGAGATAGAATTCTTCCATATCTATTTCATTATGCCCTAACTGAGAATGGATTCTCATGGGTAATATTATCCTTATTCTCCAAACTATCAGGAGAAAATCCAATCCCCAAAGAACACTATGGTAGATTTGTCCACATAATATCCGATTGGATGAATTGGTTTATCAAATCTAAATATATTGAGAGTGATGCCTATCACGATCTAATAGACTAATTTATATAGTCTTTATTCTCTGTAAGAATAATTAATTTTGTCATTTCAAATTTTTTTCGTATATTTGTTTAAATAAAACAAAAATATGGAAATGACAACAAGTGTAAAAGATGCAAAAATTATGACATCAGACAAAGTAATGGCTATAGTAATGGCTAGTAAGCAAGCCGCAGCTAATGCTGTTGCCACGACAAAATCTTCCCCCCAAATATCCCCCACAAAAACAACAATTACAAAAACTCAGTCAATAATTCCTATTATTGACTTCGGTAAAGTTAAACCACTAAATGACCTTCATGTAGATGATGGTATGTTAGAAGTGATGTTATCCAATACACCAATGGATTATTTCGTTTCTTCTGAAGGTGGTTTTCCACACGGAACTAATATAATGATTAGTGGTAAACCTGGTGTTGGTAAAACAACAGTATTGTTGAATTATGTAGCAGACATCAAAGAACACACTGGTAAAAGAGTTTTATTTATCTGTGGTGAAATGTCAAAACGTATGATGCTCAAATATAAGAAAAGATTCTCAAAGTTTGGTATCATAGATACAATGTTTCCAAGTGATTTTGAAGGACAAGACTTAAAACAAGTGTATGAAAAACTATTTGATAATGGTTATGATTTAGTTCTAATTGACTCTGTTAAAGAAATGTTATCACACATTCGTCAAGAAACTAAAATGACAGAAGCTGCTGCTGATACTTGGTTAGCTGATTTGTGTGTAAAACATAACTACGGTAATAACAAGTTGAAGAAATACACTTCTTTTATGCTTATTCAACAAGTAACTAAAGCAGGTGTAATGGTAGGTAAGAATGTTCTTAAACATATCACAGATGGTCACCTTTCATTAGAAATGAGAAAAGCAAAAGATGGTGGTGGATTTTATATGATTTGGGAAAAGAATAGAAATGGTATAGCTGGCGTAGAGTTTAGTTATGCAATTGAAGAATCAAGAGTTGTTTATTATGGAACAGATGAAAACTTCATTGTTGATGAAGATGAATCTGATTTAATTACAGATGAAGATTAAAAATATGAGTACAAGAAAATATACAAAAACAGAAATAGATAAAAGAGGTAGAATATATAATGTATTGCGAGATGGTGTTAAGAAAGTTAACATCGGTAATGATGTATGGACTATCGGTAGAAGAACCACCTTAGATAACATAGCACATTGTGTTATCTACGGTCCGGGGAATAAGCAATATCATGTATGGGGTACTGATGCTCATTTATTATATGGTTCTTTCATTAATAAACAAGGTAATACTGCAATAGAAAAAGATTTGAAAATCTATATTCTAACTTCTATATTAGATGATAGAGATAATTGGGTATTTAATCTTAAAAATATACCTCCTGTTGGAAAGTTAAAAGTAATTTTAGAAAATGGTACTGTTAAGAATATAGATTTTATTAAATGAATAAATACGGATTTTTATTAAAGATAGATTCAATACTAAGTAAATTAGGATTGAATCTATCTTTGTTTATAGAACACTCTATCAAAATAACACATAATCATTTTAATACAGATAGAGTTAATTTTAAGATACCAAGTGATGAATTAACTTATGATACATTACTTAATATAGTTAATGAATTAGATTTTAATCAAAAGGTATATGATTTCATAGATTATGTATATAAAAACTATGAGAAGGATATTAAATATATCTTTTTTGGGTTTAGTGAAGGTAATTATGAAATCTATTTTGAAAAATGGATTAAACAAGATAAGTTATATCCAAATATGACTAATGCCATATCATATGATATAAAAGAAGATATTATTTATAAATATTCTCCATTTGATATTACTATTGATATTAGTAAAAATTATTTAATAAACAATTTAATTAATTATTGTAAAAATTATGAAGTTGATTTATCAAATAATTTTACTCCATTTGGATATGTAAAAGATACTGGCTATTGTCATATAGGTTATTTCCAATCTAATCATGAGTTCTTATTTAAGTTAAAAAATGTGTGTAATTGTATTAATGATGATTCACAAATAACAAATTGGTTTTATGGGCATCAAAATGCGTTCATAACATTAGTTGGATATGTTATAGTAGATGATAAATTAACTCTAAGCATTTATTACAAATAATTTTTTATTTGAAAATTTTTTTGTATATTTGTTATACAAAGGGAAAAAATGAAAACGATTAAATTAAAAAATCACACTATATACGCACAAGAATTAGGTAAGGTAGTTTGTAAGAAAAACTTAGGTAAGAAAGAGTTTGAAGTAGATAAAGAATATGAATTGTACCAATATGGTACATTTAAAGTTGTTATTTCGGAAAGTGGTGAATTTGCATACTTTTTGAGTGGATTAAAAAATGAAACATTAGAATTTAAATAATTATGAGAGAGAAGAAGATTTTGTATGTAGATATGGATGGGGTTATTGCTAATTTTGAAGCAGCCATTCATAGAATAAACCCAAATATAGTATTTGGTGTTGATGCTCCCGATAAAGATGAAGTGGATCAGATAGTGATAAATAATCCAAGAATGTTTACTTCATTACCTGCTATTGAAGGTGGTATAGAAGCAGTTAAGAGATTAGCAGAGCATTATGAGATTTATTTCTTATCATCTCCTATGTGGGAAGTTCCTCAATCATTTATGGATAAGAGGTTATGGATTATGGGAAGATTTGGTGCATGGACTAAGAAAAGATTGATTTTAACACATCAAAAGGATTTGAATATTGGAGATTATTTGGTGGATGATAGAACAGCAAATGGTGCTGGTAATTTTACAGGTAAGCATTTGTTATTTGGGTCAGAAGAATTTCCAAATTGGGTTGTTGTAGAACAATATTTAATGAATGAACTAAATAAATAAATATATGGTAGCACCGGGAGATATAATAACTAAGGTTATTATTACAAAATATGACAACATAAATGATGAGGGTATTGATGGATATGAAGTTGAAATACATACCTATTCTAATAAAAAAATTGGTTATATATTAGATATAATTGAGGAACTGGAAGATAGTCCACGTGGTATATATGACTACGATGGAAAAAATTATAAAATAATTGAAAATTGGGATTAATGAAAAATAAAGATTTAATAAAGAAATTACAGGAATTAGATCCTGAAGCAGATGTAGTATTGAATGCCTGGGAAGAATATAACTTTTTATCTACCGTAAATATAAATCTAATTGGTAGTTGTGTTGGTAGAGGGGATTCGTTGGCAGATATCTCTGGTATATCAGAAGATGTAAAAATAATCTTATTATCAGATGGATATTAATAAAACACCAATACAACAATTATTAGATTTAATCCCTGATGCTGATGAAATCATAACTTATATGTTTGAGTATCAGCCTGATACAAAAATGTTAGACAATTGGTTATATGAAAGAATATATAAAGGTCGAGATTGGGTTAATATAGAAAAAGAATATTTTAAACCAAAAGAATAGTTATGATTATAGGTGGTATAGAAAGAGATTTTGTGGTTCATGATGATGAAAATGTTAAAGGTTTTTTCGAGCAATACAGGTGGTGTAGCAATTTTCACAAAGCACCTGTATATTATGAGGGTATGTTATATCCATCAACTGAGAATGCTTATCAAGCAGCTAAGACGGAAGATTATGATACTAGATTTAGGTTCTCTATTATAGAGCCTAGTAAATCAAAAA
>Ga0214192_1001908_pt1 | contig 11171 bp, 20 predicted proteins | sample TroBogEpilimnion_44_FD_153030 | JGI IMG/M metagenome (GOLD analysis project Ga0214192, IMG submission 153030) | Freshwater microbial communities from Trout Bog Lake, WI - 29JUL2008 epilimnion | ecosystem: Environmental > Aquatic > Freshwater > Lake > Epilimnion/Euphotic zone | place: Trout Bog... | reverse complement strand
TTTTTGGGGGTGGCGGAGAGGTGAAAATGCGGATTGCTGCGATTTTGAGTGCCCAAATTTCGAGGATACAGGGGAGAAGAAAGGAAAGGGAGGCAGTTTTTTGAGATAAGGGCGGGAAAGGGCTAAAATAGGCTCTAAAAGGCTAATTTTTAACTTATGCAGAATAGCTGCACAACCTTTCCTGAGGTTTGTATTGCAATTAGGCTGCAAGGGTATATCGGATATTCACTTTCTAAATTTAAGATTATGATTTTACAGTATGTAGGGATTAGAACAGAGTGTGAAGCTAAGGCGCTTCCTAAAAGTTCACAGATAGTATTCGTAGGTTATAAGCGTAATACGAGCAAGAGAGTCAAGCTGTATGAGTGTGTATTGGTACATGAGGATACTTACACATACGGTAAAAAGAATCTTCGTGAGTTACATAAGTTCTTTACGAGCGATTGGAGTAATGCATAATAGCTGCACAGTTCTTCCTGAAATTTGTTTTTATGGAGAGATACTATGCCTAAAGGTGAGTTAAAATAAACCAAAAAGAAATTACATTAAAGTTAGGTCTCTGCCATTTACATTTGTATAAAAAATATATTATGGAAATCACATCATCAATTTTAGGATTAGTGAAAAACAATAATGGTTTTTTCAAATCACCACAACAGGCTTCTTTTCTTATTTCTCAAATGAATCAATTAGAAGGATGTATTGGTCATACTTCATCAGGTTATCATAGTTGCCCATTGTTTGCAGAATGGGATAGAAAAGGCATCACTAAAATTATAAAGCATACAAATACAAAAAGCGGGCGGAAAGAGGTTATTACATTTGAGCGGAAAGAAGAAGGTCTTTTATCATCCTCTCAGATTAAAGAGATAAATACTTTGAAGCGAAAATTAAAAAAAATGGAAATAGAGTTGAATGATAGAATAGTATCCTTTCAAGATGGCAGCTACAATCGCAGTGGGGATGTTAATACTTATACTCAGTCTATGATAGATTTATATAATAAGAGTAGAATAAAAGAGCAAGAAAATATTTTGAGATTAAAAGCATACATATCTCAGAAAGAACAAGGGTTATAAAATATCCTCATTCATATTCTTCATTTGCATGAATTTTAAATAGCAATTATACTTATATGTATTTTTTTGTGAACTGTTCATGAAACATGAACAAAGAGAAAAAATGAACGCTAACATTTTTTTTGTTACCGTGCGGATTCTTGTTAGTCAGCTTATAGTTTGACAATTTTTATTTTTTGTCAGTTTAAATTTAAGAATTAATATATGAAAATACCTATTATCAGAATTAAGCCGCCCAAGTACAAGGTTGGAAAGTATGTATTAAATGAGTACGAATTGAGGTGCTTATTAGTTGAAGTCTGCGAGGGTAGAGCTATGGGTGATATTCATGTGAGCGATGAGTTCGGTAACAGTACAAAGATTCTTCCTGATGGCATGTTGGAGCGCAATTGTTTAAGAGGTTTGGATATTAACAGCATGTTTACGATGAGGCTCATTCGTAATCGTCGGGAGCGAGAGAAGGATATTTCGCTCCTCCAATAGATTGAGGTTTACTATTTCTTCTGAAAAAAATAATTAGTATGGGTATAGTTAAAAACCAAATACAAACTATTCCTATAATGCAATTAATAAATAACCACAAGTATAATAATGCTTTAAGTATTTTAGACTCTTTCATATTTTGATTTTATTCATTTTACAAAAGAGCCCCCTGTAGAAACAAGGGGCGAACGATTGTGTACTAAAACCCTAATTGAAACGATGAAAAAATTTATATTTCTATTTACTTTTTTTTATCATCCTCAAAGTAATTATTCCCCCAACTAAAAGTAAAATACCTCCCGCCAACAAGTCGGTTGTGTAAGGATGGTTTACATAGAAGTTTTGAACAGTACCTTGAAATAATTTTGCGTAGTATGATAGACCTGTTGCATACTCAGCAGATGTTTCACCGTAGTAATCACCCGCTTTAAGCGCATTAGCATAATCTGTTGGCGTTTGTAAATTTGCAATAACAAACTTTCCTTCCTTCTGCCGCCTTTCTAACCATGCTAAAACTTCGAGTACACTATTTTCTAGGGATGGATATTTTGCATATGGGTTTCCTTCGCTACTAGTATCTCCCGCATCCGCAGTTTGATATTTAGCTCCTTTTACATACTTATATCCAAAAGCATTGTTGCCATTTAAGAATGCTTTGTTATTATACGGCTGACCTCCCTGAGTTGATTCTTCATGTGCTTGGTCAACAAGCAAATTTGCGAGCGTATCTGAATACCCCGCATTAATAACTGTTGTATAAATTATGTTATCGTAATCTTGGTATGGCATGTTTTTAAATTTAAAATTTAATTTTTTGGAGCGGGTTGGTTAGCATAAGTCATTAATTTCTGATAATTAAAAGCTCCCACATCAGGTTGTGATTTACCTCCACCACCATTGCTCTTAAAAGCACCAACAGGCGTAAATGGAACATTTGGATTTTGAATAGGAGGAATATAATCATGTATAAGTACAGGCGGCAATATTCCGCTTCCATCATATCCTCCTTTTGGAAGAGTCGGATTAATATCAATAGGTGTAGTTGTTGGGTCTACTGATTTTTTTACTGTTATAGGCATTAAATTAGTTGTTGCATTTTTATTTTTACTCCACCAATAAAAAGCACCTACTGCTAAAATTCCTAATCCAATATACAAGTAATCTTTTTTCATGTTTTTTAAATTTAATAATTATTGAAATTACCATCACTATCAACATATCCATATTCAACTGAAGATGGCGGAACGTCTATTGTAGCATCCCCTACAAACATTGAGCCCGCATTGTCATCATATTGAACAGAACCACTACCTACACTTGAAACATACAAACCACTGTTACTGCTTCCTACATACACAACACCATTTATTCTAACAGCTTCCTGTCTGCTTTCATCACCAAGAGTCGTTCCTGTACTTGTGCCTTCATCATCTTGTTGTTGATAATCGGCGGGATTAATATCGGGAATATTAGAAAGTGAAGTATCAAGAGTCTGATTAGCCTGATTGGTATCCATTGTAGTTTCATAGATTTTGGTAATGCGATAATTTCTGTAAATAAAATATCCGCCAACCACTGTCACAGCGCTACCAATAATGTACAGCCACATCCTTTTTTTATCGTTTGTCATTTTTATACGTTTAAGGTTGTAAGTGTTTTAGATGCAGATGCAAAAGTATTGTTATTCACTGTGCCAATTGGAACAGCCAATAGCATTGAGTCTATCAATCCCTTATTTACGTTGTAGTATCTGTCGGCAGATTGTGCGGCTGTCCATTTTTTATTGGGAAACTTTTGAGAAGCGGGTAAATTATCATCATTGTTAGCATCGTAATATCCCGCATCGGCTATTTTTCTGATTTGGTCGTATGGGCTTTTAGCAGCTGTAACACCCTTAGCTGCATATCTAGGGCTAGTGGAAAGAAGATTGATGTAATAGGCAAAACAATCTTGCGGGGAAGCAAACACTCTTTTTTTCTTTCCTTGCATAATTCCAAAAAAATTATTTCTATGCACAGCAGAATAAGACGTGCCATATCCGCTTTCGTTAGATGCCTGTACTAGCATTACAGCAAAAAAAATAGGGCTGCCATTTAAAGCAGCTATCATATCGTTACCATAAAATTTTGCGAATTGCAGCATTCTTGTTTCCTGAGCAGATGCCATGTTGATATTTTTTCGTTTTTAAATTTAAACTCGGAATAAAATTAGCCTTTTTTTGATATGCAATCCTTTTTGATAATCAATTAACATTGTCGAGTCTCGGAACGGACAGCATGGTTGCTCTGCCGAGACCTCAGGAATAAGCACTGCCGATACCCGACCTCAATGGATACCTCTTCGCTCGCATGTGTACGCCCGTGTACGCATGTGAGCATACCTGTATGCGCCTCTTACAAGCGCCCGTGTACGCCCCACATACGCATCAAAACCTGCCGATTTTGTTACAGTTTTACCCTATTTTACCCTATTTTACCCCCATTTCTGTTAAATCTATGTTAACAAACCCTAAAATGGCAAAATCATAGGTATGCATATTTGTTAGTGTCAACAATAACTCTCACTTTTATTTGGTGAACGGCGATAAGCACTACACACTAGCTCTTTTGAATGCGTATCGTGAGTATCCAATCTCACGGTGATAACGGGAAAATTTCGAGTTGATTTTTTTGATTTGAAAAGTACCAATCAGGTTATCTGCTGAAGCGCAACAGCCAAAGAGCCCCATCACCGATTAGAGGGAATATCAAAGTAATCGGGTTAGCAGTCAACACCTACATAGTTGGCGAGTACCTAACAACAACGGAATGCGATGTTGAAATCACATTTTTACTTGTGATGAGTAAGGATGCCAACACCATAGCCATATAATAATGCAGCCGCAGCAATGCGATAGTTACAAGCCTATTCAAATGCAGAGTATTATAAAACGAAACATATCTCAAACCAAAAAATTTTTTACCATGTCAATCAACACATTTACCCCAACAAAAGGAACTGTAGTATTAGCTGAAAATTTACTACCAATTTACCGCCGTCTACGCCGCATTAAAGATGATGCAGCATACGATGGTTATAGCACCCTACCTGAAGGCGCTCTTGCCTATTGCGATGAAGAAAATTTCTTCAAAGTATCTGTACATGACACATTCTACGCCGTGTCTAGTTATTATCAAAATAGTTTCGCTACAGCCTTAGATGAATTAGGCGAACAATTACCTATCTGTACACATTATCACAATTGTATCACAGCTCGTGGAATTAATGGCGAGACAAAGTATTTCAAAAATACTGAATCAGCACTTGCAGCGAATTACAAATTCAGCTTTACCTACAACAGTTATTGCCATGCAGATGACAAAGAGCGCTTGTATGGTAGCGAAACACAATTCTCTTACCATCATTCACAATCTTTAAGCTCAGAGCAAAGAGAGCACCTCCCAAAATTTCATGATGAAAACGATGAATTTTTAGTGGGATTAGAAGTGGAAAAAACTGATGTTCGTCTTAGAGATGAGGGTCTTGCGTGGGAGATAGCTGAGAAGAGCGGTTGGGTACGAGAAAGAGATGGGTCTCTTGGCACGGGCGGTTACGAGTTAGTTTCCCCTATTCTCCCGCTCTTCGATGCTGCAAGAATTGAGAAATCAATTGCACCTGTAGCAAAGTACATTAACGGTAATGCAGATAGCAGTTGCGGCGGGCATATTAACATATCCCGTAAGAGCGTATCCGAGAGCAGAGATTTACTAGAATCATTCAAGCAGTTTGCTCCTGTATTGTATGCTCTTTATCCTCACCGTTTGGATAACAACTATTGCAAAGCAAAGAAATGGTCTAGCTACTTCCGTGATTGTGAAAAGTATCAAGCATTCAATTTCAAGGGTCGTGGCATTGTTGAAATTCGTGTCTTCGGCAAGGTTAAAAATGTAGATACACTCAGATGGAGATTGCAGCTATTGAGATTGCTTTTGCCTATTAGCGGCACGCAGAAGAATTTGAATCAAATAGCACAGCAAATAGGCTGTATCGAAAGCAAGCTATATAAGCACCTTGCAGAGCAATACACCCATGCTCAAATAGGCGCTAAATTAATCGAGATTGACAAGTTTGCGAAGAAGTATGGTACTCACCGTAATGGTGTTTCCGATAGCGTTAAAAATCGCATTAACGTGACAATGGGTTATGATGTTTTCACTCTTAATGCAGCTGCTTCAGTTGCTATTGATACTGAAAATGCAGATTAGTAATTCATGGAGCGGTAGCAATGCCGCTCCTTTTTTTTAAATTTAAAAACCAAAAAAATGATAGTCGATATTCGTACACAAGCACAAGCACAAAATGCGGTCAAGAGCTATAGCTACTTACGCAATGGGAGCACCGTACAATGCAAGCCAAAAGAAAATGAGGCAATGCAATTATTCGAAGATTATCTAGGGAATTTGAGCGTGATATGGATAGTCTGCTTCGATAAGGAAACATTCAGAGAGAGTTATCGTTTCAATGCAGCCAATGCTGTTAGAATCAATTTTATCTAATCTTAAATTTAAAAATAAAAATCATGGAAATTTTACTGACACAAAAGGAATCAGAAGAGCATTTTTATAATGCGCTGTGCAATGGTCTTGGCTATGTAGAGAGCGGCTACGGTTTAGAGCTTAAATACGATGGAGCAGTTTACATAGAAACTAAAAATGTTTTTCAAAAATCGAATCCCGAAATCGCTGTATGCTACGAGGATATTTTAATGGGAATCTTAAAAGATGGCGGGTCTCTTTCCCTGAAGGATAATGAAGGCGATGAAGAGCTTCACACCATCACTATGAAAGATGTACACGAACGAGTGCAAAAAACGCCTACCCGTCACCTAATGGATGCCATCAACGAAACGGATGATGCAATTACTGCCGATGTTATTATTCAAACAGTTTTTCTAGGCGAAGTTATCTACGGATAATTTCTTAAATTTAAAAAGGGCTGCGCAATAGGCGTAGAGGAGTCAACCCTCACAGCCCCCTAATCATATCACAAACCAATAAAACGAAAACACATGTGTATTATTTGCGTTCAACCCACAGGAAAATTAGTATCTAAAGAAACTCTCAGCAGATGTTGGGATAACAATCGTGATGGAGGCGGTTTCGCTTACACCGATGGCAAACAGGTCTATACCCACAAGGAGCTCAGCTCATTCGAAAAGTATTACGAAGCATTTCAGCTTGCGATGAAGTTGTATCCTGATACAGCGGTAATTCATCATTTTCGAATTTCTACTCATGGCAAAATCAATGAAGATAATTGCCATCCATTTTATGTGAACAGCAAACTTGCTTTTGCACATAATGGAATTATTTCCAATTCTACTTACAGCAAAGATTTCAGCGACACTTACATGTTCAATGAAGAAATTCTCAGAGAGCTGCCAAACGGTTTTCTTAATCAGAGGGTTTATAAAGAGTTAATTCAAAGCTATATCGGCTACGGTTCAAAGTTGGCGTTTATCGATAACAAAAGTGTATGCACAATTGTCAACGAGAAAGCGGGCATATGGGACGATGGCATATGGTACTCTAATGGCGGCTATAAAGCCTATAGCTACCATGATTACGGCGGACAAAGGGTTTATACCAAAACAGTTGCTAAAGTGCCTAAAAATAGCTCTAAAGCGGCAAAGAAAGGATTATTGCCTTTCAGTAATTCTACGTTTGAGCAGCCAAAGGATTCTAAGGTTATTTATAACGCCAAAGAGTTCAGCAAGGGCGTTCAAAAAATTTCAGATATTGATTGGGACAAGCGCCTTAAAACTGACAGCTTAGATAGCTCAGAAAGATTTATCACTAAATACGAAAAAGGCTATACGCAACATTGCGTTGTGTGCGACAGCACACTTACGAGCTATACTGAAAAGAGCACTTGTGTTTGTGGCAAATGTCAAGAGGAATTTAATTGCGGTTCGAAAGTTTATTAAGGTTGAGATATGACAGGAGCGGGAGTGGTTTCTCGCTCCATTTTTTTTACCAACTTTTAAATTTAAAAAAATGAAACAGATTAGAATTTCAAAAATAGAAAAACCAAAAGGTGTTAGGGGAACAGGAGTTTGCAAAGTCGCTGACATCAAATTATTTGCTTACTTCGGCGCTAAGGACGGAATCAGTTTTGAAACTTTCCGCAGCTACAAAAAAGATGTCAACCCATTGGCTAAAAAAAATAGGAATGTTTATGCTGCAAAGTGGGTTAGCGTATATGAGCATGTACAAGAATACGGAGGCTCTGAAGAGGGCGGTTGGTACTACTTCACAAGTGAGCTTATAAGCAGCAAAAGAGAGCTCTGTTACAAAGATAAAACAGGTTGTTGGGTTGTTGCCAATAAGGGCACTAGAGAGGCGCTAAATAAGAGCACAGGCAAATACGGGCGCTATGAATATGAGGGATATACTAGTTGGTGTATTGAAAGCAGAAAAGGAATGCACGAAAATTTAAACAAACAGTATTACGAATAATCACTTTTTAAATTTAAAAACATGGCAGCAAAAATTACTGCGAAAAATACTGAGCTTAAATTTAAACCTGAACATTTTCAGGCAACTATTCGATACTCAGGTTATTTTCTATATTACAAGAATCGCTGTATCTATCAAAAATATATCGATATAGTTGGCAAGGATATAGATATTAAACAAGCATGGCAGCGCTATTGGATTAGCGTCGTGGATAAACTTATCGATGGTATTATTGTAGGCGAAAGCGAAGATTATGCAATAGGTAATATGATTAAAAAATTAGAGCATATCGATTCATTGGGTGGAAAGCAAATTTGGATTAATCGTATGGCACGAAATTTATTTGTTGGTGATGTAATTAAGCCTTTTGATAATTGCCCCGAATTTATTATTTCTGCTATTGTACAATTTGGAGATACTCTCAGGATAAACTACTACGATTCTGATGATAGCAAAACTTATAATCAATTTTATATTAATCGTGATAAACGGGTCTCTTGCTTAGTGGTGATTCCGAGCCATAATCTTGCTGACATTAACCAACCCTTTTAACTCTTTAAATTTAAAAAAAATGAGATACAATGCAACTATCAACTTGAATGTTGATTATGATGATTCTGCCTTAGGTATCAGAAAAGCTATAGAGCAAACGCTTTTGAATAACACCACAGGCATGACAGTAGAAATAAGGTCTACTGAAGTTCATTTGATTGAAGAAGATGTTATCAAATTGAAAGGTGGCAAATATTCTATCAATGCGTGGCTACAATTGTTGCCAACAGATTTATTACAAGAAATTAAAGATGAAAGTAGGATTAAAATACATTCATCTGCCACAGGTTTAGTGCATGCAATCCACAGCGCTTTTGATTGGGAAAATTCTAAGAGAGGAATGGGATTTTGGGCACACTTTTGCAATGATGAAGCTAAAAAAATTGAGGATGAATATTTTGAAAAAATTGGACAGCAAAATTATTCTTATTTTATTTCGAAATTAAGCGAGCCATTTAGAACAGATGGTTTAAATTTTCTTACTTCTAAAGAAAACTTGAATAAGCCATGTAAAAAGATGTCTTGGGCTATTCTTGCTATTGATTGGATGCAAACACCGAACGTAACATACCAACAATGGTTGCAGCTTAGTGCGCTGTATTGCCGAATTGAAAATGAAGTAACACAAGTGGCAACCCCTGAATAAAAATAATATTTACTAACCTATCTTAAATTTAAAAACATGGAAAACAGTTTTTTTGTTGGGCAATTTTATAACGTCGCCCAAAATGTTGCACCTGATGCACTTGCCAATAATCACAAGCCGTTGTATTTATATCGTGCCTCTTTCATAAAGAGCCTAGAGCAAGGCAATGGCGTTTGTGTACACGAATTTTCTCACGAAGGTAAATCGTATTTCTTTGATGATGATTTTGTCAACAATCATAATTGCAATGACAATTCACTTATCATAGTTTTATCTAAACCTTAAATTTAAAATTATGGATAAGCGAATTTCTTTAGAAAAAAAAATCGAATTTATCCGCAAGCATGGAACGCTAACGGTCTACAAAAAAGCAATTCGATACAGGCTTAAAAAAGATAGTATTTTCTCCCCCGATTTTACTTCCATTACCTACCGTAGTAACATTAATTCTGCGGTAGGTTCTGTTTATCGTTTACTACACAAAAATTACAAACCTTTAAATGTGCCGAAAAATGAAAAAGTTTAATAGATTTATTCCATTTTGGATGGGGTTAATTTTAACATTATCACTCATTGTGATTTTTAAAAATAATTCATCATTCGGCATGTTATGTACTTTTTTATTAGGATATTTTATTGATAAAAATTAATTCAAATAATAAGTTTTACGTTACAATTTTTATTTGTGTTTGTCTGCATGAAATAAAAAAAATTATCAACTTTTAAATTTAAAAAAATGACAAATCAAGTTGCAATGGAGCTAATGAAAAGCTCTACGAGTGTTCAACAGTGGAACGATAACCGTGACATTGTTATAGCTAATGTAAGCGAAAGCGAGTGGACAAAATTACGCTACGAGATTGATGGCTTAGGTCTCATAGTTCAAGTTCTTGGAGCTGATTATTCGCACCAATACAGGCGCTAAAATACAGCGAGGTGGTGAAACAGTCCATTGCGGTTCGATGCCGCACCTCGCACTAAATTAAATTCAATCAACTTTTAAATTTAAAATATGAAACTAACACCAATTAAATATCAAGAAGGATGGTTGTATGTGGATAAAAAAGCTCCTGTAAAGTTAGATGGCTATCCTTACATTGTATTAGAACGTCTTACTACAGGGGAATATGAATTATGGCAAGTGGATAATGCTAATGATACTGACCCAAAAACTCAGTGGTTAATAGTAGCCCAATCTCCTAATCTATTCCTACCTAATATACCTTATATAGAGGAAGTGGAAGAAAGTATAGAATCTTTAGCACATAAAGTTATGATGAATTATCTAACTAATGATAACCCCAATGGAGATTTTAAACATTCTACTATTGGTGCTGATGATAATAAAAATTGGTGGATTGCAGGTTATAAAGCAGCACAATCTAAAGGAGGTGGATATAGTGAAGCTGATTTAAGAAAGGCTTACGAAGCGGGTATTCATTTCAATGAAGAATCTAATGAGTCTTTTGGCGCAACAGAAAGCAAATGGAAGTGGGATACTTTTATTGAATCCATTAACCAACCAAAAGAGATAGAGATTGAGATGGAGAAGATATTCTATCCAAAGAATAGTGAACCAACAACAGTAGAAGTTGGTCATGGCTGCTTATTCAATTACAAACCTGTAACCTATCAAAAAGATGGTAAAAAATTATTAAAATTAAAACACACCATTTCTTAAATTTAAAAACACTTTATGGAACAAGAAGTATTGATGGCGCTATTTAAAAAGGAAGAGCCTCTATGTGATGAGCTGCTTGCATATTATTCTAACGATGGCAAATTTCCGAAAGTACAGCACCCGCTAGTCTATTCAGTGCCGCATTCTAACATGATGAATGCGCTGCTTAATTTTCAATATAAAATCAGACAAGAAGAGATGTTAAAAAAACTTGCTGAGGAAGATTGGGAGGG
>Ga0214192_1001906_pt1 | contig 11177 bp, 10 predicted proteins | sample TroBogEpilimnion_44_FD_153030 | JGI IMG/M metagenome (GOLD analysis project Ga0214192, IMG submission 153030) | Freshwater microbial communities from Trout Bog Lake, WI - 29JUL2008 epilimnion | ecosystem: Environmental > Aquatic > Freshwater > Lake > Epilimnion/Euphotic zone | place: Trout Bog... | reverse complement strand
CGATTGATGTGTTTGGCGTGGGCACGCGGTTGGACACGTCGGCGGATGCGCCGACCATCGATGCGGTCTACAAACTGCAATCCGTGGGTGGGCGAGCGACACGCAAACGGTCGCCCGGCAAGGAAACCTTTCCCGGATCGAAGCAAGTCTGGCGCCGGCTTGGCGCGGACGGGCGTATCCGCGACGATGTGGTCACGCTCGCGCACGAACGGATTGCCGATGCGGTTCCTCTGCTGACGTGCGTGATGCAGGGTGGGCGCCGGCTCGGCGCGCCGCCGACGCTGGCCGCGATGACGGACCGAGCGCGCGATGCCTGGGCGGCACTACCGGACGGTGCGCGGGCATTGCGGAGCCCTGTGGCGGTTCCCGTGACCTACAGCGATGCAATCGTGACGCTGGCGCGTGAGGCCGACGCCGCCTCGACCTAATGCGGTGGCAGTGGCGGTCGCGGCGTGGACGCTGACGGCGCTAAGCGCGGCCAACCCACTTGCGATAATTGATCGATCAACTGCGGCAGCGACCGGGCGCCCATCTTTTCCATGATCCGACGCCGGTGCGCTTCCACCGTTCGCTTCGTAATGCCGAGCTCCGAGGACACGCGGTCATACTGCGCGCCATCGACCAATTGGAACAGCACTTGGCGCTCGCGCGCCGTGAGTGACGCCAGATGGGCGATGATCAGGCGTCGGGAGCGCGCCCGTACCGACTCCTCGACCGAATGGCGCAAGGCTCGATTCACGATGTCGAGCAGTTGCTGCTCACGGACCGGCTTCAGCAGGTAGTGCAACGCGCCGGCGCGGATGGAGGCGACCGCCGACGACACGTCCCCTTGGCGGGTGACGAAGACGATGGCGATGGGTGAGCCCAAGGCGGTCAGTCGGCTCTGCACGTCGGCGCCGGTCATGTCGCCAAGTTCGCTCTCCAACACCACGCAGCCGGGCGCGCCAGGGTCCACGGCGTCGAGGAAGGCGCTACCGGTCGCGTATTCACTGATCGAGTACCCGAGCGAGGACAATAGGGTGCGGCAAGCGCTCCGGTTGCGAGTATCCGGATCGACAATAAAGACATGTCCTCGCGTCAGGTCGTGCGTCATGGCCGGTCTCGTTCGGAGCGCGGACGTCCGTCAGGGTGAACAAGGCTGACCCGGATTGATCCCGGCCACTATCCGGACATGTGCGGAGACGTAGAACACGTACGGCCTGACCGACACTGCGGGGCGATTCCCTAGGCAGTTACCGCAGACCGCATCCGACCAAAAAAAAGGGGCGGACCGTGCGGTCCGCCCCTGAGGGGGTTCCAAGAGAACGTGATCAGCTGTAGGCGCGCTCGCCGTGCGAGGTGGTGTCGAGGCCTTCGCGCTCTTCGTCTTCCGGCACGCGCAGCCCGACGACGAGGTCGGCAATCTTGAAGGCGATGTAGGCGGAGATCACCGTCCAGACGACGGTCAGACCCACGGCCTTCGCCTGCACAATGACCTGCGCCAGTATCGAATCGGCAAAGCCCGTCTTGCCGGTGACCCAGTCGGTCACGAAGCCGGGGCCGCCGAGCGACGGCGCGTTAAAGATGCCCGTCAGGAGGGCGCCCGTTACACCGCCGAGCGCATGGACGCCGAAGACGTCAAGGGAATCGTCGACCTTGATCATTCGCTTGAGGCCCGTGACGCCCCACAAGCACACAACGCCCGCAATCAGGCCGATGGCGAAGGCACCCGGAATGCCGACGTTGCCGGCGGCGGGCGTGATGGCGACGAGACCCGCCACGGCGCCCGAGGCTGCGCCCAAGAGTGACGGCTTGCCTTTGTGAATCCATTCCCCAAACAGCCACGACAGCACGGCGCAGGCGGTGGCGAGATAGGTGTTCATGAACGCGAGGGCCGCGGAGCCGTTGGCTTCGTAGGCAGAGCCGGCATTGAAACCGAACCAGCCGAACCACAGCAGCGAGGCGCCGATCATGGTCATGGTGAGGCTGTGCGGCGCCATCGCTTCGCGCCCAAAGCCGATGCGCTTGCCGAGCATCGCCGCGCCGACCAGACCGGCGAAGCCTGCGTTGATGTGCACCACGGTGCCGCCGGCGAAATCCAGCGCACCCCACTGCCATAACAGGCCGCCCTTGGCGGTCTGCGCATCCACGACCGAGGGATCGGTGAAGGCGTCCGGACCGGGCCAGAACCAGACCATGTGAGCCACTGGCAGGTACGAAATGGTGAACCAGATCACCGCGAAAATGAGCACCGCAGAGAACTTGATGCGCTCCACGATAGAGCCCAAGACAAGGCAGACCGTGATGGCAGCAAACGTGGCCTGGAAGGCGACGAACACGAGTTCGTAGAGCGGGGTGTTCTTGCTGAACGTCGAGGCCATCGAGAACGCGCCCGTGACGGGATCAAACGTCCCCTTGAGGAACAGTCGATCAAAGCCACCGATAAAGGCGTTGCCTTCGGTGAAGGCTAACGAATACCCGTATACACACCACAGCACGGTGATTAACGAGAAGACGACGAACACTTGGATGAGCACCGACAGCATGTTCTTCTGACGGACGAGACCGCCGTAGAACAGCGCCAGAGCGGGAACCGACATCAACAACACGAGCGCGGTGGACATCATCATCCAGGCCGTATCGCCTTTATCCGGTTGTTTGACGGCGGACGCGGCCGCCGTCGCCGCGGGGGCCGCCGCAGCCGCAGCCGCGGGTGCAGCAGTTGCCGTGGGGGCAGCGTCACTGGACGCTGGCGCTGCGCTGGCCGCTGCGGCCGCAGGGGCCGCCGCAGCCGCCGGGGCGTCGGCGTGCGCCATCGGGGGTGTCGCGAGCAGCGCGGCGCCACCGATCAGAAGGGCCGCGAGCGCTGCGCGCGCGCCGGTCAGCCAGCGGCGCGTGGCCGTGGCGGGCGGAGTCGAGTGGGTGTGGCTTGCAAGTGGCACGTCGTTTCCCCTGTATAGGCGGTGAAATGGGTGAGGGTTAAGGAAGGTCGGTTAGATGGCGTCGGAGCCCATCTCGCCGGTTCGGATTCGGAGCGATTGGCCGAGTGAGCGGACAAAGATCTTGCCGTCACCGATTTTTCCGGTTCGGGCGATATTGGCGATCGCTTCGACCACCTGTTCACAGACGGAGTCATCGACCGCGATTTCGACTTTGGTCTTGGGCACAAAGTCGACGCGGTACTCCGCGCCGCGATAGGTCTCGGTGTGGCCGCGCTGGCGCCCGAAGCCCTGCACCTCCGTCACCGTGACGCCCTGTACGCCGAGGTTCGCGATGGCCTCGCGGACCTCGTCGATCTTGAAGGGCTTGATGATGGCGGTGATCCACTTCATGGCAGTTCGGTCTTCCGGCAACAAACGGTTACGAGGCAATGTCCGTACGCACGAGAGATAAATGCAGAATCCGTGCCAACCCGGTCAGCACCAAGAATCAGTGACTTGCGTGTCCGCGGATCGATAGCGGCCGCGTTGGAATGCACCAAATTGGGGCGCGGGGGCGGCGCCGATGCCTAAAAGAAGGGCACGGTCTTGACCTTCGCGCCGGGAGGCCCCAAAACAGACGTGCTGATAACGCGTGTTTGGAGAATGCTGTGACGAATCCTTTTGATCCCAAAGTCTTCGAGGACCTCGCGCGCCGGATGGCCGACGCAATGCCGCCTCAGTTCGCTGCGCTGCGGGCCGACATGGAGGCCAATTTCAAGAGCGTCTTGCAGGCGGGGTTGTCGAAATTGGATTTGGTCACGCGGCAGGAGTTTGATGTCCAAGCCGGTGTTCTCGCGCGGACGCGCGAAAAGCTCGACGCGCTGGAAGCGCGTCTCGCCGAACTCGAACGGGCCCCGTCGGCGGAATAATCCCGCTTACGTGCGTGGACCGTCGCCCGGCGGCCATTGAGAGGCATCGATGACCTCTCGATAGGCGTGCCACGTGGCGTGTCCCACGACGGGCATCGTGATCGCAAGCCCCAAGAGACCGGTCACGAAGCCGAGTGCAACGGCCAGCACGATCATCACCGCCCAGAGCGCCATCGCGCGCTTATTGCGCAACGTCGCGTTGACAGAGGTCACGACTGCCGTGATGGCGTCGGTGCGTCGATCGACCAGCATCGGTAACGAGAATGCGCTGGCGGCAAAGGCGACCAGTGCGAAAACAGCGCCCACGGCGCTACCGATGCCCAAGAACAGCAACCAGTCCTCGAATCGTGGTGGGCTTTCGTCGGGGAAGAAAATTTGCACGGCGCTGCCCGCGCGTACCCACACCAGCGAAATCACTAACAGCACGAGCGAGTAGACCATGGCATCCGCCAGATGGCGGTGGGCCACCCGAAAGGTTTCCACAATCCCCGGACGCCGACCCTGCGCGAGCGCTGCGCTGACGCTGTAGAAGGTCAGGCACAACACGGGCGCGATAAAAATGAACGCCGAGAGCAGAACGAGCACCATCCAGCCCGTTCCGAAGCGCAGCGCCACCATCATCACAAGCCATGACAGCAGAACGATCGCGCTGCCGCACGCGACGCTCGTGGTCCCACCGGACCGAAAATCTCGCCAGCCGGCCCCGAGCCAGTGCCAGGGCGCATCCCACGCCACGGCACGACAGGGCGCGACGAATGGCAACCCTTCCTCGTTATCGGGTGCTGTCGTGTTCATTGCACTCCCTGAGGGCGCTGCGTTTCTAAGTCGCAAAAAGCAAACGCCCGGCACGGGGCCGGGCGTTTGTCTCATCGCAGCCGCACGGTCGCGGCCGGACTCATTGGTTCATCTTAACGATGTAATCGACCGTTTCCTTAACGAGGTCATCCGGCAGATCTGGGCGCGCGCCCTTCGCCGGCATCACCCCCGCCTTGCCCTGGAACCCATTCAGCGCGTGTGCGTACAGCGTCGCCTTACCTTGCGCGATGCGGGGGGCCCAAGCGGCCTTGTCGCCGACCTTCGGCGCGCCGGCGATGCCTGCCGCGTGGCACGCGCTGCAGACCGCTTTGTAGGTTTCTTCGCCGTTCTTCGGCAATGCGAGGGCCGTTGGCGCGGCGCCATCGTCCGACTTGATCGCCATGGCAGCGTTGTCCGCGCCGGCGACAGCCACCTGACCCACCGGAGCGGTCCGGGCTGCCACTTGCTGGTTCATGGCGGCGTCCGCCGCAATTTTCGCCTCTTCGAACGGGTTGCCGATCGAACGAGCCAGCGCGATCAGGAAAAGGGTCACCACAACGAGGGTGCCAATGACAACGCTGAAAGTATTCGCAAAATGATCGTCGTGCTTGCTCACGTTCGGTATCCCTGGTTCCGAAGAGGAAATTCTTGTGGCGCGGAGTATAGCGCCCTCGTGTCCGCGCCAGAAGGGTCGTTGGACGCACCGGGCGGCGGCGGGTAGAATCCGCCCCTCGCGTGCGCCCGTAGCTCAGCTGGATAGAGTGACGGTCTCCGAAGCCGTAGGTCGTGGGTTCGAATCCCGCCGGGCGCGCCATCTGTTCGAGTGCTTCCGCGTCTGGGTGCCCCCGCAGCGAAAGCCAACGCAACCCTCCAGCGCCTTCGGTGCTGGCTGGCGCCCGCCCAAGGCCTCACGAATCGGCTGATACGCCGGATGAAGCGTCCGCGCGCGGACCCTGATCGGTGTAGCGCCAGTCTCAGCGTAAGGTCGGTGCAGCCAGCGGCGGCCCACAGAGCGGTCCGAGTCGCGATTGTCGACGTGAGGGACGGTAGCGCCCCGAAGCATCGCCGACGGGGTTATGGATGCCCGCTCGACACGTCCACCAATTGAGCGAGAGGGCGTCCGGCCGACTCTTGGTCCGAGACGGCCAGATGCGTAATCAGTCGCGAAAGGCTTTCGCTCAGTTGCGACTTTTCCGCTGCCGACAGCGCGCCGATCGCGGCGGGCAGTACGCCCTCAATGGGGTGGGGCGCACCTTCCAACACATGCAGGCCAGCCAGCGTGATGGACAGACCCACTCGCCGCTGGTCTTGGGCGTCCCGGCGTTTCTCAATCAGCCGTCGCGCGACCAGTTTTTCGGCCAATTGGCTGCAGGTCGTTTGGTGGATGGACAATCGCAGCGCCAAATCCGTGACGCCTATGCCCGGTTGCTCGGCGATTTCCCGAAGCATCCACACTTGGGCGCCGGAAATTCCGCAGGATTCTTCAATCATCCGAAAATGGCGGCGAACAGAGCCGACGATAATGCGAAATTGCTGTAGCACCTCCGCATCGGTCGGGGCCGATGACGATGTCTCGTGTACAGTGTCGGTTGGTGCATGGATGCCAGACATATGGATATAAATATAATTCGGATGCACAGACGGTACGGATTTTCGCTATGAAGTTTTCTTCATGTTGAGTCGCTGGGCGCACGCGTTGCGCGCATTTCGGTTACCGCACGACTGGGTGGTGCGCGTGTTGTTCTGGGTCGGTGCGATCGCGATCGGCGTCGCCGGCGTTTATTTTGCCAAGGGCGCTAATTGGGCGTTTGCCTTCTTTCGTCATCGGGAGGCCGACTGGCCGCTGTGGCCACTGGTCGCGCCGCCGGTCGGTCTAGCGCTCGTTGCCTGGCTGACCCGGCGCTACTTCCCGGGAAGTGAAGGCAGTGGCATCCCGCAGGCGATCGCGGCCTTGAGTTTGCGCGATCAGCGCAGTCGCGATCGGCTGCTTTCACTGCGCATTGCGATCGGGAAGTTCGGCCTCACGATCGCAGGGCTGGCTGCGGGGGCCTCCGTCGGTCGAGAAGGGCCGACCGTTCAAATCGGCGCGTCGATCCTGCATTCCTTGGGCCGGCGGCTTCGCTTTCCACCCGTCGATTTGGATCGTGGGCTCATCCTAGCGGGTGGAGCGGCCGGTATCGCCGCCGCCTTCAACACGCCACTGGCGGGCATCGTCTTTGCGATCGAGGAGTTGCATCGATCGTTCGAGGAAGAAACGTCCGGAACCATTTTCATGGCGGTGGTAATGGCCGGGATCACGTCACTCGCCTTGGTCGGCAATTACACCTACTTCGGCATCAGTACGGCCCATCTCCAGCACTGGCAGGATTGGATTGACGTCCTCTATGCGAGCGTCTTGGGCGGTCTTGCGGGCGGCGCGTTTGCCCGCTCGATGCTGTGGGTGCGTTTCAACATGCCCGACCGCATGCAGCGGTTTCGTACCGCATCACCGGTCGCGTTCGCCTTCCTCTGCGGGGTGTGTGTCGCGCTGGTGGGCTGGATGAGCCACGGCATCACCTTCGGTACGGGGTATACCGAAGCCCGCGCATTGGTGCAGCACGACGGCGGCATCCCGCTTTGGTATGCGCCCTTGAAATTTGTGGCGACGTTAGCCTCGTATGCGAGCGGGATTCCCGCCGGAATTTTCGCGCCGTCACTGGCGATCGGTGCCGGTGTGGGGCACGCCTTGGCGCTCATCTCGCCCGCGAATCCCGCCGCGCTGGTGGTTCTGGCGATGGCGGGCTATTTTGCCGGTGTCGCTCAAGCGCCCTTCACCGCCTTGGTGATTGTCAGCGAGATGATCGGTTCTCTCGAGATGACGCTGCCATTGCTGGTGGCATCGATGTTGGGTCGTTCCGCGAGCGCTCTCATCTGTCGCCAGTCGCTGTACCGCACCTTGGCAACTGCGTTTCTGCCGAAGACCCATCCGCCGGAACCCACGAACGTCTCCGGATGACGGTGCGTCGCCGTCGCCGCACCGGCGATGGTCGATGAATGTGGGTGGGGCGCCCAACGCGCGCGGTTGACCGCCCCCCAAAACGAACGCGCCCGCACGGGGGCGGGCGCGTCGTAATCGGCGAAGGCACTGAATCAGTGCTTGTGCTCTGCCGCTGCCAGGTCGTCGAGCAGCGTGATCAACTGCGGTTCCCCGCCGGCGGTGCCGACGTCCGCGGTGTACTTGCCGTTGACGACGAAGAAGGGGACGCCGGTGACCTTGTAGCGCTTGCCCAGTTCCTCGGCGCGCTGCAGCTTGCTCTCCACCGAGAACGAGCGATAGGTCTTATCGAAATCCGCCGCACTCACGCCGTTCTCCATGAGGAACTTCTTCTGCAACTGTTCGGTTTCCTTGTCATCGCCCGTCTTGGAAACCAGGACGTTGTTCTTGACATGGATTTCGCGGAACACCACCGAGTGCAGCTGCTCCGACTTGCCGAGCGCGACAATCGTGTAGAAGAGGCGCGCGTGGGCCTTGTGTACGGGGCCCCACATGACCGGAACGCGCGTGAATTCGACGTACGGCGCTTTGTTCTTGGTCCGCCACGTCTCCAGCGACGGATCCAGCGCGAAGCAGTGCGGGCATCCGTACCAGAACACTTCCACGACTTCGACTTTGTCCGGCGAGGTCGCGGTCGGCTGAGCCGGTACGAGCGTCGAGTAGTTCTTGCCGTCGACCCAGCGCGACGGAATCGGTGCTGCGACCGACGGCGTCGTCGCGGCGACCGCGGCAGCGATCGGCGAAAAGCCGGTGGGGACGTCAGCGGATTCTGACTCCTCGGCCATGCCGACCGACTTTTCCACCGCACTGCCCGCAGCGCTGTGAACCGTAATGCGGGCGACAGCGGCGCGATGCGCAGCCGTACCGTGTCCGGCATGCCGCAGCATACCGACGGTGGAAATCACGACCGAGACGATGGCGATGGCAAGAATGCCCATCAGCAACTTCTTCATGGGGTCCTCTCGTTCCGGCCACGCCGGGATTTAACCGAAATTAGAATCCACCCGGCCGCCGGTGGCGACCGGGTGGCGCAGTGCTTAGCGCAGGCCTTGGAGGAACGCGGTCAGCGCCTTAATGTCGTCTTCCGACAGGCGCTTGGCCACGTTCGACATCAGTTCCGCTCCCGCCGGGACGCCCTTAACACCCGCCTGGTAACGAGTGCCGGCCGCGTAGTGCTGTAACTGCGCGGTGACGTAGGCCGGCTGCTGGGCACGGACCTGCGGCCAGCGCGCGGGGCCATTACCACGACCCTCCGGACCGTGGCACGCCGAGCACGCCGGGATGCCGCGCGCGGCGTCGCCGGCGCGATAGAGCTTTTCACCGGCCTTCCAAGCGTCGCCACCGGCTTCCAGGCCGACGAGGGTCTGCTTTTCGAAGTGCGCGGCCAAATCCGCCATGTCTTGAGGCGACAGGGCAGCGGCCATGGGGTTCATGAGCGGCGCCACACGGATACCCGCCTTGAGCGCGGTGAGCTGCTCGACGATGTATTCGTGGTGCTGACCGGCCAGGTTCGGCCATTCGGGGTTCGCGCTGTTTCCGGTTGCGCCGTGGCAAGCAGCGCAGACGGCGGCCTTGGCGGCACCGGCTTCGGCATTACCGACGACAACGTCGGCAGCCTCAGCGGCAGTCGCAAGACCGAGGGCGATCAGGGAGGCGGCCAGGGCGGCCGTGGCGAATCGACTCTTCATAGATCTGATGGCTCCGGTTGGGCAATCGCTCGGCCCTGTTAGACTCCGGGGCCCAAGCGAACGCTGGATTCTACACGATGTCGGCTTTTCCCCATGCACACTACCTAAAGGGCGCTCACGAGCCAGACCAGTTCGTGACGGATGTCGGCGCTGAAGTTTGCTTCGGCGGCCGGTCCAATGCCGGAAAATCGAGCGCAATCAACGCGATTACGCAGCGCGCCGGTCTCGCCCGGACGTCCAAGACCCCCGGGCATACCCAGCTGGTCAACTTTTTTGAGTTGGAACCGGGGCGCCGTTTGGTCGATTTGCCGGGCTACGGCTTCGCGAAAGTCCCGCGTCCGCTGCAGGATCACTGGAAAAAACTGCTCGAAGCGTACTTCCGTGATCGCTCGACCCTCAAGGCGCTCTTCCTGATCGTGGACGTCCGCCGGGGACTGGGCGAGCAGGACCTACAGATGGTCCAGTTCGCGCGTTCGTGCGGCCGATCCGTGCATATCCTACTGACGAAAGCCGATAAATTAACGCGCAACCAAGGCGCCTCAGCGCTGGCGGCCGTCCGCCGTCAACTCGGTGACACGGCGACGGCGCAGTTGCTTTCGGCCATCGATAAGACCGGCGTCGACGAAGCGCGCAAGGCGTTGAAGGCGTTCCTAAGAGAAAAAAGCCCGACGGGGACTGAGCCGCCGCCGGGCTAGACGATCGGTCCGACCAGGGGAGGGTCGAACGCACACCTGCCGAGGGAGAGTTAGCAGGGTGCATCTTGCGATGCACGCGTATTGAGACCCACGCCTACCGGAAAAGTTCCCGCGGGCGTGCAAAGAAGCGCGAAGCCGCCGCGACCGGCTAGTGCGCCTCGTCCCAGTTTCGGCCGACGCCGACCCCCACTTCCAGTGGGACGCGCAACTGGGCGGCGCCCATCATGAGGGCGGTCACTTCCGTTCGGACCGCAGCGACCGCCTCCTCGCGCACTTCGAGCACCAGTTCGTCGTGGACTTGCATGACGAGCGTGGCCGGTGCCGCCGATGTCTGTATCCAGTGGTCTACGGCAATCATCGCTCGCTTGATGATGTCCGCGGCCGTGCCTTGCATGGGCGCATTGATCGCGGCGCGTTCGGCGTATTGCTGTGATTGCTTGTTCCGTGAGCGGATGTCCGGCAGGTAGAGCCGGCGGCCCTCGACCGTCTCGACATAGCCCTGCGCGCGGGCTTGCGCGCGCGTTTCGTCCATGTAGCGCCGTACGCCCGGGTATCGATCGAAGTAACGATCGATGTACTGCTGCGCATCGGCTCGACCGACATCCAGACGCGCCGCTAACCCAAACGCCGACATGCCGTACATCAGGCCGAAGTTGATGGCCTTGGCTGCGCGGCGCTGCTCGCCCGTCACGGCGGCGGGCTCCACGCCAAACATTTCCGCTGCGGTGGCTTCGTGCACGTCACGCCCTTCCGCGAAGGCCCGCAGCAAACCCGGGTCGCCGGAGAGGTGCGCCATGATGCGCAACTCAATTTGCGAATAGTCTGCCGCCATGATCACGCAACCCGGAGGTGCGATGAACGCCTGGCGAATGCGGCGACCTTCCGGCGTACGGATCGGGATGTTTTGCAGATTGGGGTCGGATGACGACAGGCGGCCCGTCGCGGCGACGGCCTGATGATAGGACGTATGAATGCGACCAGTCTTCGGATGCACCTGCGCTGCGAGCGCCTCGGTATAGGTTCCGCGAAGCTTGGCCAGTCCGCGATATTCGAGGATCAATTTCGGCAGCGGGTGGGTGGCCGACAGTTCTTCCAACACGTCTTCCGCCGTCGACGGCTGGCCCGTCGGCGTTTTG
>Ga0214192_1001904_pt1 | contig 11184 bp, 13 predicted proteins | sample TroBogEpilimnion_44_FD_153030 | JGI IMG/M metagenome (GOLD analysis project Ga0214192, IMG submission 153030) | Freshwater microbial communities from Trout Bog Lake, WI - 29JUL2008 epilimnion | ecosystem: Environmental > Aquatic > Freshwater > Lake > Epilimnion/Euphotic zone | place: Trout Bog... | reverse complement strand
AAAAGCAATTATTTATTTTCTATTTACCACTATACTCACCACAACTAAACATCATTGAAAGACTTTGAAAAGAAATGAAAGAAAGATGGATTAGTGTAGAAGATTATTTAACTACTGATACGCTAATCTACAAAACAAAACTGATATTAAACAAAATAGGAAATTCATTGAAACTAAACTTTAAAAAGTATTATCCGTTTAATTTTGAATGACTACTTATATTAAATTTTTCAACCATATTAGATAATAATTAAACCCAATATGGTATTAGAAAAAAACTTAAACAATTAATAATTGTCCGTTAGTTTTTTTTGATAGGGAAGTAGAAAATTAGAAAGAAACTAGGGAGGTTATAAATGCTATAAGTAACTTAAATCAAGATATATTTAAAGTTTCTTTATCTCTAAAAAGCATAATTGATTAACATTTTAAAACTAATAAAAGCTAAGAAAGATTTTATAATTTTATGTCAACAATCTATGCATTTGCAAAAACTCTTCCATGATCACCTATTCCATTTAAACCTAAGCCAACTTTTTTCAACGAAGTTTTATTTTGTTTATTTTTATATTTAAATTATTTAGTATATGCCATGATTTGATTAATGATTTTAAAAAAACAAATAAATTCATACTTCTATATCTTAAAAGTCACTCCTACCTTACCTCCTAAATTGATTATCCCCGAGCCCAGCTCCAGATTTATCCCAACTTTATTGGAGAAATAATATCTTCCTCCCAACTGAGCACCTAAACCAAGACCAGAACTATGGTTTCCTGTATAGTCATTTGGATTAGACCATATATAAAATCCAAGGTTCAAACCGGTATAGAAATCAAAACTACTTGGAACGTCTAGCCATCTGCCAAAATGATAATTTACATTTCCTACTAAGCCTGTAATACTGTGATGGTAGTTGTACCCGTTCCAGTTCTCATCATAAGATCTAAACGACACTTCCCCTCCTACTGTTACATCTTTACTCACGCTAAAATCCAGTCCACCATAAACAGGTACGCCCCATCCTGATAAACCTACTCCTAAATTTAGCAGTGTCTTATTATTGGAATAGTGTTGTGTATAAGAGATTTGACACACCGCTAAGAAAATAATGGCGATTAATATTTTTTTCATTTCATTTTTATTTATAGCAACTTTAATTTGAGTCACTATCATAATTTACTTGTGCAACCTTTTTGGTTACCACATTTGCAATTACAAATTCAAGAACAGTTCCAAGAATTCTTTTAATAGGATTATGCGATGCCCCAACTAAAACTTTCTTAGTTATAAACCCTGTAGCTATTCCTATCGCATTGTTTAATAGATTGTTTTTAATATCAGATGAAGAAGTCACCTCCTGAAAAGTATTCTTGATAAGATTAATTGGCTTCAGACTTTCATAAGTTACATGAAATTGTTTCCTCAATTCCAAAAGATCTTGTTTTTGTTGATTTTCTACTATCAATATCTTTTCATGCAGAACAGATTTCAGGGATATCTTTTTCATTTAAATTAGTATAACATTTGTTTAATAATAGAATTATTGACAGGTTTCTTAATCCACTTTTTTCTAAATACATAAATTAAGATAGCAAGCACAAAATACCCACCTGCTACTCCCATAAAACCCATATAAGATTTACCCAACATTTCACCTATCCATAATGCGATAGCAATATTTATACATAAAACAAACATGGAAACAACAATAGCAATAATCAATTGAGAAGCTAACGTAGAAACGACTGCGGCACTTTTGTCAATAGCTTTTAGTTTCAGCAATTCCAGAGTAGTCTGACTATAAGCTTCTGCTTTTTGAAATAATAATTCTACTGGTGTTTCAATGTCTTTCATAATATCAATTTTTATATCGCTTGAAAATAGAGAAAAGGCAACCTTATGCTACAGTATCCTTTGCCTTGTTTTTAGCTTCTTCAAATATTGCTTTTTCTCCACTAATCAAAGCTTCCGTTTTCAACTTAACACTTTCGTATTTATCATTAATATCATCCAGCATTCCATCAAACTTTTCTTTCAAGTCTGCTGCCATATCCTCCCCTTTATGCATTATCTTTCTTCTTGTTCTGGACCCTTTTTCGGGGGCAAACAAAATTCCTAAAACTGCACCAGCAGCTAATCCTGCTAATAAACCTAAAACTACATTACCTTTTTTCATAATAAACCTTTTTGATTGTTATTGATTTGTATTTAAACTATTTTATTTCCTTGAATGATTCTAAGTAGAATTGAGATAACCGCTATTACTAAAAGAATATGTATAATCGAGCCAGCGCTGTAAGCAAAGAATCCAATTGCCCAGCATAATATCAGCACTACTGCTATTAGATAAAGTAAATTGCCCAAGACATTAATTGTTTATGATAATTAAAAATTGTTAGTAGTCAATATGGTATTTTGATCTGGACTTGAAGCTGCAGCATCATTCTCTGCAGTAATAAATATCCTGATTGGTTTAAAAGAAGATGCAGACTCAAATGATGCAGTCAACTTAGAAGACAGTATTGCTTCTGCACTTTTAATCTTGCCAATGTTTCTAAGTTCTTCTTTATCAGTAATCATCCATACTACATAACACATTTTTGGAGGTTGCATTCTGGAAACTTCGGCCAGATTATCGATCCTTATTTTCACAACATAGTTTTTGTTATTATCTCTAAATACTTTTACTGAACCTCTTGCTGCAGGCACTACTGTAGAAGTTAAAAAGGATACTTTATGAGAGCAGGAAACCATTAGGCTCAAAAACATAAAAGTAAAGATTAAAAGAGAGCTGATTTTGAGAGAGGAATACCTATTATTTTTTTTCATATTGTTGATGTAAATTTTGTTTTTTTATTTACTATGCAAAAGTCATAACTATTATCACTTTGTTTGTTACATCATATTGAGTATTACTTGCATAATTCACACATGGGTATGTTTAATATTCTATTAGTATAACATCTGATACAGGAATATTTACAGCTGCTGCCTTATTCAACCCCCAGTTTTCTTCAATAGTAAGTCTTGCCATAAGGTAGCTCACCGTAGATTCAGCACCTTGATTAAGATTCACATTATGTTCTTCCAAACCATCATAGCAGCCTCCGGTACATGGATTATAAATGATCTGTTGCAGATGATTAGCGCCCAAAAACCAGTTAAACGAAAGCCTCATTTTATCCTTATATCCTTCCTCTTTAAATTCTGCGTGGAATTTACTCAATGCCATAATAGTGTAAGCAACATCAATAGGCTGTTCTCCTCCACAATTATCTAATTGCAATTCATTCCCTTTATTTAACCAGCCTTTATTGGAGATTACTTTTATATTATTATTCTTAAATATTTTAGACAGTAGAAAATCAAATGATGACTTAGCAATTTCAAGATAACATTCTTCACCTGTAGCAAGCCAGGCACATAGCAACGCCTCCGGCAGTGTACTATTTGCATACGTAAGGTAACTTTCAAACCACTTCCAATCACCGTCACATTCGTGCTTATACATTTGAACTAACCTATCACTCAAATCATTTATTAATTGAATAATCTCTATCGAATTAGTTACTTCGTTATAATAATATAATCCCTTAATAGCAAACGCCATCGCCCTGGTAGAGCGCATTCTAAAAATATTGGGAACAGATGTTTCCATAATCCATCTTGCTTCCTTAATGATTTCTTCTGGAAATATATTTTCCATAGAAATTAAATAGCCAAGCGCCCATATAGCTCTACCATTAGAATCCTCCAGATTAGTTTCTTTATTCTGCGCTGTAAATGCTTTATTTTCATCTACATAATTCAGGAAATTTGTTGCAGGGTGAATACAATGTTTAATAAAATTCAAGTAGACTGTAATGTACTTTAAATCTTCCTTATCATTAGTTAGTTTATAATGTTGGCATAACGATATCATAGCTCTTGCATTATCATCAATGGTATATCCAGATCCTATATCTGGTTGATTAATTACAGAGAATTGAATCATACCAAAATCGGTAGTCATCTTTTTAATATGATTCAGATTAATATCTGGCAAATTATATTTCAGTTTAATCCTGCCCTTACCAAGTTTCTTAAATAACATAGCATGTGCAATAGCTGAATTCTCCCAGGCTGTAGAAGCAATTCTATGCAATCCATTCAAGCTAATTAAATTTCTGAGCATTTCATTTTCCAGCAACTTATTTACTGCAATTGCCAACTGATCTGAATCACCAAAATCTACTATTATCCCTGCATCATTGCCCAATACTTCTTTAGCGTGTGGTATTGGTGTAGAAATAATGGGGCAACCACAACTTATAGCGTAGGAGAAAGTGCCACTAACAGCCTGATTAGGATCCTTTGACGTAAATAAATAAATATCTGTCAACTGCAGGTACTCTAATAAATCGGCTGTGGGCAAAAAGGAATTAATAAACTGAACATGATTCTGAAGCTTTAATTTAACCACTTTATCTTCCAGCATATTTCTATACTTTTCACCTTCCTGTTTTTTTATAGAAGGGTGTGTTTTTCCTATAATAAGAAATAATACATCGGGATTCTTCTTAACTATTTCTGGCAATGCATCAATAGTAGTTTCTATGCTTTTACCTGAACCAAGCAACCCAAATGTGGAGAGTATTTCCCTGCCGGTTAAATTATATTTATCTTTCAAAAATGCTTTATCAAGATGCGGTACAAGGTGTGTGCCATGCGGAATTACGGTTATCTTCTTTGAGTTTATAGCATAATCTCTTTTCAGAATAGCCTCCGATGTTCTGGTCATCACTACTATTGATTCAGCAACCTGAACTATCTGTTCAATTCTTGATTTCAGCAACTCATCAGGACCTGGCAACACGGTATGAAATACGACTACAATCGGTTTATCCAGCTTATATAAAAAGTCTATAAATTCAATGGCAGTTCTTTCAAAGAAGCCAAACTCATGTTGGACAATTACCGTACTGATAGCATGATTATTATTTATCTCTTTAGCCAGTGTAGCAAAGGAAGACGAATGATCTGCATTAAGCGTATAAGCAACTTCTTCAGGATAATTAAATTGTTCTACATCCGATTCTATTGCACAAATTTTAATAGCAAATGATTGATTGAATTTATTATTCAATGCCTTAAAAAGATCAAAGGAATAAGTTGCTATACCACATTCTCTTGGTGGATACGATGTAATAAATAACACTTCGGACAATAGCGTTTTATGCTTTGGAATAGTTTTATGTATTATTGGCAAATGACCATAGGGCATCATTTGTGATTTATTATTCTTACTGATAAGGGCATCGTTAAACATCTTTTTTAATATTTACAAGGAGTTCTTTTAATAGCGCAGAAAAGCATACTTCGGCTACTGCAATTCTTTCATCTGCAGCACCATAATATATATACAATTTATCATCAAATAAAGCTGTTCCGGTAGGGAAACAAACATTATTCACTTCTCCTTTCAATTCCCATTCAGCCTCTGGTTTAAACAAAGGATATGGCAATCTTGAAATTTCTTTCTGTGGATTTTCTAAATCAAGTAATGCTGCACAAGCAGAATACACATAGCCCTTTACAGAATCGTGTACGCCATGATAAATCAACAGCCAGCCATGGGCAGTTTCTATTGGAGTACATCCTCCTCCTATATAGCTAACTTCATGTTCATATTTAGGGGATAAAACAATCCAGTCATCTATATGAAGAAAATAATCATGCCAGAAATCATGTGTCAGATCTTTCAAATTGTCCAGTGTTACTACAATCTGGATTTCGGGTCTTATACGATGTAAAAAACAAAGCTTTCCATTTATTCTTCTGGGAAAGAAAATTACATTCTTATCCCACAAATAAACCTGTTCACCTTCTTTATCTAAATTCTGTTGATGAGCATTATAACGCAGATATTTAATATTTACAGCACTCTTTGCTTCTGCCAGAACCTTAAATTCATCATAGGTAAGCTTAGGTACAATTATTCCTTTTTTCTCCCAGTGAACAAGGTCATTTGAGGTTGCCAGTGCACCAAGTGCATTTACCCCATCAAATGCAGTATAGGTCATATAGTACAGCCCGTCTATCTGAGTAATTCTCGGATCTTCTATACCGTGTGATTCATAATCAAATTGTATTGATATTAAAGGTATCTCCAGTCTTTTCACCACTTTTGTAGGCCCTTCCAGCATACAATAACCAATACTTGAATAGTTGCCCCTGCTTACAGCACGGTAGAAAATATGAACGTTTCCCCCCACTCTTATAACCGCAGGATTCAATACACCTTCATTCTCAAAATCGCGGGTAGTTTTTTCTAATAGGATACCCAGTTTATTTACTTCAATCATGATACTATATTTTAAACTATTATTAATGCAATTAGACAAAAGCCTACTAACATTAGTAGGCTCTAATAAGTATTATTACACAAATGAATTATGCTATTAGAAAAGCCAGGTCAAGCCCAGATAGGCAGTGTATGTTTTTACATTTGGTCTATCCACCATATAGAATGATGCTGGATCATTAATCAGTCTACTATCAGCATGATCTATCGATCCAAATACACCTCTTACTCCAAAGTTTACTCTAACATTATTTGCTTTATTTATTTTCCAGTCTCCACCTATTCCATATCCTATTCCAATATCTCCATCCCTAACTTTTATATATGGTTCAGTTACTTTCATCGTATTATTTTCGGTTACCTGAAAAGTATGTGATAAAACAAGACCAAACTGTGGACCAAATAAAAATTTAAAATTTAGTATCTTATCTTTCCCAGTGTTAAACACCAAAAATATTGGCATATTAAAATATTTTATATGCATATCCCAGTTGTATTTTTCATCCGAGTTTTTTTGCTCAAGTGACTCATAAGATACTTCTCCCTGAACACTAATATAATTCGTAAAATTATACCCAAGCAATACGCCTACACCATATCCGTTTTTAACTTTACCCTCAAAACTACTACCTGTAGGTGTATTTATATTAAACCCGGAAAGCGTAGGCATAAACCTAATTCCAAACTCTGTTTTTTGAGCATCTACGTATCCACAATTCAATATTAGAAAAAAGATAACCGATACAACTACACTTTTATTTACTGTTGTTTTTTTCATGATGATTCATTTTTTAATGAACTGCAAAGTTGACAAACCCTATCTCCATTATTGTTACAGCATTCTCACTAATACTTGCATCATTCACACATTTAAATAAATAAAGTTGTATTCCTCACGACTCACGCTGTATTCCTCACGACTTTCCCCTACCTAAACCTATCCGAAATAGTATAACAAACCTTATCATTTATCCTCCTCACTACATCGCCATTCACTTCCCTTTTCCGCTTATGTTTCTTACGGGCCAGCAGGTCTCCATCCTTATCAAAAGATTGAGGTTTCGAAAAGAAGGTAAGTATGTAATATTTCTTATTGGTAAAGGGGTTGGTCATACCAAGCGGCTTAATAGCTATAAACACCATTGCATTCTTTTGTTCCTCCACATAATAGTCCAGCATGTTAATCCAGATGCATTTTACCGCACGCATTTTATCAATAAGATTATGTACAGCATGCATGTCCATAGCATACTTCGTCATTGTATCATTAAAGCGATTTTCTCCCACTTCAAATTCGTCAATATATTTTATGCTATCAGTTATTATTTCCAGCGATATATACCGAAAGCTATTATCGGTAAATGCTACTGCAAAAGGGGTTCTCTGATACTGTGTCTTGTAGTCTTTCTCTATCGCCGAAAGTATCTTTTCGTGCTTTGTATAGTATTGCTTTGCTATATGCAATGCAGGGTTGCAGCTGCACAATAAAAAGATCAGTATCATATATGCCATCAAAAGAGAAGGGTTAGTTTTCATGGTTTGTTTTTATAGTACAATGCGAAACACCAAATAGTATTTTACTTAAAAAACGAGGCGTCATTTGTCTCCTTGTTTTACAACCATAATCCCAGTAAGTAATCGTTATAATATTATCAGCAATACTCAAGTCCTGTAGAATAATAAAATGAGTAGGCAATCCCAGTTTCAGCAGGGTATGATTCTTCTTATAGAGAAAACTATTGTTTACAAATAGCACTACAATACCAGTCTTTAATCGCTCTGCTAAATAGCCATATAAATCAGGGATTATCGGGCGCACAAGATCACTTCCTTTAGACTCAATACGATAGTTCAGCAGTCTACCCACCATCCTGTTAAACTTAGCGTAATTGGTAGATGCCCACAAATTACTTTCACCACCTGCATGATAGTTTCTGTCAAACATATTCAGGTAGCCTTTAAACTCATCGGCCAGTACTAAAAACCAAAGCTGATCGGCCGGAGATATATCCAGTCTTCCTTTAAACCGTAGCATACCAGCAGCTTTTCTTACACCCTTCGATGGATTAAATTCCACCTTACCCATTACTGCATTTCCATCCACATATATAGCCATCATAAACCGGGCATAGCCCAATGGATTATCTTTTAGTATCAGATAAGAGAAAGCGGAATAACTACAGAAATCAGTACCTGCACCTGCATAAATCCGGAGAGGATGAAGTATATTATTCTTTATATTCTGAATAAATAATGCTGGCTGTACAGCAGGCCACCAGGTGCTTTGTGGTACAGTGCCTATATTATTCATATAATCAATCGCCATCTTCCGGGTGGATAATGGAGTAGTATCCGCATTGGTATATACAGCAGCCTCTATACGCTGTACCGGTATACAGAAACAGAATAGAATTATAGCATATCTCAACAGACTATTCAACCATTTCAGCGGAAATAAACGGAATTTCTTTATCATGGTATTATGCATAAAAAAAAGCACCACAATAATCATGGTGCTTCCTTAATTAATCTTTTTCCAGCTCAGGGCAACACGTTTATTAACCCTTCTTTTTACCGTTCTTGTTTCCTGCATTTACCACCAGATTCTGTGCAGCAGTTTCCTGACTTTCTTTTTCCTGATACTTCGCTACAGGCTTGCTGTGACCCCCTGCTTTGTTGGCGCTAATTGCAGGTTTCTTTTTTGTTGAAGACATTGCTTTTGACATAGTTTAATTTTTAGTAATTTATTAATGTTTTATCACTATGCAAAAGTGGATTAACCTATCTCATTAATTGTTACATCATTAGCACTAATACTTGTAAGATTTACAGAATTAGCAGTTTATCATACTTTACTTAGTTGTATGATCTATAAAGACCGAAAATCAGTGAATCATGCAAAATAAAAAAGGAATTGTGTAAGAACAGAAGTTATAACTGCGTGAACCTTTGCAACATTATAAAAACGACATACTATCCTTTTAGAAAGTGTTTGAATTGTGATGAGACTGGACAGAATAAGTGACCGAAATGCTGGTTGACGTTTTTAAAAAGTTCTTTGTATTTGAAAAGAGATACGGTTTTGAACGGAAAATGCTGCATAAGGCACGTAATCTGTTATTTACTCTTCGTCTTTATGTATTTACGGCGCGAAAGTGCATGTTTACCCCTCGTCTTTGCAAATGCAAGGCAGGAAAGTAGCTGTTAACCGCTCGTCTTTACAAATGCAAGACAGGAAAGTAGCTGTGAACCCCACGTCTTTATAAATGCAAGGCACGAAAGTGTTTGTTTGCCACACTCCTTTTTTTTGAGGATATTATTTGTGGTAAAAATGAAAGTTGGCTATTAATTATTTGATTTTATACATTAAAATTTAGTTATGAAAAATGATGAAATTTCTGTTTTTGAAGCGCTTGAGAGACATCAAGTGTTTAATGTTGCTAATGCTTTAGATACTGCTAAAGTGGATGGGTATTCTGAAAAGGAAACCATTATGAATAATGCACTAATAGTAATAACGGATGGTAACAAAGTGCAGAATGCCGGAGGTGTGACCGATAGTAAGACGGTGAAGAAGAATAAGAAGGCTATGGCGCAAACAATTACTGACTATGTGGAGGGTGCAGTGATACTGGCTAATGCAGCTAACAAAACTGCTCTTGCAGATAATATTAATAAATCGTTTAGTTCTATTAACGGGGCATCGAAAGCTAATGCGGTATCGAGAGCTAAAGCAGTGCGGAAATTGTTCTTTGATAATGCTACTGTAATTACCAATGTAAAGGCTGCTGATCTGGTAATTATTGATGCTGCTATTGAAGATTATGACAGTATTAAAGATTTACCTATTACGCAGATTAAGGAAGTGAAAAGCCATGGCACTGACCCTATTGGTATTGCTGTGATAGTGGGCAGGAAGGCAAGTGTGGACCAATATGGATTGTTTCATAGCCATTTTAAATATACCGAAACTGAAAAGACAGATGAACTGAAATTGTTGCATACTCCTATATATACTGGTTACATAAAGACTCCTTTGCTGGTGACTATTGTAGATGATAAAACCGGATTGGGTATCGATGACGTAGTGATGAGTAAGGCGGTGAAGAATGGAACGAAAAGTTTTAAATCGGGTAATGGTGGTTTTGTTCCTTTTGAAACACATAAAGCGGGTAAAACAGCCTATACGTTTGTTGCACCTGGTTTTAAAACTTCTACCGATCCGGTGAAGGTTATACGACATGAAACGAATACGGTGGAGATTCGGTTAACTCGGATTGTTTAGAATTTTGTTTAAGGCGTTTAAAGTTTAATACAGGCAAGGAGGCAAAGAGGCAAGAGGCAAGGAGTAATACAAATACAAGGCACAAAGGAATACAGCTGAACGCAGAATGCTTAACGCTAATACAATAAAAGAGTTTGTTATACCAGGGATAATGTATAACTTAGATTGCCTGCGGATTTATCTGCGGGCTTTTTTGTGCCCCAAGCCTAAATATGAGTAAGTAAAATACAGGGGACAATTAGGACTTGGGGGACTAATTTATTTTCTGTTTTATTAAGTGCCGTAGGTACGGACTATTGGTAGAAAAATGATATGATTATGATTTTAAAGCCCATAGAAGCGACAATGAATTGGATAGACTTAGGAGATATTAGAAACCTTTATGCGAGAATTTTGTCTCATAGCCGACAGGCTCTGTTCATACACCACCACTGCACCCGCTCCTTGTCTCACCCACTAAAGTGGGCTCAACATTTTGGCATACGCCAAAACCGGACCGACTGATGTGGCTTGTGTATGAACGGGTGATTAAGCGGATACAGCAGAGTAAGAA
>Ga0214192_1001903_pt1 | contig 11191 bp, 11 predicted proteins | sample TroBogEpilimnion_44_FD_153030 | JGI IMG/M metagenome (GOLD analysis project Ga0214192, IMG submission 153030) | Freshwater microbial communities from Trout Bog Lake, WI - 29JUL2008 epilimnion | ecosystem: Environmental > Aquatic > Freshwater > Lake > Epilimnion/Euphotic zone | place: Trout Bog... | reverse complement strand
AGAGCGGATAGTCTCTTTTTCTCGCAATTATTTAGTCGACAAGAAGGTCGACACGGCGTCGTTGTCGCGTTTTTGGCAGTCCTCGAACTCAGCAAAGAAGGACTCGTCGAAATCATCCAGTACCCCGACGCCGACTCAGCCCAATTCAGTATCCGCTCTCAAAGTCACACCGCGCACCAAGGTTAAAGTGGTTGAGGTCGAAAGTCCTATTGTGGCAGAAGTGCCCGTTAGCCAACCTCAGGTGATTGTTAATGAAAGTGTTAAGCGTATCGTTGAAGCCATATTATTTGCCGCGAACAATCCAATGACAGCCAAGCAAATTCAGCAGGTTTTCGCTGACTGGGAGCAACCCGAATTAGCGGATATCGAAGCGGCAATTATGGGTATTATGGATGATTATCGAGTGCGACCTATTGAGCTAAAACAAGTGGCAAGTGGTTATCGTTTTCAAGTTAGACAAGAATTATCAACTTGGGTTGGACGTTTGTTTGAAGAAAAGCCACCCAAATATTCGCGTGCTCTGCTGGAAACATTATCAATAATTGCTTATCGGCAGCCAGTAACGCGAGGAGATATTGAAGATATTAGAGGCGTTAGTGTGAGTTCCAGTATTATTCAGACTTTACTTGAAAGAGAATGGATTAAAATAATCGCACATAAAGAAGTGCCGGGTAGACCTGCTTTATACGGAACAACGAAACAGTTTCTTGATTATTTCAATATCGCAACATTAAATGAATTACCCACGATACAAGAAATCCAGTATCTGGAAGAAAAATCTTTTTTAGAGGACATCAGTGAAACATCAAAAACCAGCTAATGGTTCAGCAAAAATTACGCCCCAAGCTACTAGCAAGCCAGCGAGTAAATCAAAAAATAATACCACTGAAATCGGTGAGCGTATCCAAAAGGTATTAGCTCGCGGTGGGGTCGCTTCTAGGCGAGAAATAGAGCGTTGGATCACTGAAGGGCGGTTAAAAATTAATGGTAATACTGTTAGTTTGGGCGATCGTTTGAAAGAAGGCGATCACTTGCAACTTAATGACCGTGTTATCAACTGGCAAAAATTTGCGGAACAACCGACTCGGGTATTAATTTATCACAAACCGACAGGAGAAGTGGTTACCCGTAATGACCCACAAGGTCGTCCTACGGTTTTTGCCAATTTGCCCAAATTGCAGACCAGTCGCTGGATTTCAGTAGGGCGTCTGGATATTAATACTTCTGGTTTGTTATTAGTGACCAATAATGGGGAGTTAGCCAATCGATTAATGCACCCTTCTACAGAAGTTGAAAGGGAATATGCGGTGCGGATACTTGGCGAAGTGCCCGAAGCAACGCTAGAAAGATTACAACAGGGTGTTGAGCTTGAGGATGGTTTAGCGCGTTTTGATGCCATCAATTTTTCGGGTGGGGAAGGTGCTAATAAATGGTATTACGTCATTGTTAAAGAAGGTCGTAACCGGCTGGTCAGACGTTTATGGGAATCCCAGCAGATGGTCGTTAGTCGTTTGATGCGCGTTCGTTATGGACCCGTAGTTTTGCCAGAAGGATTAAAAACACATGCGGTTTATGAGCTTTCTGATAAAGAACTGGATTTATTATTTGAATTTGCCGGCTTAACTAGAGTAAAAATTGAGTTGCCTGAAAGTAAGGTTGTTAAAAAGTCTGAACCCAAAAAACATTTTTTTAAAAGAGATTAATACACCTGTTAACAAAGGATTAGTCTGATGATCACAATTATTCAACGGGTCACGTCGGCATCAGTGACGGTTAATGACATGATAATTGGTGAGATTGCAACTGGCATCATGGCGCTGGTTTGTGTCGAAAAACTGGATACCGAAAAAGAGGCACAACGATTACTGGAACGTATTCTTAATTATCGCATCTTTGCCGATGATCAAGATCGAATGAATCTAAGCTTGCGAGATATCAACGGGGGATTGCTATTAGTACCTCAATTTACCTTGGCAGCGGATACTGATAGAGGTAATCGCCCCAGTTTTGCAGCATCTGCATCTCACGAGCACGGACTTTTTTTATTTAACTACCTTCAAAAATGCGCACTAGCAAGTCATCCTAATGTGCAATTCGGTAAATTTGGCGCAGATATGCAAGTTGCATTGGTTAACAATGGTCCGGTTACTTTTACGCTAAAAACCTAAGTGTGCCAAATAGGCAACAATAAATTTCATTTTTGATGCTTTATTTATAACATTGTTTCTAGGTTTTTCGCGGCTTCTAGCTATTTCTTCAAGTTGAGAAAACATCATTTATGTGGTGTAATGCAAACGTTTTACGTCTTAATACACCGTGAGATTTTTATAACTAAAACTCAGCGGCTGGTTTCGCAGCAACTTGTAGGGAGAGTAGGCCACGACTATGCAATTTACTATTAAAAAAGGTTTAGACTTGCCGATAACAGGCAGTCCTAAACAAGTTATTGAGGATGGCAACAGAGTATCTTCTGTCGCTATTCTAGGCATTGATTATGTAGGTATGAAACCTACCATGTTAGTCAGTGAAGGAGATAAGGTCAAACTAGGCCAAATATTGTTTACTGATAAAAAAAATCCGGGGTGTGCCTTTACCTCTCCCGGTGCTGGCGTGGTCAAAGCGATCAATCGCGGTGAAAAACGGGTTTTACAATCAGTTATCATTGAGTTGAACGGTTCTGAAGAAATCACGTTTACAAAATATGATGAAGGTAGTTTAGCCACATTAACCAGTGAACAGGTTAAAGAAAATTTATTGGCTTCAGGATTATGGACCAGTTTACGTGCACGTCCATACGGTAAAGTAGCCGCAGTAGATGGAACGCCAAGTTCTGTTTTTGTAACAGCTATCGACACCAATCCTTTAGCAGCTGATCCAGCTGTTATCATTAAAGAACGCAGTCAAGATTTTATCAATGGCTTAAAAGTTATCGGTAAATTGACTAATGGTAAAACTTACGTATGTAAAGCAACTGGTGCAGACATTGCCGTAGGTGATGCCGCAGTGACTGTTGCTCAATTCACAGGTCCTCATCCAGCAGGTTTAGCAGGCACTCATATTCACTTTATTGATCCAGTCAATATTGATAAATTTGTTTGGTATCTTGATTATCAAGCTGTTATAGCTATTGGTGCATTATTCACAACTGGTCGACTGAATGTTGAGAAGGTCGTTGCTTTAGCAGGTCCAACTGTAAAGAATCCTCGATTAATTCGTACCCGTGTAGGTGCAAATCTTGATGAATTAGTTGTTGGAGAATTGGCTGACGATGTAGAAAGTCGAGTCATTTCTGGTTCTATACTCTACGGTCATCAAGCCGCTGACTGGTCTGCTTATTTGGGCTATTACAGTCATCAGATTTCGGCACTGCAAGAAGGTCGTGCACGTGAATTATTCGGATGGATTGTTCCAGGTAAAGATAAATATTCAGCTTTAGATGTTTATTTGTCTAGTCGTGACCGTAAAACCGATCGTAAATTCCCTTTGACTACCGATAAAAATGGTAGCAACAGAGCGATTGTACCAGTGGGTATTTACGAAACAGTCATGCCTTTGGATATTCTTGCCACCCCTTTGTTGAAATCATTGGTGGTTGGTGACAGCGATCAGGCTCAATTATTGGGTTGTCTGGAATTGAGTGAAGAAGATGTCTCTTTATTTACATTTGTAGATCCAGGTAAACATGATTTCGGTCCTGTGCTGAGAGCGAATTTAACTAAAATTGAGAAGGAAGGATAATGTCGGCTAGAGACTTTTTAGATAGCATAGAGCCGCATTTTACAAAAGGCGGAAAATTTGAAAAGTATTACGGTCTTTATGAGATGGTTGATACTTTCATTTACACACCGGCTGATGTAACACGCGGTACAACTCATGTTCGAGACGGAAACGATCTGAAACGAACCATGACCTTTGTGGTAATTGCTACAGCATTTTGCGTTTTGATGGCGATGTATAACACCGGTTATCAAGCCAATGTAGCTATGGAATCAATGGGGCTAACCAGCATTGATGGCTGGCGTAGCATTCCAATGATGGTATTTGGCTACAATCCAATGAACCCATTGTCTTGTCTGGTACATGGCGCACTTTACTTTTTGCCAATCTATATCACCACCTTAGCAGTCGGTGGTATTTGGGAAGTATTGTTTGCTACGGTACGTGGTCACGAAGTTAATGAAGGCTTTTTGGTTTCATCAATGCTTTATACCTTAATCATGCCGCCTGATATGCCCCTCTGGCAAGTTGCACTGGGTATTTCTTTTGGTATCGTGATTGGTAAAGAAGTTTTTGGTGGTACTGGTAAAAACTTTTTAAACCCAGCCCTAACTGGACGTGCATTTTTGTATTTCGCCTATCCAGCTTCAATCACTGGTGATTCTGTTTGGGTCGCAGTCGATGGCTATACTGCGGCAACTCCATTAGGGTTAGCAGCAAATGGTGGTTTGGAAGCGGTTTATGCGGCGCACTATTCTTGGGCGCAAACATTCTTTGGTTTTGAACCTGGTTGTTTGGGAGAAACCTCTACGTTGGCAATTCTAATTGGTGCGGCATTTTTATTGTATACACGCGTCGCGTCTTATCGCATCATGGCGGGTGTGTTTTTAGGAATGGTAGCCACTTCGGTATTATTCAATGTAATCGGTAGTGATACTAACCCGATGTTTGCATTACCTTGGTACTGGCATTTAACGATGGGTGGTTTTGCTTTCGGTATGGTGTACATGGCGACTGATCCAGTGAGTGCAGCAATGACCAATACTGGACGTTGGGTTTTTGGTGCGTTAGTCGGTGCTATGACGGTGTTAATCAGAGTTGTTAACCCAGCCTTCCCAGAAGGCATTATGTTGGCAATCCTGTTTTCTAACATGTTTGCACCTACTATCGACTACTTTGTCATTCAGGCCAATATCAGAAGAAGGATAAAACGTCATGCCTAATGAAAAAAAGCAATGCAAGCACATGGTTCAATTGTGTGCTGCTCTTGAAAAATACGAAAGCTATCATAAAGCCAAAGCTTATGCTGAAAGGATTCTTGGTCTAGGCAATGACAGCTTGGAAAAAACGATAGCAATTGCCGTTGCTCTGTGTTTGGTTTGCGCGGTATTTGTTTCATTTGCAGCGGTTGCCTTAAAGCCGCTACAAGTAAACAATAAAGAATTGGATATGAAGAAAAATATCCTTGATGTAGCTGGCTTATTGGAAGAAGGTAGTAACATCGATGCAGCGTTTGCAGAGAAAATTGAACCCAAACTAGTTGATTTAGCAACCGGTGATTATGTTAATGACATTGACCCTGCTGGCTATGATCAACGTAAAGCGGCAAAAGACCCTGCACAAAGCATCGCTATTCCTAAAGACAAAGATATTGCTCATATTCGCGTTAAAGCAAAATATGCCAAAGTCTTTTTAGTTAAAGAAGCGGGCGCTATTAAGTCAATCATTTTACCTGTAAATGGTTACGGCTTATGGTCGACTTTATATGGTTTCTTATCATTGGATCCAGATGGTCAAACCGTTCAAAGCATCAACTTCTACGACCAAGCAGAAACTCCGGGGTTAGGTGGTGAAGTTGTTAACCCTAACTGGCGTGCATTATGGAAAGGCAAAAAAGTTTATGCCGAAACCGACCAGCCGTCTTTAGAAAAAGGCTTAATTACCGAAGCTGATGTTGGTGAACCCGCTTTAAGTTTAATTAAAGGAACTGTTGATAATAGCAAACCCGGTTCTCAGTATCAGGTTGACGGTCTTGCGGGTGCAACCTTAACCAGCACCGGTGTGACTAATTTGATTAGATACTGGACCAGCAAAGAAGGTTTTGCCCTGTATCTGAGTAAAGTAAGAGCAGATAAAGGAGTCAAATCATGAGTGCAGTATTGAATGATGAAACAAAAAAAGTATTAGTTGAACCCTTAGTCAGTAATAACCCTATTACGTTGCAAGTACTCGGTATTTGCTCGGCATTGGCGGTGACTTCGCAAATGTCAACGTCTTTGATTATGGCGTTGGCATTAACTTTGGTAACTGCTTTTTCTAGTGCGGCAATCAGTGCCATCCGTAACCATATTCCTAGCAGTATCCGGATTATCGTTCAGATGACCATTATTGCTTCTTTGGTTATCGTAGTAGATCAGATATTAAAAGCCTTTGCTTATGATGTTAGTAAGCAATTATCGGTATTCGTTGGTCTGATTATTACCAACTGTATCGTTATGGGACGTGCTGAAGGTTATGCGATGAAAAATCCACCTTTAGAAAGTTTTATAGATGGTATTGGTAATGGTTTGGGATATAGCTTAATTCTGGTTATCGTCGCATTCTTTAGAGAAATTTTGGGTTCAGGCAAATTACTGGGTATCGAAATTTTAAAATTGACTAAAGACGGTGGCTGGTATGATCCGAATGGTTTAATGCTATTACCACCCAGTGCTTTCTTTATCATTGGTTTAATTATTTGGGCAATGCGTCAATGGAAGCCTGAACAGGCTGAAAAAGTTGAGTTTAAAATTTTGCCGATAGCTCATGGTGAAGGAGGACATCACTAATGGAAGCTTATATCAGTTTATTCGTAAAGGCAGTATTTATAGAAAACTTGGCACTGTCCTTCTTTTTGGGTATGTGTACATTTATTGCGGTTTCCAAGAAAATTTCTACCGCAATGGGTTTGGGTATAGCGGTTATGGTGGTACAGGCAATTACTGTACCTGCCAACAATATCGTTTATCATGCCTTACTAAAAGAAGATGCTTTGTCATGGCTGGGTATTAAAGGTGTAGATTTAAGCTTTTTGGCACTTTTAAGCTGTATCGGCATGATTGCCGCGTTGGTACAAATTTTGGAAATGATTTTAGATAAATTCTTTCCTGCGCTGTACCATGCGCTGGGCGTGTTTTTGCCATTAATCACCGTAAACTGCGCTATTTTAGGTGGTAGTTTGTTCATGATTGAACGTGACTATAACTTTGGCGAAAGTGTTACTTACGGAGTAGGTAGTGGTTTAGGTTGGGCATTGGCGATTACCGTCATGGCCGGTGTACGTGAAAAACTGAAATACAGTGATATTCCAGCTGGTTTGCAAGGTTTGGGTATTACATTTATTACTGCGGGTCTGATGTCACTTGGCTTCATGGCTTTTTCTGGAATCCAACTTTAGGAAGGTATCGTAATGCTGGAAATTTTATTAGGCATTATTATTTTCACGGCTTTCGTGATAGCACTGGTCTTTATGATCATCGGTGCCAAAAGCAAACTGGTTGCTGAAGGAGACGTTGAGATTCTGATCAATGATGAAAAGAAAATCCATGTGCCTGTCGGAGCCAAATTATTAACCGCATTAGCTGACAATGGTCTGTTTGTGTCATCAGCCTGTGGTGGTGGTGGTACTTGTGGTCAATGTAAAGTAAAAGTACATTCAGGTGGTGGAGAAATATTACCGACTGAATTAAGCCATATTACCAAACGCGAAGCTGCTGAAGGTGAGCGTCTTTCATGTCAGGTTTCTGTTAAACACAACATGAACATTGAAGTGGAAGACAGTGTATTTGGTATCAAGAAATGGGAATGTACCGTCAAGTCAAACGACAACGTGGCTACATTTATTAAAGAATTGGTACTGGAATTACCAGAAGGCGAAGCGATCAATTACCGTGCTGGTGGATACATTCAGATCGAATGTCCTGAACATGTCGTAAAATACAGCGATTTTGATGTTCATGAACGTTTCCGTGATGACTGGGATAAGTTCAACCTGTGGCGTTATGTTTCTGATGTTAAAGAACCTGCTTTGCGCGCTTACTCCATGGCTTCTTATCCAGAAGAAAAAGAAATCATGCTGAACGTGCGTATTGCTACTCCGCCGCCACGTGCACCTGAAAGTGTACCGCCCGGTATCATGTCATCCTATATTTTTAGTCTGAAACCAGGTGATAAATGTATCGTCTCAGGACCTTACGGTGAGTTCTACGCTAAAGAAACTGATGCTGAAATGGTCTTTATCGGTGGTGGTGCTGGTATGGCACCGATGCGTTCACATATCTTTGATCAATTACGTAGACTGAAAAGTAAACGTAAAATCACTTTCTGGTATGGTGCGCGTAGCAAACGCGAAATGTTCTATGTAGAAGATTTTGATATGCTGGCGAGAGAAAACGACAACTTCGAATGGCATGTCGCTTTGTCTGATCCATTACCAGATGATAACTGGGAAGGTTACACCGGATTTATTCATAACGTAGTTTATGAAAATTATCTGAAAAACCATCCAGCTCCAGAAGATTGTGAGTTCTACATGTGCGGACCGCCAATCATGAACAGCTCGGTAATCAAAATGTTGTTGGACAATGGTGTTGAACCAGAAAACATTATGTTGGACGATTTCGGAGGCTAGTTTTTAGCATTCGAAAGACATCAATCCCCTTCATGGATATTCCAGAAGGGGATTTTTGTTTTTAGGGCATCGGATTTTACAATTAATATTTTTAGTTGAGAGTAGCACTAACTTGATAAAATAGAGTCTATATAGTTACTATTTAATCTATTACAGATTTAAGTAATCTGTTAAATTGCGCTTTCTGACCAGATAATAACTTATAAACCATTAATGAAATTAACAAGCATCTTACTATTATTACTGCTGGAATTTTTTTCGGTGCCTGTTTTTGCACTTCGATGCGAACATCATGTGATTGAAATTAATGACAGCACAACAGATGTGTTAAGAAAATGCGGTGAACCTTATTCTATTGATAGTCATGTCGAAAGGCGGACAGTTAGTAGTTTTGCAGCTATCAATGATACCCCTGTTGTACCTATAATTAATGGTCAGCAATATGTAACTGAAGTAGATGTTAACGTAGAAGAATGGGTTTATGATTACGGTAGAACACGTATGCAACAATATTTGCGCTTCGAAAATGGGCGTGTGAAAGAAACCAAAGCATTGGGTCGTGGAGAAGAATAGTCAAGATACCCAAGCATGCTTTTAAATTTTAATGTTTAGCTAAAAAGAAGTCATTGCTTTTTTATCTAAACATTAAGTACAAATAAGGAGTAACAATATGAATTATTTTTTAGCCACTTTTGTTGTCATGATTATAGTTGTCGGTATTATGGCAATTGGGGTGATTTTAGGACGTAGAGCCATTAAAGGCTCGTGTGGCGGTGTCAATAATGGTAATTGTGTTTGTGTAGAAAAATGCGATAAAAGAAAAAAACTGGAAGCTGAAGGTCGTGTATAAAAAGATACACGGATTTTGTCGATGTCATTAACTTTATATTGGCATGATTATGAAACTTTTGGCATTGATCCACGTCGAGACCGTCCGGCGCAATTCGCCGGACTGCGTACCGATACCGATTTTAATATTATAGGCGAACCCCTTGTTGCCTATTGTCAGCTACCCTTAGACAACTTGCCACACCCTGATGCTTGTTTAATTACAGGTATCACTCCACAATTAACTCAGCAAAAAGGCGTTTGCGAAGCGGAATTTATCGCTCAAATTCAGCAAGAACTAGCAAAACCTAATACCTGTACTCTCGGCTATAACAATCTTCGTTTTGACGACGAAGTAACCCGCAATTGTCTGTATCGTAATTTTTATGACCCATATGCCCGAGAGTGGCAAAATGGAAATTCTCGTTGGGATTTACTTGATGTTATTAGAGCAGCCAGAGCTTTGCGACCCGAAGGCATTAACTGGCCTGTAGATACAGAAGGTAAACCAACTTTAAGACTTGATCATTTAACGATTGCCAATGGTATTAGTCATGAATCAGCACATGATGCACTTGATGATGTTTATGCCACATTGGCAATTGCCAAACTCCTAAAAGCAGTTCAACCCAAACTGTTCACTTTTTTATTTGAGCATCGGAGCAAACAGCAAGCTAGCGATTTATTAGCCTTTGGCTCTAATAAGGCTGTTGTTCATGTTTCTGGCAAATACCCAACCAGTCAAAATAATCTGGCAGTCGTGCTACCAGTTGCCAAACATCCGACCAATAATAACGGTATGATTGTTTATGATTTATCGGTTGATCCAGAAGCTCTATTGTCGCTATCGGTTGCCGAAATTCAACAACGTATTTTTACCGCTACGGTTGATTTACCTGAAAACGTCGAGCGAATTCCCTTAAAAACCGTTCATGTCAATAAATGTCCTGTGTTAGCTCCTTTGTCAGTCATTAGAGCAACCGATGCTGAACGTCTAGGAATTGATTTAGGGCAATGCGAACAGCATCGCCAGCAAATTGTTTCCTCTAAAGATTTATCAGCAAAAATAGCCGCTGTTTTTGCCGATAATACAGGCTATATTGAAGATACAGACCCTGATTTGATGATTTACAGTGGCGGTTTTTTCTCTCATCGCGATAAACAAGCGATGGAAAAAATTCGACAATTAGACCCAAAGCAACTCGGTAAAACGACGTTTAATTTTGATGATAGTCGCTTAGATGAAATGTTGTTTAGATATCGCGCCAGAAATTATCCTACTACGCTCAATGCTGAAGAAGTCCAACTGTGGCGAGAATTTTGTCATGGTAAATTACATGGAAAAATGGAGGGGACAGAGATGACGTTTAAAACGTATTTTGCAAGATTAGATGAATTATCTAAAGAGCATATCGACAAACCTGAATTAATTGGTGTATTAAGGAAGTACGCTGAAGATAAGAGCCGCTCTTTGCATGAAATTTGAACTCTTTAGTTAGCTATTGATGTTTAACGTTTGACAGATAAATTACCCTCTTTTATAATAGTCTGCTTTACGAAAAGCAGATTTTGGCGATATAGCTCAGCTGGTTAGAGCGTGGGATTCATAACCCCAAGGTCGGTGGTTCGATCCCACCTATCGCCACCAGAATAATAAAGCTTTACCTTGGTTTAAGGTAAGGCTTTTTTTATGCCTACTAAAAAATGGAGAAATTATCGCCATTTCAAATTCACTAAACCACAATAGTTTACGCAATCCAGACTGTTATTTTTTATTGGTTAAACTAAGCTACTATTTATTGTTTCAAATAGGTTGATAATGCAAAAAATAACACTTCAAGAAAATGCAAAAATTACACTAAAAGATAAAATTGAAAACGTGTTTTCCAAAGAAATAGGAAAAGTATTTACAAGGAGAGAGATTGTAGCGTTAGTTATTGAACAGTATCCCGATACTAATAGTACAAGTATTATTCC
>Ga0214192_1001902_pt1 | contig 11193 bp, 13 predicted proteins | sample TroBogEpilimnion_44_FD_153030 | JGI IMG/M metagenome (GOLD analysis project Ga0214192, IMG submission 153030) | Freshwater microbial communities from Trout Bog Lake, WI - 29JUL2008 epilimnion | ecosystem: Environmental > Aquatic > Freshwater > Lake > Epilimnion/Euphotic zone | place: Trout Bog... | reverse complement strand
TATTACATTTAATGGAGGTTATAATTATGTAAATATACAATATACTTATAATAGTGCACAACATACGATAAATAGTGCTGGACAGAATTCATCTATTACAGGTTTAACCGCGAATACAGCAATCAATATAGTATTTATACCATATAATTCAGCAAATATTGCTTACACTGGTAATACACAATCACCGTATGTAATATCTACATATACTCTTGCCACTGTAACTGGTATAAATAAAACAGCTTCAACTCAATCTATTACATTAAGTTGGACAAAATCAGGAAATAGCTACAATTATTTAGTAATTTCATGGCAACCGCAGTCAGGCAGTGATCCTTCGGCAGTTTCTGGAACAAGTCAAAATATTTTATATACAGCAAGTGATAATGCACAATATCAAATTACATCACTAGTAGCATATACTGTATATACTATAACAGTGACGGCTTATAATAATGCGATAGTTCCTGTGCCGAATGTTGTAAGTACATTTGATTACTCCACACTTGTATTTATATCACAAATATATGCAACAACAGTTTTGTCATCTTCGATTACGGTGGAATGGATAGGTCAATATTCGAGCGTACATGTATCATATGTCGGTTCTACTCCAGTTATTTTATCTGGCATGACGACTATGACATATACTTTTATTGGTTTGAATCCTAATACAACATATACATTCACTGCAGTACCATATGATTCTGTAAATAATGTTGGTACAACTGCAACTGTAACAGTAGTTACGTTACCTACAGTAAATTCTACTATAAATATAACAAATATTGGTTACAATTCTGTCAGACTAGATTGGAGTTCTGGTGCAAGAAATATATATAGTTATGTAAGTATACAGATTAATCCTATAGATGGTAGTGGTGTCGGAAATACTATAGTTACAAATCCAATTACAAATATAACAGCACAGACATATACAGTAACTGGTTTATCTCCGAATACTACATATAATTTCACTATAACACCATATAATACCACAAATACTCCTGGTACAAGTGTAACATCATCAAGTATACTTACTCTTGGATTAATAAGTAATTTACAGGTTACCAGAACAACTGTGAATAATATATATTTACAGTGGGATCCAAATCAATTCTATACAGTAAACATACAAGTTGCGGTAAATAATAGTGTAATCCAATATATCAATAATTATATTGGAGGAAATACATATGACTTTGGTGGATATCTTACACCATGTACTGCATATTCAATGAGTGTCTATGCAGTAAATAGTGCAGGAACTGTAAATAATACACAAAATCAAATAGCAAATCCGAATACAGTAATTACCAGTACAATGCCACAAATAAATACTTTTGCCGTAAATTCTGCCACATCCAATGCTATTTCTGTAGCTTGGTCTGGATATGTAAGTGGTGTAACATTACAATGGGTTGGAGATGATAGTACATCTGGACAAATCGGCAGTTCAGCAAATTTTGCCAGTCTGTATACAAGTTCCAATTATAATACATATAATACAGGTAGTCTCTCAATAAATACAGCTTATACTTTCAGATTAACGCCGTATAATACTTTAATGGCAGTCGGCGGAATTAAGACGATTACTGGTACAACTTTAGCTACTATTGGAACTGTAACTATAGATACACCAACTATATCATCTGTCAATTTATCATGGAGTAGTGGTAAATATACTTATGTAATTGTATCTTGGTCTGGTACATCTTCTGGTAGATCACAGCCTGTATATTCATCACCATATGCACTTCTTGGTTTGTTACCAAATGGTTTATATCAAATTATTATAACACCGTACAATAAAGATAGTAATCCTGCTCCAGGATCACCTTTTATTATTTCAAATGTGTATACCTTACCAATAATTGATAGTTTCAACATAATAAATGTTACTGCTACTAATCTAACAATAACTTGGAGTGGTTTATATAGTTCACTCAATATTGCGTGGTCTGGTTTAAATAATAATAATGGTTTAATGTCAACTGGAACATTAAATAATATACAAGGAACAAGCTATGATTTTGCCAATCATTTATCGCCAAATACAACTTACACATTTACGGTTACACCTTATAACGGAAATGGTACGCCAAATCCATATGTTCCAGTAAATCCGGATAGTCTATCGACAACAACATCATTCGGCTAAATGCGGTAAAAGTCCGGTGGTTAAAATCTTAGTTATTAATAGAACAACGGTGAACGAGAGATGGAGGAAACTGAAGAAATAGTGTATTATGGTTCAAATATTGGCGGTGATGTAAGTGACCCTTTTTATTTTGATTATTATATAGAGTTTGATGATGATTATGATGCCGATGATGAAGCTGGACTTGATGCTTTAATTGCATCTATGCCATCGGATGTAGATAGTAATGTATTAAAACCACTTATTATACAAACTGGTTATAATTTGTCGAATATATTAAGAATAGAACCAGGAATACATCATATTTCTCAGATAATAAAATATAATCAGTATGTTATAAAAGTAGAATTAGATAATAGTATATGGGAACCGCCGAATGAAATGAATCTCGCACCAGTACATGTGGGAAATAACATTGTAAAATATTATGCCCAAAAAAATATTATAAATGCCAAAACAATCGCGGGATCTAAAAATATTTAATTATACTATTTTCATTCGTAATATTTATTACCATTGCCACCATTATTACCATCATCATTATCATTATCAACACTTGTATCATTGTATTTTTCGTTAAATAATTGTATATAATATTCAAAATCTGCATCAATGCGGTGCAGTTCTCCAGAGATGGAATATTTACCATTTTTATGTTCGTCTAATTTTTTAATATAGAGGATATCCATAATATTTTTAATGCAATATTTAAGTAATTCATCATTTGTCCATTGTTGTATACTTAATTCGGATAAATGTATAGTTTTTTCTAAATTTCTTGTGTCGCCATACATAGTAAAAGCGTTGCCAAGAGTATCATTATCAAAAATGCTCTGTGGCCACTCATGACGAATGCGTTTATGGTTTTCTAGTAAATATGCCATCTCAAGTGCATTTACTTCATTATTAAACGCGACTATAGTCGTTTTAGTAATAGATTTTTCAAAAGATTTACTTTGAATAATTTGTAAGCTAAATGGTTTCATATTCCTATCTGCTATTGTATATATACCTGGTTTATGCATAACTAATTTTCTTGGAACTACAGATGATGCCATTTTCTTCTGATTTAATTTAGTATAATAGTCTTAGCCTTAATTACTTTTGTGAGCAAAATTATGTTACTATAAAGTAAGTTACTCATGCCGACTACTAAACCAAAAGCAATACCGAAAACAAAAGCAACCAAACCAAAAGCGCACAAAGGTGGTGCAGCCGGTGATGCCTATCCTGGTGACCATATTGCTGGTCCAGTAGTAAATGCACAATCTACTCCTTTCAATTCTGATGCAGGTATTCCAAGCTTATTACCATACCATATGACTGCTGCACAGCTTTCTGCGGTAAATGTATATGAAGGTGGTAAAGCAAAGAAAGCTACTGCTGCTAAACCAAAGACTAAAAAGCCAAAGACCAAAAAATAATTTATAATACACAATATACGTTTACAAACATTACACAATATACATTACACGGCACAACACACAACATAACACAATCACATTATTATATCACTCGTCATATAGTTGCGTAAGATCAATTACTTGACTGTCCAATTTCTTTTTCAAATCTTCATCTTCTTGACGTTGATATTGTTTAGACAATTCATATACGTTATGCCATGCCATTTTCTTTGCTTCCGGTGGAGCTTTATTAGCCATCAATATAGCTTTGTGCACACATCGGAATGTTACTCGCGTAGGTTTATTGTAAACCCAATCTGTATTGAGAAGTTGCATCCTCACTATTTAATTAATTGAAACAAAAATATTAAAATCAAATTTTGTATTTTTTCAAAAATAAATTCGAAAATTCGTAAATTTTATGAATTTCCATTACCATTTTCGTTGCAATTATCACCTTTGTTGCCCTTGTCACCCTTAGGTCCCTGCGGTCCAGTGTCGCCCTTGTTACCCTTTTCCCCTTTATCGCCTTTATCGCCTTGGTTACCCTTTTCACCTTTATCGCCTTTGTCACCTTGGTTACCCTTTTCCCCTTTATCGCCTTGGTTTCCTTGGTTACCCTTTTCCCCTTTATCGCCTTGGTTTCCTTGGTCACCTTTATCGCCTTGGTTTCCTTGGTCACCTTTATCGCCTTGGTTTCCTTGGTCACCCTTGTCACCTTTATCGCCTTGGTCACCCTTGTCACCTTTATCGCCTTGGTTTCCTTGATCACCCTTGTCACCTTTATCACCCTTTGGTCCTTGTGGTCCAATCGGTCCCTGAGGTCCCATTGGTCCTTGAGGTCCCTTCATCTTTCGGATGGCTTTTATCATTTTAACGATTTCACGTGGGCTATATTGGCATTCTGAACCAGCATCAGATTCAGAGTCACTTGTGTCCGTTTCTGGACTGTATATAACATCGAGTAACCCTTCATGTCTCGTCAAAGATTCATGATCGTCTTTATCATTTGGTTTTTTATTTTTATTATTTTGAGGGTCTTTGATGGTATCTGAAGAGTTACAATTTAATTGCTATACAGCTAATGCACCTGCTCCTGCACCAGCTACAGAGTCATTGCGGTCACGGATGTTAGATACGACATTAATACGTATCTCTTCATCATCACGGCGACGTCTGCCACCGCGACCATAATCGTAATCATCATAATCATGGCGTCTGCGTGGGCTGCGGCTGTGGCTATGGCTGCGGCGACGGTAGTGGTGGCATTTTTGGTCGAAGTTACCGTTGCGGTATTCATCGAGTATTAAGCCACGGGCAGCACCGAAGTAAGTCTTGTCACGTAAGCGACTAGTTTCAATGTGGTCCATCTTGCCAAGAATCTTGTGTTCTGATTCAAGCATTTGTTTTGTTAATGTTGCCTCAGATTTGGCAATATCAACTTGGGTCTTAGCAAAGCCTTCGAGACTGAGTCTCATGAGCTGAGTAGTGTTTTCTAATGCTTGTTTGCCTAATACGTTCTCACTTCTCTGTAATTCAAGACTTGCTTTTGCCGCGTTTTCAAGGCTTAAACGAGCTAAGTCAGCAGTGTTGCGGTAAGCTAAGGTATTGGCATTTGCCTGTTCAACCCATGTTTTTGCGAAGTTATCGGTATTTCTTGCACGTATATCATGTAATCCATTAAGAGTTTCAGTGAAATTGCCATTTAATACACCTTTAACATCATTTGCAATGCGTTCAGCTTGGACACTTGATTGATTTGCAATGCGTTCAGATTGTACACTATTTTGTGTGGCAATGCGTTCATTTTGTGTAGATAATGCTGCACCGATGCGTTCATTTTGTATGCTTACACCAGTTGCAATACGTTCGTTTTGTACTGCAGTGCCATTACCAATGCGTTCATTTTGTATAGATATATCGCTGTGTATGCGTTCATTTTGTTGACCAATAGTGTTTCCTATTTTTTCATTATTTGCAATATTCATTGCACCAATACGTTCTGCTTGATTACCTAACATACTAGCAATGCGTTCAGCTTGGCTACCAAGTGCTGCAGTTGATTTCTCAGTGGTTAATACTGCATCACGACCAGTGCGTTCAACTGCGGCTAAGCCATCAGCAGCTGCGGTTGTAATGTGGTTATTTAAGTAATCGAATGCACGGTTACCACGGTATTCGTTTAAATTGTTATTGCGTTCTGAGTGGTTTAATATTTCATGAGTATTTTGGTATCCTGATTTCCATAAATCACGGTCAACACCTCTTACTTCATTAAGAGTCTGGAGTTGTTGGAAGTAGTCAGCAGGTGCACTTTGTACGACTGGGTAGACTGGGGGAGGAACAGCGGAAGCCATTTTTGCGGGTTCTACTATAGACTAAGAAAATATTTTATTTCGCCCTCCGGAGTTTTACATAGATATATTTTTGAGTTCCATAAAAACTATTTAAAAAGAAATTCGCTCATTTAAAGAAAACAATTTCAAACGCACCGAATTTTTAATGTATTTTTGGAACCACATAGTTTTACCAAAAACTAAGAAATATAAAAATACAAATTTAATTTTGTACACAGAAAAACTACATCGTTTTCACGACCATACCAATAACCTCTCATATATTATGTGAACACAACAAACATAACATATCCGCTGTTTTCTATAAAACTATCAAATCCCCACCACGCCGACTAACCAAAAACCTACACCTATTATTAACAGCATAATATTACATTATTTAATATGACCATTTAAACCCCTTAGTCACCTCTCCAGTAGCAATCGCCTTTTTTATACATTTACTTGATACTTGGAAGTGTTTTTGAACTTCCAAAATACTTGTAAATTCTTTAATAATATCCCCCGTAATATGGTTTATTTGTTTAATAACCACCCCCTTATTAACATGAGTTTCTGGTAAAACTCCACCCCTTTCTAAGTAACTATTTTTTAACTCATCAGAACAGTCATCATAATACTGAAAATAATGCCCACTCGATAAATTCCCTCTCACAATACTTTGATAAATCGCCGAAGAAGATTTTAACTTTCGTGCATCAGCAGCTGTCTTTTGGTTTTGAAAAACTTGCACAATATTTGCTTTTTCAATATCCAACATAGCTACAAAGGCATTTTTAGGAGTATTTACTTTAACCGACTCGCCAATATCTTGAACTGTGTCATCGGGTAAATCCCTATCTAAAAAAAGCCAACGAAAACCTGAATAAATAGTATTATGAGTAATAGCGTACTTTAAAGTTGTGTCTGAAATAGATTCTTGTCGCGTAGCTTCACGAATACCAATGTAAGTTTTCAACAACTCTCCAGATTGAGAATATTTTTGAATCTTATTACCCCTATTAATATTAATTTGCCTCGGTATAAAATCCACTACTGGAGTATCAACCGGTAAATCAACATCAATATAATATTTTTGTTGTTTCCGAGCAAGAAGAATTAATTTTTTATAATCATCCGCGGAAAAGACATAATTAACACCACTATCGTTTTTAACTTCTGCCTTGACTGTTAAAGGGTGTTTAGTTAAAAAATCAAAAAACTCGGATACACGGTGCACCCGAAATATATTTGTTATAACTTTATTTTTATCTTCTTGTTCAACATCATCTGTTTTGTTAATATTTAATGTTATATTACCATTCTGTTTACCAGTAATTATAATATACACGCCAGTATTAATATTCAAATCATCATTTTTATCGACTATCTTTTTTTTAATCTTTTTGGTATCAGCCATAGTCCTCAATTATTGATTAGTTTAATCCTTAAGTTGTTTTTGCACCATTTTACCGCAATATTTCTATTCCAATGTAAAATTTTATCTTTGCAAATTTATAGAAACAAATGCACCCAAACAAAAGCGAGTTAGATAAAGCTCGTTACTCTTTATACTCCGCCCTTGTTTTCTTACTTATTGCTTCACCACCAATGTTCAAATTAGTAAACATGGTACTTGGTAAATTAGTACCAATTGCTTCCTCCGCAGGTTGCCCAACAACCGCTGGTCTTTTATTACACACCGTCGTATTCTTCTTCATCATATTCGGTTTAATGCACTTACATATCTAAATATAATACAAATATAAATACTTAAACATTACATCATTTTTATATACATTCGTAGAAAAAGTAGAATTATTTATTGTATAATATATTATGAACGCGTCTATTACTTCAACTCCTGCATCGATGACACCCACGCCCATTTCTACTGCACAACATAAAAGACAGAGATATACACCACGTAATAAATTTAACTGTTTAACAAACAAAATCCTTATTGCTCATGAGGCATTATTAAATCCGCTATCTCCAAAACAAACGTGCATATATCTTCTTGAAGAAGCTTATAGTGAAGCTATAAATACAATAAAAGACTATGAAAATATTATATATTCACAGCAATTAGAGTTAGATAAATATGAAACTTCGCTTACAGAAATTGCCAAAGCTATTGAAGTCAATTAAGATAAATAAAACACTACTTATTACATTTGCATTCGCAATCGCAATCGCAATATTTCTTACCATTATAACAATTATAATAATCGCGATTATAAACAAAAATAAAACAGGAAAAAATGTAGCTACAAACAAAACAGTAAAATCCCTAGAAAGTCCGGCGCCAGAATTTCAGCATACAGGGAAATGTGTAAATTGCGAGAGACAATTTTCCGAAAACACAAGATGGCGCGGTCAATCTAATAAATGCTATGATTGTGAAACTGATCTTATTATACGCAGTGGTGGCGACCCAGCTGCTGCCTATAATGGTGTCAAAACAAAATGTTTCGACTGTTAAATCTAATACTCATAAGTATCCGGTTCAATTTCCGTGGTATATTCGCCATAACGTATATTCTTAGGATTGTAACAGGTGTATACTACATAATTTTTACACACATTATTCTCATAAGTATAATTTTTAATAATATAGGCAAAATATTGTGATAAGTTTTCAACTCGTATGATATATTTTGGAAAGAGTGGTTGAAATTGCACATTTATATCGTCTTCGTATAAACCTCCTATAAATTTATTAACAATATATCCATCATTATGATAATACACACGCGTAGATTTTTGTGTTCTCTGTATATGTTCGGATAACATAGTATATATTGGACCATCTAATCGCATCTTATGTATAATACCAAAAATCCTACGCGTATCAATGTCAAGATATTTTATAATATTAAGCTGTACGTCTCTAGGAAGATCACTTATAGTTAATTCGCGGTTCGTCATTTACTTTACAATTCCAAGGTATATTTAATTTACCTTAGTCTTCTTTGACATCTGCATATCCAGCAAGTGTATTTTGAAAGACAGTTTCATCAGCAGTATCTGTAGTAAAAACATAAGCAGGATATACTTGACCCACTCTTTCTCTTTCTTTTCTTATAAACATAACATTCCATGTAATTTTACCATCACTTTCGTTACGTATGCCTATCGCAATCATGCCTTTGAATTTACAACGATCCCATAAATTATTAAATGTAGGTGATAGAATAGTTCTATGATTTAATTTATCAATAGATTTACGACCTCTTCGTTTTCTTGCACCACCTGCGGTTGATGTCCATGGATAAATCATAAGATCCATTATAATATCTTTAATTTTACCATTATGTTTTTTAAGGATATTACCATTCTCTTCTTTTTTAGTTTCTTTATTTATTTTAATTTTATCAGGAAAATAGTCTTTTATACGAGAACTGGCAAAAGTTTCTTCTTTGTTAGCATCCTTATAACAAATATATGTAGTTGTGTGGAAGTGAACAGAATTTTTCTTATCAGAGCTATCTAAACAAAATGTAAAATGATCTGCTAATATTATTTCTTTTTCTTTATCAAAACACATTTTCTTTTCAGGATATACAAAGAATAACCACTTTGACCGTGAAGTCTCTTTATTTTTTTCGGTGACAATGTATAACCCATTAGGATATTCATCTAAATATATAGGCATTTTACCTACACACATCATATTTGCCGTAATAAATGATTCAACTTTACCTTTATCTTTTTTAGACGGACTTTTAGACTCATATACAAATGCATATATATTTCTATTACCATCATCGTTATCATTAATTATATTTTGTTTATTATACCAAGTATACATAGTTTCATAATTCCAATTTATAACATCTTCGCCTATACCTACACCTGAAGTAGTCGTCATATTTACTAATTAGAATAAAATATCTAAGTTATCTTTATATCCAGCGGCGGAAAAGATTTAAGGATTAGCGCATATTATTATATTAGTTTCGCAATGACAACACAGACCGCCGCCCATTCCACAGATTACCACTTCAAGAAATCATCAGAACAAATTGAAAATCTCATTAGAGATGGTTTAATGCTTCCCCAGGCGAATTTGCTTAAAATTTATGGTTTATTTAAACAGGCAACGGTGGGTGATTGTAATGTCCCGAGTCCAAGTATGTTACAAATGAAAGCTAAAGCGAAATGGTCAGCCTGGAACGAAAATCGCGGTATGGACCAAAAAACTGCAAAGATGCAATACATTAAAACGGCGATTGCTCTCGATTTATATAATTTATAAATGTCATCAAGCATACATTTTTTCTGTTTTGTCATTAATAATCTCATGATATATTTGTGTCTGATTTAGTAGTTCTTCAATATTTTTAATATAGAGATTATCATAATGGTAGCGAAATAGATAGTCTATAATACCAGCCATAGTAATTTTCACATTTTTAATATGACTATAGAATTCCTCGAAATTATCGGGAGTCTTACCAGTTTTAGGATCAGGATCTACCATATCATTAAATGCGGTGCGAATCTCAGTTTTACGAGGATAATCAAAGCGTATAATCTTATCAATACGTCCTGGACGAATCAGTGCAGAATCTAGGCGATCAGGATTGTTCGCCGTAATAAACGTAATACAACCTGCAGTTGAAGTATATACACCATCCATAATATTCAATAGTGCACTGAAACTGATATTAATATTCAATGCCTCGCGATTAATAAAGAACGCATCAATATCTTCAAATAGAATAATGCTATCATTTTTCACTTCACGCATTAGATTGATCAGTGTGTCATCTGTGAGATTCTTTGAAAAATTAAAAGCATATACACTTTTGTCATACTTAGCAGCAATAGATTTAATGAGTGCGCTCTTCCCGGCACCACATTGTCCAGCTAACATAAAACTGAGTTTATAATCACGACCGTAACGAATATAACGCTCTTTCGTCCTCGGTTTTAGAAAGGTATCAATACGTGAAATAATTTCATCTTTGATAGCACTCGGAATATATATACCAGTTTCAAAGTCTTGTGCGTAAACCTTTGCTGGGCAATCAAAATATCCTTTACTGTTCGATTTATATACATTAATGCGAGTTTCTTTTTTTTTCTCTTTATAGGTTACTGCACGTGTAATAAATTCTTTGAGTGCAGTAAGATTTGGATGAAATATTTTTAGCCGTTTGAAATATACGGCACCATTCATATCCATAGGACTTGGCAAGGTATCACCTTCTTCCATATAGTGAATAAGAAATTCATTACCAGATTCAATATCATTCCAGTGAAATTCGCCATACGAAGGTGAAATACA
>Ga0214192_1001901_pt1 | contig 11195 bp, 8 predicted proteins | sample TroBogEpilimnion_44_FD_153030 | JGI IMG/M metagenome (GOLD analysis project Ga0214192, IMG submission 153030) | Freshwater microbial communities from Trout Bog Lake, WI - 29JUL2008 epilimnion | ecosystem: Environmental > Aquatic > Freshwater > Lake > Epilimnion/Euphotic zone | place: Trout Bog... | reverse complement strand
ACCAAAGGCCTCGTGATCAGCGTCACTGCTATCGGCGAGGCCAATGACAAAGATATCGTCTATCGCAGTGGTGCCAAAGAGGGCAATCTCATCTGTGTGACCGGCGATCTCGGTGCTGCATACCTCGGCCTCCAGATACTGGAGCGCGAGAAGCGCCTATTCCTTGAGAACCCGGAGATACAGCCCGACCTGGACGATCAGAAATACCTCGTAGGCCGCCAGCTGAAGCCCGAAGCGCGGCATGAGATCATCGAGTACTTCGCAGAGATCGGTCTGAAACCTACATCCATGATGGACCTCAGTGATGGCCTCTCATCAGATATCCTGCACATATGCCGCCAGTCAAAGGTGGGCTGCGAGATACATGAATCGCGCGTACCTATCTCCGAAGATGCCTACGATCAGGCGCTAAAATTTAACCTTGATCCTATCACCTGTGCGCTCAATGGCGGCGAAGATTACGAACTCCTTTTCACCATCGAATCAGAAGATGAAACCAAGCTCGCCAATCATCCCAACATCTCCGTGATCGGCCAGATCAATAGCGCCGAAGATGGCTGTGTACTCCTCACTAAAGGCGGTAACAAATACTCCCTCACCGCACAAGGCTGGAAGCATTTTTAAGCATTTATTTTCCCGCTCTTTGCGTTTAGATTGAATTTTGTATTTCTCCGCGCCTCCGCGGTGATAAAAAAACATCCAAAATTAGTCCTCCGGTATAGGAGCACCCTTCACAGCCTTCTCCAGTAGCTTAAACGCATCCGCATTCTTGGGCCGGTACAGCGCGCGCACGATATCTTCCTTTTCCCGCTGTGTGAGGTGGAAGCTCAGCGCAGCCTTCTGGCTTTCTTTCTCAGCTGTATACTCGAAAGAAATGGTCCGCACCCGTCCGCGTAGTTCCTCATTGCTATAGCCCAGCTTCTGATCGATCACAAAGTCCTGATTGCTCATCTGGTTGCCAAAGATCGTTCCGAATGGGTTGGTCAGCATCGTAAAGAGGTCGCGCTTCTCCATGCCAATATCATCATCCTCATGCCGCGCACCATCCCGTATCTGTATGATCAGCACACCACTCGTATTCTGATTGATCCAGTCGCGGAATGTCTGCATCACACGAAATGTCGGCTCATAGCCCATATTATCCAGCGCACCGCCGTCGAGGATCGACGTCTCGGGCACCGTGGGTAGCACAGAGTTTGGCAGTATCAGCGGGAATGTCGCATTCATTCGCAGTGCGCTCAGCATACTGAGATTCTCACCCTTTTGTTCTTTGAAGAAACTACAGAAATCTATCGCATCTATCTCCAGGTTTCTATTGGTCGTGTATCTGCCCACTGGCCGCATGAGGAAGCTCACCGGCTGCGGGCTGATGAAGAATCGCCGGCTGTCATTATTGACCTCTGTATGTATCATCAGCAGCGGGATGCGCGCGGAGGTCTCATCTGCGTAGTAGTCCTTGATACGCCGGTCGAGTACATGATGCGTATTGAGCGAAAGCTTCCGCTCCATCATATAGCCGCGATCCTTGAGATAGGTCATACTATCCATCTGAAATTTATGCACCGGCACGAATAGATCATTGCTCACTATGGAGATGCATATCGGATTGAGCAGGTCCTTGCTGATATTATCTTCATACTGATTATCATCTATCTCGACCGGAAAACCATCCAGCCGCCGCAGGTACAGCTCCCGCATATATGCCGCAGCAAACATCCCTCCCGATGCCCCCGACATCATAAAGGTGCGGTCCAGCAGCGTACCCTTCAGCATACTATCGATATGCATCATCACCGCCATACTGAATCGCGCAGCCCGCAGTCCGCCACCGCTCACATTGATGAAGATCAGTTTAGGCTTCTCGCCGGGAGCCAATCCTTTGCTGTTTTTGCGGCGCCAGTTTTCGAGTATGGTTGTGAAGTGGCTGATGTCACTTTGTATCTGTGCAGGTGAGGCCACCTTGCGAAAAGCATCGATGTCATACTTCGCCTTCTTCGAGTAGTCTAGTCCATATGCCCTGCTCTGATAGCCGAGCGAGTCGATCTTATACACTTCATTCACGAGGAGGAAGAAAACAATGATCGCCGTCGTAGCCCAGCCTCCCGTCCAGTACATCAGCACGCCAAAGAGCGAGATGATCAGCGACAGAAACATAAACACACTCGCCGCTGTAGGTATTTGAAAAAGCGCATTGTCCATGAAGAAACCGACACTCAATATCAGCAACGAGATCACTGTCTGTGCAAAGAGTGCATTCAGGTGATGCTGGCGATAGATCAGGCGCATCGTGTCAGGGTGGTACTGCTCCAGCGTGCTGATCGCCGCAGGGCGAAATTTGTAGTTGATATAGTACTTCACATGCACCGGCAGAGGTGTTTGGTCATGAGTCTCTTCTATTGGTTTGAAGATGCGGCTCTTCTTGTACACTTTCTTTCGTGCTGCCTCGGCGCTGAGCGCAGTGCGGTTAGTGAAGGTGAAATACACTGCCGTGAAAAGCAGGATGATCACAAAGCCGATCATAAATCCCAGGATACTGAAAAAGATCTTAGAGTCTGTATAGTGCTGGCTCTCGGTTTGAAACTTTGCGATAGCTATCCCATAGCCGATCAGGAATACGACAGGCAGGATTGAGTTATTCAGAAAATAAACCCCCATCGGCTTATTAAACCGCGCCATAAAAGTGAAGCGGTAGCTATGCAGCATATAGCAATTGAGATTCCACGATACGTAGAAAGCCCCAAAACCCATACCCACGATAGTAAAAGCCAAATACCCTGTATGATCGAGGTACTCCGGGTCAAGGAACAGATAAGGCACTCCATAGTTGATGGCAAACTTGCCCACGATGATCGAGAAAAGCAGCACCCAGAATGCCAGCAGCAGCTGGTGACGTTTCAGAGATACGAGCAGTAGCTGGATGGGGAAGGAGTAGTAAGTATTTTTAAGCCACTTCATATCATATTCTCATTATCAAATGTAATAACAATTGGATACGCTTATTCATAAAAAACGTGCTGCGCAATAAATTTTGCGACATATTCAAAAACGAGTTTATTTGTACAAATTCAATGCATGAAAAAAATAGTGCTGGTCCTCGCGCTCCTCATATTCGCTCCTCTGACATACGCCCAAAACGCCACCCCTCTGCGCATGAACCAGATCCAGATCATCGGCAGCCACAATAGCTACAAGCGGAAGATCGACCCGCGCGAGTTGAAGTTCCTTACGAAGTTCAAAAAACAACTCGGCAGGGAGAATGACCCGCAGGGCCTCGACTATGATCACGTTTCCATCGATTCGCAGCTCGTGCAGTACCACATGCGCGGCCTCGAGATCGACATACACAATGATCCCAAAGGAGGCGCATTCTACAAACGCAAGATCAACACCCTCGTCCCCGGCCTGCATCAGAACTCTCACCTCCCCGCCCTCCGCAAACCGGGCTTCAAAGTCCTACACATCAAAGACGTCGACTACCTGACCAACTACTATACATTCAAAGATGCCCTCGCCGCAGTCAAGAAATGGAGCGACGCCAATCCCGGCCACCTGCCCCTATTCATCAATCTCGAAACTAAGACCGGCGGCCCCGGCGATGCCAGCGGCTTCCTGCGTTTCCTCGGCTTCAAGCGGGAGATACCTTTTGATGCCGCAGCATGCGACTCTATCGATGCAGAAATCAGATCAGTATTCGGTAGTGACCTGCACTCTATCCTGACGCCTGATAGGCTCAGAGGCGGCTATGCCTCGCTCGACGAGATGGCGCGTAGCGGCGGCTGGCCCACACTAGACGAGTCGCGCGGCAAGATCGTCTTCATCATGCTAGGAGACGCCAAGCAAACCTATATGCAGGGCCATCCCGGAGGCGCAGGCCGCGCCATGTGTGTCTACTCCAGCCCCGGCAGGCCCGAGTGCGCCTTCATCATGCAGGACGACCCCAAGGCAGACACCGCCATACCCACGCTCGTAAAGCGCGGATACATCGTCCGCACACGATCAGATGCCGAGACAGTCGAGTCCCGCACGAATGACACCACCTCACGCCATGCCGCCATGGTCAGCGGCGCTCAGATCACCTCTACAGATTACTATATCCCTGATCTCCGCTTCAGTGACTTCACCGTACAGTGGGATGGTATCCACTCCGGACGCGTCAATCCCGTCCTCCTCCCTCAAAAGAAAAATGAATGGCTCACCGAACCGTAACTATTCATACTTGAGTTTATATAAATGTCGCAGGATAAATCGTGTACCCCGCTGGCGGGGGCGGCCGCAGGCCGGGGGTGGAGAATCGGTCTACTATGGAGAACAATTTGAATTAGCTATACTACAAAAACTCTATTACCCCACATCAATGATGCCACTCAATCGCCCCGATAGCCGAAGGATTAGTCCGCGAGTAATCAAAAAGATCTGAAGCGCTCACTGGCATCGCCACCTTGCCCAGCACTATCGTCGCACTATCCGGCATATAGTTATTATTAAACGGATCGGTGAATAGCTGCGGATAGATCCTGTACTGGGGATCGCCTGCTGTATCTATATTGTTATTATTCGCGGCATAGGCAGACACGCTATCACGCGGACTGGTCAGGAAGCAGTTATTAAACGAGATCGCATCCGATCCCTGAGCCGACAGCGCAAAGGCCAGCTCATTGCCATTGGAGATATTACCCGCCACTATGCTATTTGTGATCGTAGCCTGCGTAGCATATGGGCCTATGGCAGTGGTCTTGTCGATATAGATGATCTTGTCTATGATCGTCAGTGATGGCGTCTGGTGGTTGATATACTGGCTGTAGCCATTGGCTATCGTGCAGTTATTGATATTGTATGTCCCGCCCATGCCGAGTATGACCAGCTGCTGGCTGGCAGAGCTGAAGAGGCAATTCGTCGCATTCAGGTTAGTCCGTATAGCAGACATTGCCGAGCTTGATGAGTTGCGGATGATACATTTATCCAGCGTCACATTTGGGATCGGATTGCTCACGTAGTTGCGGATGTCGGATGTGGTGATCAGTGCGCCGGCCAGTATATCCAGCACATACTCATCCGATATACCAAAGGTGGACTGATCGACGATCACATGGCTCAGATTGATATTAGCACTCCGGCTGTAGGTGATACCGAGCCACTGTCCCGGCTGGTTCTGATAGTCCGTTCGGATATATTGAAATGTGATAGAGTCCGACCATGACGGCGTGGGAGATGTGACCAGGCTACCATCTACCGTGATCACCGCATTTGGCCCCATATAGACGTGCGTGCCGGGTTTTAACGTGAGTGTAGCCCCCTGTTTCACTTCCAGTATCGGCAGTCCGCCATTCCTGTTGACGATGATATGCGGCTTGTCGTTTGGCCAGGTCACATTACCTACGATACTATCACTGAAATGATAATACGCATTCTGTCCCATCGCCTCCAGCACCACATTCTGTGTTATCCCATTAGTGACAAAACGTACCTGATCAAAAATCACGAAGGGATTATTCGCGCTATTCGGTTGTATCGTCACCTCGACGAATACATACAGGCTATCATGCGCCGGTATATCGACATTCTTAAACTCTGTACCATTGACCCCATCCACATTGATCCGAAACTGCGTACCCGAGAGCTGCATCAGCTTGATGTCCGAGATATTGAGCGACTTATTCTGGCTATTGCGGATCAGGAAGTACTTCGTAGTCGAGCCCAGCGTCGTAAACACCGTATCAAAGGTCAAAGTATCCGTCGAGAACCCCAGATCGCCATGCGTCGAAAACTGCTCCTTATGGCAGCCATTCATCACAGTCAGGCCGATCAGCACTGGTATCAATAGGAAAAAGGTCTTCAGAAAGATTTTCACTGATAAAATTTGACGATAAACGTAAGTAAAAAGAATTTATTACTATAAATCTGCTGGCGGTTGATTCTTAGGAGACATGATGTACTCGCAAACCCCCAGCCAACTACCACCAACCCACCTATTTCACGGCGATACAGCTGATCTCCACCTGTACATCCTTTGGCAGGCGAGATACCTCCACCGTCTCCCTCGCAGGAAAGTCCTGTGTGAAAAAGCTCCCATACACCGCATTGATCCTCGCGAAATCATCCATATTGCGGATGAAGATCGTGGTCTTCACGATATGCGTGAAGTCCATATGGTAGGCTCCGAGTACAGCGCGTATATTATGCATCACCTGCTGGGTTTCAGCTTCTATATCGCCTTTTATTACCTGGCCGGTCTCCGGATCTATCGCTACCTGGCCTGACAGGTAGAGGGTGCCATTCACCATCACAGCCTGGCTATATGGGCCTATCGGTGCGGGTGCGGAGCTGGTGGGAGTGATCTGTTTATCCATGATTAGAAATTTTATTTTGATAAAATTAAAACCGCGACTGAATGTGTTTTAATCAATGATAGTTTCACACTAAGAAGCGTTTATTATACATTTGGCTGCACAAATTAATCAAAAAGCTGTTTTGATTAGTATTGAAAATATGCTTAGCCATCGCAAAGGTACGTTGGCTGGGATCAAAACCACTTCAAAAATGAAAGTACTACTGATAGGAGAAAATGACCGCGTCGACGACCTCAAAGCCCGCCTGGCCGACAGACCGGGCCTCGAGATAGAGCGCTCGGATGGAGACACAGATGAGGATTTTGAGTTTTACGATGTCATCTTTGACCTGAATTTTGACGACGACCCATCCAATCTGCCACTCTACGCCTCCCTCCGCGAAAAGGCGGTCTTCGTCTCTTCGGTTAAACTATCTCTCGCAGAGGCTATCTACAGCACCGAGTCAAAAGTAAAATGCCGCCTATTTGGTATAAATGCACTTCCGACTTTCATCCCCCAGTCGAAATGGGAGGTGAGCCTCTATCGCAAATTTGAAACTCCCGAGCTGGACAAACTCATGCAGGCATTCGGCATCGATTATCTGTCGGTCGAGGACCGTGTCGGCATGGTCAAACCCCGTGTGATCTTCATGATCATCAATGAGGCCTGCTACACGCTACAGGAAGGCACCGCCACCATAGAGGACATCGATATGGCTATGAAGCTCGGTACTAATTATCCCTTTGGCCCCTTTGAGTGGTGCGACCGGATCGGAGTCACCAGTGTATTTGAGACGCTCGCGGCGATGTACGAAGACACCAAGGATGAGCGCTATAAGATCTGCCCCCTGCTCAAAACCAAGTACCTCAAAGGCGAGACCTTCTACCGGGTCAAGAAAGAAGTAAAGAAAAAAGGCGAGCTCGATTTCTAATCCAGGCGATCAGCTAAACTATCTCAATGACTACTCCAAAGGTCCGCATACTCAAGCGCAATCTCATCGACGACACGCGGTGGAATAGCACCGTGCGTGAGGCCGTCAATAGCCTCCCATACGGCTATACCTGGTATCTCGATGCGCTCTGCTCACGCTGGGTGGGTGTGGTCGTAGGCGACTACGACTTCGTCATGCCGCTGCCTATCGGGCGGAAGTGGGGACTGCTTTATGTTTATCAGCCGCTGTTTTGTCAGCAGCTGGGAGTTTTTTACCGCAGGCATAGTGATACCATCATCGAACTGATGCTGAATACAGCCATCAAAAAATTTGTCTTCGTCAATCTCAATATCAACTACGATAATGCTCTCAAAAAGCCAACACGCGGCCTCAGCAAGAAAAAAAACCTCACACTCAGCCTTACGGCAAGGCATACCGACCTCCAGAAAAACTATGGAGAGAATACTACGCGCAATATCAAAAAGGGACAGAAATCAGGATTGGTATTCGAAGTAGCTGATAGCAAATCACTCGAGGGTTTTGCAGATTTCTATGTCACTCACACAGCTGTGAAGGATGACAAATTCAAAGCCCGTCATACCGAATCGCTGAAGCGTCTGGTGCATCAGTTCCTCATCCATAGCTGCGGCAAACTGTTTCTAGCGCGCACCTCTGAGGGTGCTATATGTGCAGGTGTCATCGTGGTGGAAAATAATAACCGCATTATACATCTGCTGCCGGCTGCTGATAGCTACGCCCGTCAGAACGGCGGTATGCATTTTCTTGTAGATGCCGTTCTCAAGCACTATGAGAAGTCTGATAAACTCTATGACTTTGAGGGCTCATCCGTAGATTCCATCGCCCGTTTCTACGAGGGTTTTGGCGCTGTCAATGAGCCATTCTTTGTGCTCAGCAAATCCCCATTCAAGGCAACAAGGCTGGGTTAAATTCGTCTATCAGATCTTTATCAATAGCGCGTAGAGACGCAATATTTTGCGTCTTGTATTTAAATTTACACCAGCCGCTTATCAGTCTCCTTATACATAGAGATCGCCAGCCAGGCTACTGACACTACGAAAGCCGATACGGATACGATCTCAGTGATCGTGAGCAGGTGATTGTACCAATAGTAATAAAAGCTATTCAGCGAAGCCACTACCAGCACGAGCCTGCCGATCTCCGCCCACACTATCCACTTGCGCTGCTCAAAGATCGCCCCGATGATCATGATAGATAGACAGATCACACCCGCAAAAAGCCACCTGTAGAAAACACTGATCGTGCTGAAGTGATCCAGATAGTCCACCGTACCTGCTAGCGTAAAAATAAATTGAAGGACACCATAGGCGCGAAATAGCTTGCTGGTATCTGCATCATATTTCACAACAGCGACCCTATTGACCTCAGGTGGTGCCTGATAGCCGCCCATATACTCCGGTAGCCATCCCGGCCTTGCGAAGATCATGTACAGTTTCTCCCGCCATGTTTTCATCTTTACGGCCTTATCTATCATATCCTGATAGTAGTGCCAGTTGGCCCATACGGGATTCCAGCTTTTAAACTGTGTGGTGATTCCGTATACTATCTCCTCCTGATCTTCCTCCGCCTTGAAGGTGCCAAACATCCTGTCCCACACCATCAGGAAACCCGCGTGGTTCTTGTCAATATACTTAGGATTGACAGCATGGTGCACACGATGATGAGAAGGAGTATTGAAGAAGTATTCTACTACCGCAGGCAGTTTGCCGATAGCGCGTGTATGTATCCAAAACTGGTACAGCGTCTGCACCCCTGCAGCTGCACCAAATATGATCGGGTCAAATCCGAGGAATGGGATCGGCAGGAAAATAAAGAAAGCAATGATGCTGTGAAACCAAGGCTGCCTCAGGGCTACGGATAGATTGTACTCCTCGCTCTGATGATGCACCACATGCGCTCCCCAGAAAAAATTCATCTCATGAGACACCCTGTGCGCCCAGTAGAAGAAGAAGTCAAACAGCACAAGGCAAAGCGCAAAGCTCCACCAGGTCTTTGGTTGATGTATGAGTGCATAGTGCTTGAAGATGTAAATGTATATGCCAAAGAGCAGCACCTTTGACAAGGCACCAGTTATTTGACTGCCGATACCGAGCGAGAAGTTCGCAATGGTATCATTCAGGCGATAGAGATTTTTCTTTTTTCTGTAGGAGTAAATCGCCTCAATCGCTACCAGCAGGAGAAACATCGGTATGGCGTAAAAAACAGGGCTTTTCATCACTGTATAATTTAGGTTGATAAAAGTACGCCGCATATATCCATTCTGCTATACTATTCAGCTAAAGTGGAAATAATCCGAATGAATATTTTAAATACTTAGTATCTGTAAATTACTCCTGTTTCACCGATTTATGCAAGAAGCTTAGCCTTTTGAGTACTAAACTCCTCATCTGTAAGGATACCCTTTTCTTTCAGGTCTGCCAGCTTATGTAGTTGATCATGGATATTTTCAACTTTGACAGTATTTGGTGGCGAAGGAACTGAGGGAATATTTACGACTATATTATTTACATTATTGTTATTGTTATTAGCACCACCAAGGCGGACTGTCAATAATGCGTTGTATAAATCTACGTCATTACCCAAAGTGAATAAATCAATAAACCAACCAATACCAAATAGTCCGAAAGTAAATAGATATATAATTCCCATGCCAAACTTTCCCAGATAAAACTTATGTCCACCCCACACTCCTATAAAGAACCATAATAAATAAGCAGTTGATTTCGATTTCATAATTGTAGTTGTTTTTATTTTATAAATATCGTAAATATTTTAAATCCACTAATAATTTACAAAGAGACGGGTCAAAATTTAAATGCATAAAGATGTGTATTCAATCAATTTGCTGTATTGATAAGTGAAACATTTTTATTTTATACAGCCTTCGTTTAAAAGCATCCGCGAAAGTCCTGTTTAAATTGTTAGGATACTAGACCGTGATTTTATAGCTGCTCATCATTTAGATTGCGCGATACACATCCCGACAGGCAATAAATACCTGTGAACATACACTATGTTTTGGCAGTATTGATTGAGATTTATTTCCTGCTCAATTCATTTGCATCCAGCTTATTCAGCGCGATCATCTGTTTCAGTGTGCTTTGCATGCCCTCGGTAGAGCCGTCGAGGAAAATCACATTGCCCTTTGATACTTCTGCGAACTGTTTGATCGCATCCGTCCACATGTTAAACATGATCATGCTGCTGGTGTCGAGATTGGCTTGTTCCATTTCTTTAGCGGCGGTAGACATACCTTTTGCTACTTCTTCGCGGTAGAGTGCTACACCCTGTCCGCGGAGTTGAGCTGCTATCTTTTCTGCCTCGGCAGATATTTTGATCGCGTTGCCTTCTGCTTCGGCGGCCTTGGTCTTAGTGATGAGGAGCGCCTGTCCTTCATTTTCAGCAGCAGCCTTGAGGTTATTTGATGCCACCACGCGGCTCATCGAGGTCATGATCACCTCATCGAAGGTGATGTCATTCAGCTGCAGATCCTGCAGGTGGTAGCCCCACTCTTCGAGCTGACGATCTATCTGGTCCTTGACGAAGTCTATGATTTCTTTTCTCAGCAGCAATATTTCTGCCTGCTTCTTGGTCGCCACAAATGAACGGATAGAGCCTTCTATCGTCCGCGTCAGCGCCTGCATCAGGCTTTTCTCATCGATGAATTTGAACGCCACATTCTTCAGTGTATTCTCATCCTGATTGAGCACGGAGTAGAGCAGCATTGCTTTGAAGTATACATTGGCCTGATCGACCGTAATGGCCTGAAACTGTAGCTCCACAGACCTGTTTTGTATAGAGATCACACGAAAGATCGTCTCTACATACGGCAACTTGAAGTTAAGCCCCGGAAACATAATGGGGCGGTATTTGCCAAAGAAGGTGATGACAGCGATATT
>Ga0214192_1001896_pt1 | contig 11201 bp, 8 predicted proteins | sample TroBogEpilimnion_44_FD_153030 | JGI IMG/M metagenome (GOLD analysis project Ga0214192, IMG submission 153030) | Freshwater microbial communities from Trout Bog Lake, WI - 29JUL2008 epilimnion | ecosystem: Environmental > Aquatic > Freshwater > Lake > Epilimnion/Euphotic zone | place: Trout Bog... | reverse complement strand
TCCTATTAAAATTTATCAGGGAGTAGATAACCCCATACAAGTGGTAGTCATGAATCAGGATCAAAAACCCGTAAATCTAACTGGTAGCAGTGTCACTGCCAGTATTCAAGACCCCACAAATCAAGTAACAATTAAGAGTTACGCAGTAACTTGGGCTAATATTCAGTTAGGTCAAGGCACGTTTACCTTTGATGCCAATACCATAAACGGCTTGGAAAATCGCTTTTACAAACTGGCTTTTAGTACAACAGTTACCGAATCTGATACAACAAGTCCAGTTTATATCGACGACAATTACGGAGTTCCGCTAGATCTCGAAGTATTACCAGCCTATTACGGTACCTCATATACTCCGCCTCCGGAAACTACCACATATTCATTGGATGGTGGAAGTATCTAATGCCTAATATTATTAATATATCACAAATCCTGATCAAGCGTGGCAACACCGCGGCTGCCAGTAATTATGTAGGTCCCTTGGGCGAATTGCTGGTAGATACCGGATTAGAAACAATTCGACTACAAGATGGGTCAACTCCGGGCGGCATGAGCACTTTGGTCAATACTCAACAATTGTCCAATGTGATTGTGGCTATTGAAGGTATCCAAAGCAATACCGCAAATATCAGTGCGATATTGGCAAATATACACGGTGCAAATATCAGCGGTATTACCAGTAATGTGGCCATATTACAACAACAACTTAGTGCCAATGGCATAGCCACCATTGGTGGACTGCTGGTTGGTAATATTGGATTCACAAGCAATAGTTATATCTGGAGCGTTGAGGATAGCCAGATACAGTTTAGTGCCAATGGGTATAATGATCAGTCTGGAATTTTCCTAAACAATCAAAACGTTGCAGTGATGTATGCCAATACCCAATTACAATTGGTAGCTGGATCAACTAGCAGCGGGACAACTTGGATTTTTAACCCGTCGGGCAATTTAACTTTACCCGGTAATGTTATATTTGCTGACAACACAGTTCAAAGTACTGCTTACCAAGGACCTGCGGGACAAACTAGCTTTGCCACAGTGGCCAATGTAACTACAGCCAACGTGGCGCTTAAAGGCTATGTGGACAGTAAGATTGCATTATTGGCCAACGCTCCTGCTATATTGGATACCCTGGGACAAATTGCCACTGCCATACAAAATGACGAAGGCAATATTGGCACAATCTTAACCAGTATCACTGCTACAAATGCTAACGTAGCAGCTGCTAACGTGGCATGGCAAGCAAATGCAGTCACACAACTCAGTCAAATTAATGCCGCCAATGCCGCAATTGTAACTGCCAACTTGGCCGTTGTTGCTTATGTAAATGCTCAAGATGCATTACTACAATCAGGAATAACAGGGGCCAATGCCGCAATTGTAACTGCAAATACTGCAATGAAGGGCTATGTTGATGCGGTAACCACTGCATGGACTAGTAATGCCGCAACCCAGCAAACACTGATCAATACAATCAATGCAAATATAACGGCTGCTAATTCTACTATAGCTACATTACAATCCAATATTGGTAGTTTCTACACCTACGCCAACTTGACTTATGGTACTAGCAGTTATGCCAATGCCAACGTAGCGGCTTATTTGGTGGCTAATCCTCAGGCTGGTACATATAGCAATACCAACGTAGCAGGTTATCTAGCAGGTAACATCACTTCAGGTAACGTTACTAGCACTTACTTTATTGGTAATGGCAGCAAATTAACCAATGTCACTGCTCAATACTTAGGAGCTGGTCAAGTCACTGGTGGATATAATAGCGGACTTAACGCTGGTTATATTACTTTGGCTGCTGCCGGTTTAATACAGTCCGCTAGTTATGCGCTAACTTTGGCTACCAGCAGTAGTTATCCTGGATCAAACAATATTAATATTAGTCCGGGCACAGGCGGTAATGTTATATTACAGGGCAACATTGTGGCCGCGGGCAATACATACTATGGTGCTGGCGTTGTTACAACTGGTAACATAACGTCTGGTAATGTATTTGCGTCAGGATTCTTTTACGCCAATGGAACACCGTTTACCAGTAGCAATTATGGAAACACACAAGTTGCTGCTTACTTGGTTGCAAACCCACAAACTGGTACATACAGTAACACCAATGTAGCCTCTTATATTGGGGCAACTACTTTCTCTGCAATTAGTTCATCGGTGCTTAATAGTGTAGGACAAATTAACGGTACCGCTGTTTATATACAAACCAATGGATCACATAATTTTTACTTTGATAGTACTGGTAATTTAGTATTGCCAAGCGGCGGCGCAATTAATTATGCCAATGGAGCAAGTATCCTAACTGGTATCTCTGCCGGAGCAGGTACGTATAGCAATACCAATGTAGCTGCCTACTTAACAACACAAACATTCTACAGTAATACAAATGCGGCAGCTTACTTAACCACTGCAACTATTAACACAACTGGTAACATCACTGCTGGCAACTTGACCACTGCAGGCACATACTATGTTGCTAATATTACAACAACTGGTGCATATGGTAACATCACCGGTGCCAATGTAATTAGTGCCAATACTCTACAAGTCAGCAACGGTATATTCTGGGCCAATGGTACTGCTTGGTCATCCACATCAGGTAGTGGCACAACATACAGTAATGCCAATGTAACTGCTTACTTGGCTGCTGGCACAGATGGTACCATACTTGGATTAGTGGCCAACACCACTGCGGCCAACACCACTATCACTGCATTGCAGGCCAACATTGGATCATTCTATACCTATGCCAACTCCACATATACCGGCGGAGGTGGTGGTACAACCTACAGTAATGCCAACGTGGTGTCAATGCTGGCTGCTAACTCGGTTGTATATATTGGTAACGTTGGTAATGTTGCTACATATCCATTACAATCCAATATCACCCAGATATTCATCGGCAATTCGGCTACACTTACTTCGGGCGGTGGCGCTAACGCAGGTACGACGTACCTAATGGACAACATATACTTTGGTGCAAACGGTGCAACCTACAGTCGTAATACTCAGACTGGTGCTTATGTGATGGGCATAGGAGGCTCAACCGGGTTTACGTTCTCGGGTACAACAGGTGCGATTACTGGTAATACCTATCAGGCATTGGGAAGTTATGCTCAACTTAATAGTTCTGGATTTACGACATATAACTCAATCGGTATTACCAGTGCCGGGGTGTTGACTGGGGCTGGAGTAACATCAACTAACGGATTAACACTTAATACTCTTGGTACTATTACAACTAACCAATCATCTGCCGCGATATTTAACGGTACAGCAACCACAATCTCCATGGGCGGTGCCGCAACTACAATCAACCTGGGCACTACTACTGCGGCTGCTGCTAGTAATGTGTTTGTTGCAAATGCGGTTGGAACCAGCAATGGTAATTTGACAGTTCGTGCTTTTGGCACATACAATCAACTTAGCACCTATACAGGAGCTGGTGGATATAACAGTCCACCATACAATAACCAAAGTCTAACAGGTGGTTCGGGTACAGGCATGACAGCAAGTTATGGTGCTACTGGCGGCTACCCTAACTCCTATGTTGTAACCAACCCTGGTACAGGATATAAGAATGGTGATATTCTAACTTTACCAGGTGGGCTAGGTGCTACAGTTATTCTAACCAATTATAATCCTAATAGAGTTAGCTCAAGTCTACTTACAGGACTTGCTGATTATGTGTTTGGGTTAGATGGTAACTTAGCATTACCTGCAAACGTTAACATAATTTCAAATGGATCAATTATTCTATCATCAGTTGGTGGATCAGCAAATATCACTGTTGGTAACGTAATTTCTAACAATCATTTATTTGCTAATGGTGTAAACATATTAAACTCAATTACCACTGTTAGCAATGGTACAAGCAGTTTGTCATTTGCTACAAGTGGTGGCAATGCAGTAGTACAAATTGGCGGAGTACAAACTGCAACTATCGGACAAAGTCAGCTCAACATAACAGGTAACATAATAGCCACTGCTAATATTGTTGCCAGCAACATCATGGCCACACAGTATGGTAATAGCATTGGTACAACTGCTACCTACAGTGGAAATGTAACAGCAAACACAGTTAATATTGGAACAGTTAATATTAATAGTGCAACTGGCAATTATAATGTTTTAAACATCAGTGGTGCTGCTCTTAGTCCTTACGGAACTCCGCAAACTTGGAAATTCTTTACTAATAATACTACATTGGGTTCCGTTGGTAGTTGGATCGCATTCCCAGATAGCTCACTTCAAACTACCGCTTATCCTGGATCTATTGTAGGTGGGTTACAAACTCTTTCTTTAACTGGTAATTTAACCACTGGTAGCTATGTTAATGCTATAACAGGCAATATTGTTGGTAATTTAACTGCTGGTAATATTATTGGTAATCAATATGGTAATAGTATTGGTACTACTGCAGCATATACAGGCAATGTATCTGCTAACTACTTTGTAGGTAATGGCGCTGCATTAACCGGTATTAGCACTGTTGGTAATATTTACGGTACACAACCAAATGTTACCTTAGTGTCTGGCAGTTATTCCTATGTGTTTGATACTGCTGGTAATTTAACAATGCCAGTTAATGGTGATCTTGTAATGAATACTGGTGGCACTATTGGCACAGTTACTGGTACTAACGCCAACATTACAGTTAATCCAGATGGCACAGGTCAGTTTGTTGTTACAAGTATTACACCTGCTTGGTTTGGTAATACTGTGACCGTCCTTGGTAATGTAAACGCCGGTAATATCATTGGTACACAGTATGGAAATAGTATTGGAACCAGTGCTACATTTAGTGGTAACGTGACTGCTGGCAATTTGGTAACTTCGGGATACGGGCAGTTTACTGGTGCATTTAATGAAAGCACAACCATATCTGGTGTGTTTGTTGGTAATTCTGGCACAGCTGGAGCACAATCACCGCGTGTTGGATTCTTCAATGGCAATACTACACAAAACTGGGAAATAGACAACTACAATGGTGCATTCCGTTGGTTTACCCCTGGGGTAACCCGAATGAACTTGGATGGTAACACCAGTCAGTTATCAGTCTATGGTAATATTTCATCTACTGGTAATATTATTGCTACCGGATCAAGTGGGCCCAAGACACGTTTCTTGTGGGATACATGGCAGGCAAACTCCACTTCTGCACTAAGTTCATTTACTCCAAGTGGTACTATTGGTGGCAACGCTACCTGGGATAGCACACAAGCATACGGATTAAAACTAACCACAACATCTACTTCACAGTCTGGCTACATTAACTGGAACAGCAGTAGTGTAAACTATAACTACGATATGGTTATAACTGCTAGTATTGCTGCTAGTGGGGGCACTGGTGCAGATGGACAATGGATCTACTTTGGATCTAATGCTGCCATAACAGGTAATCCCGGTAATACCAACACTTATGGTGGCATAGCGGTAATGAACCATTATTATAGTAGCGCAAGTCAGTTTGAGGTTTATGTTAATAGTACACAAACTAATATTCTCTATATTGGTAACGGTAACTATGTGACCTCTGGAGTTACATTATGGAACGCCAGTTACACCAGTTTCTATAACTTAACATTAAAGATTCGCAAGATACAAAACGGCAACCGTATGTTAGAAGTATATCTCAATGAGATATATCAAGGATCAGTTAACATTGGTAGTTGGACTCCAGTTGGAAATTACTTTGGTGTAGCGGCATACACTGGAGGATCCACTGCTCAAAACTGGGTCCGTCAATTAAGAATAGATTGGTAAGATGATTATTCAAGGTGCTTCACTCTACAATGTTGGGTATGTAATTGATCAACAACCGTTTGTTAAAACCAACGCATTGTTATACCTAGATGCTGGACAAACCGCCAGTTATTCTGGTTCAGGCACCACCTGGACTGACTTGAGTACCAATACCAACAACGCTACATTCACTGGCAGTCCACCTTTTACCAGTGCTGGTGCCGCCAGTTATTTCTCGTTCAATGGTGCCGGCACTCAACTGGCTAGTACCGCCACCGGCAAGTACAACACCACCTACACAGGCAAGACAGTATTCGTCGCTGCAAGAATGAATGCCAGTTTTGGTACCAGTCAATATCGATGCCTGTTTGGTACCCCAACTGGTACCAGAAACTTCAACACCTATATCTATAGTCCCAGTTCGGGTGTTTATGATATACACGGCAGTTTTGGCAGTGGTGCTATATTGTCAAATCCCCTAACGTTGACAACTGGACAATGGTTTACAGTGGGTATTACTCAAGACGCCAGTGGAAATATGACGGGCTACTTTAACGGACAGTCTGTTTATAGCGCCACAGGGCAAACACTAGCACAATGGGTCAGCAATGGTGGCGAAAATGTAGCCTATGGTGACAACTACTGGTATGGTGATATCAGTGTAGTGGCAGTCTACAGTCGAGCATTGTCGGCTGCAGAAATAGCACAAAACCATGCAGCAATTAGAACAAGGTACGGTGTATGAACATAGGCGGCGGAATCAAGATCGGCAACGGTATAACTATTGCAAACGATAGTACTGTTGCGGGCTTGCCTGGAAGTTTAGAATTTGGCGGTGGATCAGACGGAAGTGGATCTTATCTAAGTTTAAGTCCAGGATTTACTATGGGCAGTGGTGCTTACACTATTGAGGGGTGGATCTACTTACCTAACTTCAACAACCATTGGGGAATCTTGGGAAATTTTAATACACCCAACGGACCAATGAGTTTATTTGTTGCAAACTCAACTACTTTTACCACAGACTCATATGGCGGTGGCGGAGAGTTTACATACACAGTTCCTACTATGAGTGCCAATACTTGGTATTACTTTGCGCTGACAAGAAATAGTAGTCATCGATCAACCTTGTTCCTTGGCACAACACCCGGCGGCACAGCTACTAGAAGCTCAAGCGGTCTCCTTACTGATACCATTGACTATAATTCAGGCGGCGGTAATACCTTAAACATTGGTACATACTACTCATCCAATTTGCCTTTAGGCGCTTATATGACCAATTTGAGAGTTGTAACAGGATCAAATGTTTATGATCCCACACAAACAAGTATCGCAGTACCATCGGCTCCATTGACCGCAGTTGCAAATACCAAGTACTTGATGGTAGGCGATAGTACCACTGATGATGGTAGTGGAACGCAAACAGTTACCGTACACGGTAGTATAACCCAAACTTCTTCAATCAAACCATTTTAGTATTAACCTAACTAGTTGATTTAATCCAAAACTTCATGTATAATAGCATGATGCTGAATTCAATTTTAGACACAGTTACACAATTACTTCCTGCAAAACGAAAAACCAATTCTACATCGGGGTGGACCAGTTTCAATGCTGTGTGTTGTGATGATCAGCGTGGTCGTGGTGGAATTATAACCAATCCTGGTGGCAGTGTGAGTTATCACTGTTTTAACTGTAATTTCAAAGCCAACTACACTCCGGGTCGGCACTTGAACTATCGATTTCGTAAACTGTTAACCTATCTGGGCGCAGACGAAACAACTGTCAAGCGTTTGGTAATTGATGCCATACGCATTAAAGAATTAGTCGAACCTGTTCAAATAGAAGAAGTTCGAGAAGAAATAACGTTTAGGAAACGCCCCTTGCCTGCGGAAGCACAGATACTTCAAGCACTGGAAACATTTCATAAATTGGCCGACACTGCTGATACTCCGGCACATCATGCGCCTGTGTTGTATATGGCACAACGTGCGATAGATTTACAAAAATATGAATTTTATTATACCACAGAACAACAGTATAATTTACACAAACGAGTTATTATTCCCTTTACTTGGCGAAACGAAATAATTGGATATACGGCAAGAGCATTTGATCCACAAGTCAAGCCCAAGTACTATAGCCAATACGACGCCAACTATGTGTTTAATACAGACCGTCAGTTGCCCAATGCCAAGTTTGTCGTTGTTTGCGAGGGGCCCATGGATGCCATGAGCATAGATGGTGTTGCAGTGCTGGGTAATGAATGCAGTGAAACGCAGGCTGACATAATTGACAGTCTGGCACGAGAAGTCATTGTGGTGCCTGATGCGGATCGAGCCGGTGTTCAATTGGTCAATTCGGCTCTAGAATATGGATGGAATGTGAGTTTTCCCTTATGGTTGGGCACCTTTAAAGACATTAATGAAGCAGTGATCAAGTACGGTAAATTGTTTGTGTTAAAGAGCATACTGGAAGGCCGAGAAACCAATAGATTACGAATTGAACTGAAAAAGAAAAAATTAAATGCTGGCCAATTGCAATGAATTTTTATATAACAATCGTGGCAAAACACTAAACACATTCGGAAAAGACCACACCGGATTGATACGTTATACAATAAATAATCAAGGATTTAGAAATCAACATGACTATACCAAAGCACCCAAATATGCATTTTTTGGATGCAGTTCGGTATTTGGCATAGGTGTCGACGAACATGATATATTGACATCGCATTTTAAAAACTCACACAATTATGGACTGGCTGGTATATATTCAAATAATGAAAGTGTAATTAATTTAGCAAATTTTATAAATTCACCGTTATTCGACACGGATGTAAAAATTATCTTTTTTTGGACTGAACGACTCAATGAAAATATAAATGACTTAATTCACCAGTTGCCCAACAGAAACATAATAAATATTTCGCAAGGAAAAAAATACGCAAATGCAATTAATTTACCACCACAAATTGATTCAGATGTGTCTGGAACACATCCAGGAACAAAAACATATGCGATTTGGGCCAAAATAATTAAATTGTTATTAACTGATGCAGAATCCTAAAATTTGTATCGCATTTAATAGTGGTGCCGCAGGTGATTTTTTGGTATCTTTGTTGACAGGACAAATTGATGATTCTTATAAAATGATAATTGATGAAAACGGAATGGTAATAAATAATTCTGGAAGGTATTTTAAACTGGCATGTGAACAATTTTTTCGCGGAGATAAACAAAGTTTCAATAATATACGCATTGACCCGATAGTAAATACTCATTATTGTTACCGGGAAATAATTGATTTATTTCCTGAGTGTAAATTTTATTTCATTGATGATAGTGAATATGTAGATATAACCACCGAAGCATACATAGATAAAAGACTTGCCCCTGTGCAGAAAACGTTAACCGAATGGTTACATAGAACAAACTCTTTCAAAGATATTAACAAGATAAAAAATTTAACCGATTCGCAAATAAAAATTGTGATGAAAAATGATTGGAAAAAATGTTTAAGAGATTGGAAAGAATTAAACTTGATTAGAATCAATTTTGCTGACATAATAAACCGAGAAAAGTGTTGCAAATTGGTAGAAAATATATTACAATCAACTGTTGATGTTGATAAGTTCAATCTAATTTACAATGCATGGGCACATAAAAATACAAAATTAATAACCGCGATATGACAAAAGAATACACACGAGATTTACAAAAGTTATTTTTAGAAATGATGTTGCAGGATGCCGCCAGTTATGTGCGTGTGCAAAACATTTATAATCCTGAAAATTTTGACAGAAGTTTAAAACCTGCGGCCGAGTTTATCAAAAAACACAGCAACGATCACAAAACATTGCCTACCCTGGATCAGATTCAGGCGTCTACTGGAATAGAACTAAAACCGGTACCGGATTTAACTGAAGGACACTATGATTGGTTCATGCAGGAATTTGAAGGATTTACTCGACGCCAGGAACTGGAACGTGCAATTTTAAAAGCAGCAGACTTATTGGAAAAGGGCGAATATGATCCAGTAGAAAAACTGATCAAGGATGCAGTACAAATAAGTTTGACCAAGGACATGGGCACAGACTATTTTGCTGACCCGGCATCGCGTATCAACAGATACTACAACTCAGGTGGACAAGTTTCGACTGGTTGGCCACAAATGGATCGATTGTTGTATGGCGGATTCAGTAGAGGCGAACTCAACATATTTGCCGGAGGATCGGGCTCAGGTAAAAGTCTTGTTATGATGAACATAGCACTGAGTTGGTTACAAGCCGGACTGTCAGGGGTTTATGTGACTCTAGAACTCAGTGAAGAATTAACGGCGTTGAGAACTGATGCTATGTTGACCGGAACTGGCACAAAAGAAATACGCCGAGATATTGATACAACCACAATGAAAGTGCGCCTGGTAAGCAAAAAGAGCGGACAGTATAGGATCAAAGCATTACCAGCACAGAGCACAGTAAACGATATTAGAAGTTACTTAAAAGAAGTACAAATACAAACCGGAATCTGTGTTGACTTTGTCATGGTTGACTACTTGGACTTGGTCATGCCTGTGAGTGTTAAAGTCAATCCCAATGATCAATTTATTAAAGACAAGTATGTGGCAGAAGAGTTGCGTAATCTAGCCAAAGAACTCAACATCTTGATGGTAACTGCCAGTCAATTGAATCGCAGTGCAGTTGAAGAAGTTGAATTTGATCACAGTCATATTGCAGGTGGTATCAGTAAGATCAATACTGCCGACAACGTTTTTGGTATTTTTACTTCAAGAGCCATGCGCGAACGTGGCCGATATCAAATACAGTGTATGAAATCACGTAGCAGTACCGGTGTTGGTAACAAGATTGATTTAGAGTACAATATTGAAACTATGCGCATTACCGATCCCGGGCTAGATGCTGCTGAATCCAACAGTGGTGGATACAGACCGGCTCAAAATATCCTAAATAATATCAAAACTACCAGTACAGTTAGCGCATCTGCGGATGCTACACGAACTCCAAATTCCACGGTGGAAAGTGCCAAATTGAAACAGATGTTGGCGGGTTTAAAAAGCAAACAAGATTAATCTAACTCCGTATAAATATAACATAAATTGGAGTTAATCTTGCAAAAGCGGGCTCGCAGTATTTTAGACGAATTAGACACGTTGCTGGTACACAAAGATCGAGAAAATCTAGTGGAATCACGTGCTAGCCATGTTATTTCTGGCGCCATAAATCTAGTCAATTACATACGCGAAAACTACTCGGCTGAAGAGTCTGACGAATTAGAACGTAGATTATTAAACAGCATCCGCACCCAAGACCCCAATAAATTTAAACGTGGTGTAAGGAAAATGCGCGATGAGAATCAGTAACATAGTAACAGAAGCAGAAAATATTAGAGCCAACAAGCCAGGTATGCCTACCCAGG
>Ga0214192_1001893_pt1 | contig 11224 bp, 12 predicted proteins | sample TroBogEpilimnion_44_FD_153030 | JGI IMG/M metagenome (GOLD analysis project Ga0214192, IMG submission 153030) | Freshwater microbial communities from Trout Bog Lake, WI - 29JUL2008 epilimnion | ecosystem: Environmental > Aquatic > Freshwater > Lake > Epilimnion/Euphotic zone | place: Trout Bog... | reverse complement strand
TATGCAACAAACAATTCGGGCGTGGGCGGTTCCAACGCGCCTTCTGTCATCACCAGCCCGTTGAATGCATACGGCTTTGTAGGCCAGCCGTTCAATTTCACAGTCACCGGAGCCAATTCGCCATTGTTGTTCACGGCGACCAATCTGCCGCCCGGACTGACTTTCAACAACACCAACGGCCTTATTTCCGGTATACCGTCCCTTGGCGGCAATTATCAGACAGTGCTCACCGCCGGCAACAATTCGGGCATTGGAGCCTCGGTGGTGAACATCCAGATCTTCGCCACCAATTACAGTTCGGTGGTGCAGGAAATCTGGACGGGAATTCCGGGAACCAACGTGACTGATATTCCAACCACCACGCAAGCGAACCTCACAAACACACTGTCGACGCTGGAGGGCATTACCAACTACGCCGACAATTATGGCGAGCGGGTGCGCGGTTATTTCATTCCGCCGTCGACCGGTAACTATTATTTTTGGATTGCCGGGAGTGATTCGGCCCAGCTTTGGCTTTCCAACGATGGTGAGCAGGTGAACAAGGTATTGCGTGCCTGGGTGACACCGACCAACAATCCAACGGCATCCGGCCAGAATGGAACCTCTACGCGCCAATGGAATCTGCAAGCATCACAGCAGTCCGGCTGGCTGACAATGGTCGCTGGTCAGAAATATTACCTCGAAGTCCTTCACAAAGCGGGTGTCGGCACCAATGACAACTGGTCGGTGGGCTGGTTGCAGGATCCCGCGGGCACAAATACATCGCCTTCCGGTGTGGTTCCCAATTACCTGCTCGCGCGGTATTATCCGCCTTTGCCTGTCAATGTTTCTGGAACGCTGTATACCGCCAACATGCTGGCAATGCAGGGCGTGAACAGTTCGGCTGTCGGATCTGCGACGCTGCGGCTTAGTGCGGACGGAACGCAGGCGATTTTGAGTTACACGGTGAACAATCTTTCTGGCACGCATGTGGATCACATCTATTCCGATCCTTATGGCACCTTCCCAAGCACACTGCTTTATGACATCGCCGCCTCAAGACCTCAGCAGGATGGCACCTATGTCTGGAATATTTATCCCACGGGTGGATTGCAGCCTGATGACATCCTGAACATCATCGCAAACAACATGGCTTTCATCGAAATCCAGACGGCGGCCCATCCCGCCGGTGAAATCGCCGGGCACTTTACCCTAGCAAACGGAACTCAAAATTTCACCCCGCCGCCTGCACCGCCTGCATGGACGGATGATCACACCGACCCCAATGCGGCTGTTCGATTTTTGACGCAGGCAACTTTTGGGGCTAGTTCCAACGACATCTCCAGCGTGCAAAGCCTCGGCTATGCGGGCTGGATCAACAACCAATTCAGTTTGCCCGCCACGCACGCCCTGCCGGTGGTGTTCGCCAACGTTAGCACCGACCCGACCGATCCCTATCCGAGCAGCGACTGGTTCAACACCTGGTGGCAGAATTCGATCACCGCTCCTGACCAGTTGCGCCAGCGAGTCGCGTTTGCCTTGAGTGAAATCCTGGTGGTATCGGAAAACAGCGTGCTGCAGAACAACGCCACGTGTCTGGCTTCCTATTACGACACCTTGCTCGACAATGCTTTTGGCAATTACCGCGCACTTCTCAAAGCGGTGACCCTGTCGCCTGCGATGGGGCTCTACCTGAACATGCAGGGAAACGACAAGGGCAGTCTCATCAACGGCATTCACGCAAATGAAAATTACGCCCGTGAAATCAATCAGCTTTTTTCCGTAGGGCTAAACCGCTTGTGGCCGGATGGAACTTTGGTTTTAAACTCGCAGGGTAACCTCGTGCCGACTTACAGCCAGAATACCATCATGGGATTTGCCTCGGTGTTCACGGGATGGAACTATTATCAAACCAACCAGGCAAACGGCAGGTTGCCCGCCAATTTTTATCCTGCGGCCAATTACACCAATCCCATGGTTCTCGTGCCGACGCATCATGAACAAGGCACCAAACTGCTGCTGGACAACGTCATGTTGCCGCAGGCTTGGGGCAATCAGACCGTTACAGGTACCACGACCAATGACAACTACAGCCTGCAGGATTTTGAGTCTGCCATGGATTCGATTTACAATAACCAGAACGTGGCGCCATTCATCTGCCGCCAATTGATACAACGCCTGGTTACCAGCAATCCCAGCCGCGATTACGTCTACCGGGTGTCCCAGGTGTTTAACAATGACGGCACCGGGATGCGCGGGAATTTGCAGGCGGTGGTCCAGGCAGTTTTGTTGGATTATGAGGCGCGCAGCACCAACAAGATTGTCGATCCGACTTATGGCAAGCAGCGCGAACCTCTTTTGCGAGTTACCGCGGCGGCTCGTGCATTTCCATCGCCCGCAAGCCTGTCTGGCACCTACAGCGAGAGCGGGACTCAAACCGTCACCGTCACCACGCCGGCTGCCCACCGCATGAATAACGGCGATGTGGTTTCGTTGTCCTTCACGGACACCTCCAGCAATCCCGCACCACAAAATCAGGCCTATTCCGTGACCGTCACGGCCACCAATGTTTTCACCTTTAACGCTCCCAGCCTTGCGTCCGGTAGTTACGTGGAATCAAACGGCGTCATCACTGTTACCATTTCGGGTAATGGTCTTTCCGCCAGCAACATGGCCTATTTGGTGTTTACGACCGGTGGCGCGACCAATGGCACCTATCTCGTCACGGCGACCAACTCCAGTGCCGTATTCACGGTGAACGCGCTCGATAATGTCACACGATCTGGCAACTGTCTGCTTTCCCGGATTACCGCCAGCGGCTATTCTCAAACCAGCACCAACTTGTTGGTAAGCTGTCCTGGTCCCCACGGACTCCTTGCCGGCCAAAATGTTTACATTCCATCAAACACTGTATTCATCACTCCCGGACTATTTGTGGTCAATACGGTTCCAGACCCACTTCATTTTACCATTTCTGTGACGAATTCAACCACCATGACGCAACCCAGCTTCTATGTGCTTCCACAGGGTACGCCTGCCCTGACGCGTTCCGGCAACGTCACCATTAAGCAGAGCACTTGGAACTTGAATACCACGGACACGAGTTCGTTTTACAATTTGTCCCAGTCCCCGTTGCGATCGCCGACGGTGTTTAATTTCTTCTATCCCAACTACCAGTTTCCAGGTGCATTGGCCTCGGCAGGATTGACTACTCCGGAATTTCAACTCACCTCGGATACCAGCGTGGCGCTGGCCATGAATTTCATGGAGAGCGGTCTTTTGAACAATTCAAGCAACACGAACGGTTTGTCCAGCTTTGTCGGTGGAAACGGTTCCATCGTTCTGGATCTGGGACCGTGGATGACTACAAATTACACCGCCAATGCGGGTGTTTCCGGCTTGGTGAGCAACCTGAACACGAGTCTCGTCGCAGGACAGCTCTCACTGGCTGCGCAGACAAACATCGTCAACTACGTCGCCAACGTGACCAATTTTCCGTTCAGTACTCCACCGACAACGACGCAGATGCGTGATCGCGTTCGCGCCGTGGTTCATTTGATTTTGTGTTCGCCAGACTTCACCATCCAAAAATAAATTTATGAAGGAAAAAGATATTGCCGCCATTAACCGCCGTGATTTTATCCGCCGGGCAGCCTGCGCCGCCGTGGGCACGGTGGCCATGACCTCTGCCATCCGCGATTTGCGGTTCATGAACGCCGCCGTCGCGCAGTCCAATATTTCCGATTACAAGGCCCTGGTTTGCATTTTCCTTCAAGGAGGCGATGACTCGAACAATCTCATCATTCCCACGAGCACCACGGATTACAATAATTACACATACTGGCGCAAGCCGGTTCTGGCGCAGCCCTTGAGTTCGTTGCAGAATTTGGTGTCGCCTGTCACCAGCCAGAATTATGTGGATTCTGCGGGCCATAGTTACGGATTTCATCCGGCGTGTCCGGAACTCGCGCAGCTTTTCGGCGGAGGAAAACTGGCGGTGATGTTGAACGTTGGCACACTCATCCATCCCGTCAGCCGTGCGCAGTATCTCACCAACACCGCAAAAATGCCTCCTCAGCTTTTCTCACACGCGGATCAGGTGAGCCAATGGCAAACATCCCTGCCGGATCAACCGCCGACCACCGGCTGGGCGGGACGTTGTGCGGATCTGCTGAACTCAGTCCAGCCGGGAGCTCCGATCTCACTTTGCGTGTCACTGGGCGGAGCAAACACCTTGGAAGTGGGTAACATTGTTTCACAATATTCGGTGTCTTCGAGTGGTGCGATTTCCCTGGCCGGCGTGAGTGGCGCGCGATTGGCGGCCCTCACCAACCTGCTTGGCTTGCAATATCTCAACATGCAATCCCAGGCTTATGCTGGTGTCGCTGCGCATTCCATCAATACGGGAACCTTGCTCAATAATGCCATCACCAACACAGCGCCAACGAATTATTGGTCGACACCGTTCCCTGCTACCATCACGACACCGAATAACGGGGGATCCTTTAGTTCGGCTCTGGCTCCGCAGTTGAAGATGGTCGCACGCCTGATTGAAGCCGGAAGCCGCAAGGCGGCCAGCGGCGGGTTTGGCATGAACCGCCAGATCTTTTTCTGCCAGGTGGGCGGTTACGATCTGCATTACAACCAGACCAATTATTCGTCAGTCAATCCGAATGGTGTGATGACGGGAGCGCATGCCAACCTTCTGGCGGAATTGAGCCAGTCCATGTTCGCATTCCAAAAATCAATGGAACAACTCGGTCTCGCCAATAAGGTGACCACCTTTACTTCCAGCGATTTCAGCCGGACGTTTCTCCCCAACACCAACGGCACTGACCACGGTTGGGGCAGTCACCAATTGATCATGGGCGGCACCGGCGTGGTCGGCGGCGTGCAAACAGGATCGGTCAACGGCGGTCAGACGTTTGGAAAATTTCCGACGCTGGTGGTCAATGGACCCGATGATACCAACACCGGTCGATGGATTCCCACGACGGCCACCGACCAGTATTTCGCAGCCATCGCCAGTTGGTTTGGTGTGAGTCCGGCAAATCTCCCCACGGTTTTTCCCAATCTCGGAAGGTTCACGCCTTCCAATCTTGGATTCATGAACGCCTCGTGAGATGAAAAAAAGCGCGATCTCCGCGATACTCTTGCTGGCCCTGGTTGGGTTGGTGGCTTTTTTTCTGTGGGATAAGAAAACACCAACCATCGACACGTCCGTTGCGCCGGAACCGCCTGCTGTTTCGTCAGGCACTGTGACCTCATTGGACAGCAACCCATCCACTTCAGCCGCCCCGGGTTCTCCCGACAACATTGCCAGCAGAGCTGCGGAACGGCCGCCAACCGCCCCCTTGGCCACAAATATCCCGCCCTTGATTGTCGCCCAGAATGCCCGCCGGGCCGTGATCCAATACGCTCAGGTTTATGGTGAAAATCCCATAGGAACAAACCCGGAAATAACAGCTGCATTGATGGGGAACAATCCGAAGCATATCAATTTCATCACGCCCGAGGCAGGGTTACAGGTAAATGCCGATGGGGAAATGGTGGATGCCTGGGGTGCACCGCTCTTTTTCCATCAGCTTTCCGGTCACGAAATGGAAATCCGTTCCGCAGGTGAAGATCATCAGATGTGGACCGCCGATGACCTGATTGTTCATCAATAGACTTTAGCAAACCGGGGGCTGGATGGGTTGCATTACTGCCTGCCTAAGATCGAGATCAGCCCTGGTTTTTGCAGCCCTCGCACGGGTGATGGGGAAGAACCAAAGAATGATGCCTGCGGTGAAGACACCGGCAAATTGAATTCCAATCAGCATCCATTTCATTCGCTCCAGCAACTCAGGCGTGAGCGGAATATTGGCGGAGGTGTAACCCGCCAGCCGCGGCAGAAATCCTCCCACCAAAACCAATCCAATTTGCATCACACGCACCCGCAGTTATTCCATGAATGCTTACATGGGCCCTGACAATCCCGGCGGCTTATGGCAGCAGGGCATCAATGATCTTCATCCCGATGGACAGCAATGGTCAAAACTGACTCAGATAGACATTCCCTCCAAACGTTTCGTCACCATTGAGGAACAGGCGGATTCCATCAACGACGGTTGGTTTGACAACGAACTCGCGCTGGGCACGGTGGCTTTTTGGGGTGATGCTCCCGCCTCCTATCATAACGGCTCCGGCACCCTTTCCTTTGCCGACGGCCATTCAGAAAGCCATCATTGGATGAGTCGCGCAACAACCTTTCCTGTCACCACCACCGGGTATAATCCTCCGGGGTTCACGGTCGCCAACAAGGGATACATCGATTTCTCATGGATGCTGGATCATTACGGTAAATTGCGCTGATGGGTGGTGGCAAGTGTTCAGGAAAGTAAATGTGAGGATGCCGAGTCCTTCATGCTTTGGCGTAAGCCAGTTTGCTTATATCATTGGCTCTCCTAGGAATGGGCTTTCCCCGATATGCTTAGCTCGAATTCCCCGCAAGAACGAATCTTCACTTCCCGCACAAATGGGAGGCGTTTTCTCCATACCGTTTAAACCAAATCCCTCCTGCCAAGCCCTTATGGGGGTGGCAACAAAGCTGCTGAAGTGACTTAGGGTGCTGTTTCATTACCTGAACTGATACAAAACAACACTGAATGGAATCGTGTTATGACTAAAAACGGGACATACGTTGAATCCCGCCGAAGCCTGGTTGCAGGCTTTCGGGCAGGATTCGACTACACGGCTGCTCGGACCCATGCCGTGTCTGCAATTGCGGTGCTAATCATTTACTTTGCGATGATTCTGCACGCAGCTGCGGTCAGTCCCGAAGCCGGGATTGCGACCAATGCGGCGGTTTTATCCGCCGATTCCACCCAACAGAAAGGTAAGAACGAGGCCTCTGCCAGCAACAAACCACAACCCATGGACTCCACCCTGGCTGCGGCTCAGGTGGGCAAAATGGTGATCGTTGGCAAAGCCAATTCGGGCAATCCTCTGGAATCCAGATTTTCCATGCTGAACCCAAGGAATTTGATTCCATTGGCAATCATGGTGATCATCAGCATTTTGTTACTGAGAACATGCATGCTTTTCTTCAAAGACTGGCTTAGTCCCGAACTCCAATTAGCAGGCATTCTGCCCGGGCCTTCTTTGAACGCATGGCCCAAGGCTCTTGCGGAGGATAATGCGATTTCACGTCTGCGTTCGGAATTGAACAGGGATGAAATTCTTGGGAAACCAACGATGGCTTCTTCAACCGAACAACCCACAGAACCGGGCGTCCGTGACACAACCCAGATCGACATCGAGAATCATCGCCATGCTTTGAAGGAATTTTTCTCTTGGGCACCCGGGCACATGATTGAGGTAATCTACAATTGCGAAAAACTGGGTCGTGCATCGAATAGTCTGGCGATGCGGAATAGTTTGATGGAGATCACCTCGCAATTGGTGGTTCTTAAGCAAAGGGCTGCGCTGCCCGAGTTAAGGCCGATCTCCCAGGTGGCATTGGGCTTGGAGGGGTTAATCAAACAGCTCGTGGACAGAATGGATAGGGTCACACCTTCCAGCATCAAAACGCTCACGGATGGAATCCACTTGCTGGGCGAAATCAGTGTTCCGGAATTGCGGGTTGATCTGGCCACCAATCCACCGATTCGCATCCTCGCTGTTGACGATGATCCGATCAGTCGTTTTGCATTGGTGGCCGCCCTCAAGAAAGTATTTCCAGAGCCCGAAGTGGCCAAGAGTGGCGCGGAGGCGCTCGCATCCACGGCCAATAACAAATTCGACCTCATCCTGCTGGACATCCGGATGCCCGGAATGGATGGAATCGAGGTTTGCTCGAAAATTCGTGACACCATCCTCAACCAATCCACACCGGTCGTGTTTGTGACTTCACTCGATGATTTCACCACACAAGCCCAGGCCATCAAAGGAGGGGGTGTCGATGTCATTGCAAAACCTTTCCTCGCGTTTGAGATCGCGGTAAAAGCGCTCACCCTGGTGCTCGAAGCACGTCATCACGCGCGGGATAGTGCCGTTGCGCAATCGAATTCCTCCGGGACATTTGCGATTCAGTTGCCATTGATACCGGCTACGCACAACAATTTGGAAACAGGCTCCTTGCCGGGTTCAACACGGTTGAGTGAAGGTTTACAGTCGAAGTTAGGGGAAGGAAAACCCGCAAGTTTATTTGTGCTCCTGGAGGAAATGCGCGGACAGATTCGAGAAGTCGGGCAGACTTTGGATGAATCCGGCAGACGGGAAAAATTGTCGTCCTTGTCCGCTCAATCAAAGGCCCTGATCGATCTCGTTGAATCCTCTTCTCTTCGACCGTTGTCCATACTCTGCGTGGCACTTGAGAAATTGCTGAATAAATTGCACGACCGCCCCGCGAACGCCAGCGTCTCCACCCTGGAAACCGCCGCCGCCGCCGTGGATTTGATCCTGGATTCATCCCGAAATGGTGCGGAGCTCAAAACGTCCGATACGGATGCAATCAGGATACTGGTGGCTGATGACGAACCACTTTCACGCCGCGCCATCACCGGAGCACTGATCAATGCCTCGTTATCTCCGGACAGCGCAGAAAATGGCGCGAAGGCCCTCGAAGCTGCTTCCAAACATCCCTACGACGTCATCTTTCTGGATGTGGAAATGCCCGAAATGGATGGTTTCACGGCTTGTTCAAAAATTCGCGAGACCCAGCTCAACAAAACCACCCCTGTCATTTTCCTCACCAGCCATACCGATGTGAAGACCCGCGCCCAATCGTCACGGAGCGGGGGAAGTGATTTTGTGATCAAACCTTTCCTGTCCGTGGAAGTGACCGTCAAAGCGTTGACTTACGGACTGCTTGGAAAGATTAAAGCAGTTGGTTTAGAGACGAAGACGTTCACGACAGCTTCGTCTCCAACTTAATTCCAAAGGATCCTCTGAATGGTTCCCCGGGATCTGCCCCTGTGGGAATTCTCAGACCGGCTCTTAAGTCTTAGTCCTGAATCCGCCCATGAAATAAACGACAAGGCAGACCAACAGAATTAGGCCAACGCCGCTTCCGCCATAGGCAGGACCGCCATAATAAAATCCACCACCACCGAACAAGAGGAGCAGAATGAGCAAAACAAATAATAGATTCATGACTTTCAAATTAACAGGTTGGTTTTGAGTTTCCATGGGGTCTTATACCCATGAAGTAAAGAGGGTTTTAAACTTTCAGCACCGAATTTCTTCCTCCAAACGGATTGGGAACTGATTCATTGGCCGTGGGATCGCACATCCATCGTCCGTCCACCACGAGGCAATATTCATAAGTGCCGGGGGCCAGAGCCGTTTCTTTCCACCACAGTCCCGAGCCGGAGGTGTGAAGCTCTTTGGCTTCAGGCCGCCAATGATTAAATGTTCCCGCGATACTCACCGACGTCGCCTTGGGATCAGTAAATTCAAATCGAACGGGAACAAGGCCCTTGTCTTTATTGAGTGTTTCAGGATGACTGCGACCGTGGTCATGGTTTTGATTGTGTTTCATAGGGGAGGGATGGATGGGGTGACGACAGTTATTTACCAAACATTTTTGCGATGAAAAAAATGACGACGGCTCCGAAAAGGCCACCTCCTCCGAGGAGATAGATCAAGGAGTAGCCAGCTGCGGCGAACATGGGGATGAGAGTGAGTGCAATCATAGTGTTATTTGGGGTAAGTGGGTTTTTGGGCTGTTGCGTGGTTAAGGGATCCGACCCGACGGATGCTTTGAAATATTATACGGCGATGCGACGGCAACCTGTCTGCCAACCAATGCTGAGTTACACTAAGGAATTCACGCCCATGTTCCTATGGGGTCAAACCCTACCTTGAATTTCAACAACGCCCCGCTTCACCATGACCAGTTTTGGAGGGGTTGAGCGAGTTGGTGCAGAGGTTCACTGCAACACACTCTCAAATTCACCGCTGGCTAACGTTTGGCGGGTGGATTATTCTGTGCAGAGAATGGTTTGGTGGACTATATGAAGCCGTATTTTCTCAATGTGGATTTGGAAATCCAGTCCACATCGAAGCTCGATTTGCTCAAGGTGGCGATGGGTAAGCGTGTGCTTGTGTTGTACCACGGTCCAGGTTCAGGGAGTCGGCAGCTTCTCGCGATTGAAATATTACGGCAGCACAAAAGCCCTGATACGGCGATTCACGCACTCTGCAAGATTGTCGAGAGTCTGCCTCCCGCAGCACGACGGCTTTGGAACAGGTCTCACAAAGAGTTCGATGTCGGTTACGAGTTGCGTGCTTCCGAGAAATCATCCCGGTTTTCCCTGCGACCGGACACGCTTGAGCGAATATCCAAACTTGGAGCCACGTTAACTGTGACATATTATCGAGGTGGTCACAGTGACACCTGACAATCGAACTGAAACATTTTACTGCCCACTCGTTATGCCGGAGAACAACCCAAATGATTTCACGGACCGCGAGAAATTCATCCTTCATTACTTCCTTTCTGATGAGACCTCCATGAGGGGTCGCCGGCTTATTTACCAAGGGACAATTATCTTGGCGTCCATCGGTTGTGTCATCTTTGCAGCCCTGCGCGAGGATATTGCGCTCGGATTTGTTGCCTACATGTTGATCCTCGTTCGTCTTTGTTACATGATTGTAGAAGGTGGCCGTTACTCAGAGGATCTTCGTAGTATCTTTATGAAGTACGAGGCGAAGCTCAAAGCTTCCGCAGATGCACCAAAAGCTGAAAAACCATGACGACAATTGCTCATCAAGCCCAACAGATGAGCCTTCTCTTGGGTTACGGCGTGCTCACTTGTGTGGACGTTATTGAGTGGTCTGATTCCGCAATAATTAAAATGGATTTGCCCCTTCCAGACGCATTACTTGAGCTTTCCCTCACCCAGCCTCAAAATATGGCCGATATTATTTCTCATCTTCGCGAGTTATCCCTTGGTTCTGACTTTTGGGCTGCCATGAGGAGCGTGATGCCCCAATTACGGGAATTTGTCGTTGAACATCCGGACCGGGCAGAAGTCATCGCTAATCATTTATTTCAAACTGCTTGTCGTGCGGGTAGCGAGCTTCCGAAGGATTTGCAACTCATGTATATTTTCGAAGGCGCATTTGAGTTGGCTCGCGAGGGCATTTGGGGAGAGCCGCTGTCCGTTTATCGTGATTTTGTTCTTGCGCTGGACAAGTTCAGATCGAGTTTATCACAAGAAGGTTAGGTTCTAGAATTCACCGCTGGCTAACGTTTGGC
>Ga0214192_1001888_pt1 | contig 11252 bp, 8 predicted proteins | sample TroBogEpilimnion_44_FD_153030 | JGI IMG/M metagenome (GOLD analysis project Ga0214192, IMG submission 153030) | Freshwater microbial communities from Trout Bog Lake, WI - 29JUL2008 epilimnion | ecosystem: Environmental > Aquatic > Freshwater > Lake > Epilimnion/Euphotic zone | place: Trout Bog... | reverse complement strand
GGTGGTGCGAGCCGCAGCAAAGCCACCGCTGCCGCTTCCCAAAACCGCCACATCAAAATCATAAGTGCTCATGCACCAACAATGCTTTGACCGGCAATGTAATTCAAATTTTATTGCAGCTCATTTACACGGCAGGGTGAAAACGTCCCTACCCCATGCAGCCGCGCCATAAAGCTCCGGTTTGACAACACCCCCCAACAAGATAATAATCCCGCCAATGAACAGCATAATTTTTCCGCGCAGCCCCCGCGAAGTGATGAACGGTTGGGTTTATCTCCCGCGTTTTATTGACAAGATCCGGCTTCATCTGGCTGGCAAGCTCCACTCGGATTACGCCGAGAACCTTACCAAAGGCTTCGATGGATCCTGGCTGGAAGCCGCGGGTGTGACTGCGGAGCAATTCATTGAAGTGGTCAAACAATCCTGCACCGACGGCGAGGTTTGCGATTGGGTCCGCAAGAACATCAAAAAATCGGACGAGGAAAAAGCCAGATTTAACCAGTTTATTATAAATCGCGGCAAGGAAGGCGGAGCCATAGCCGAACGGCTGATGATGCGCAAGAAACAGGCGGGGATCGAGCATCGCGATGATATCCAGACTTTTGTGGATTATATCGATTTGGATGAAAAGCGGATCTGAGCCTGGCACTATTCCTTGCGGTCTGTTTCGGGATGGTTTCCTCACAAATTGTATTGACCCGGGAGCCGCAAATACATTCTTTAGATAACCTTGATGAAACAAAAAGCTTATGCACGGGCCGGTGTCGACATTGATTTGGGCAACCGGGTCAAAGCAACCCTGCCCCAACTTCTGGCCTCAACCCATCGCAAAGAAGTGTTGGGGAAGGTCGGCGGATTTGGCGGTCTTTTTGCCCTGGATATTCGCAAATACCGGCAACCCGTCCTGGTCTCCAGCACGGATGGCGTAGGCACAAAACTCAAGCTTGCCTTTGCCATGGACAAGCACGACACCATCGGTGAAGACCTCGTCAACCATTGCGTGGATGACATTGCTGTCCTGGGCGCTGAACCACTCTTCTTTTTGGATTACATCGGCACGGGTAAATTGAAGCCGCACGTATTCACCCAGTTGATCGAAGGCTTTGCCCGGGGATGCGCCGCCAATAATTGTTCGCTCATCGGCGGAGAAACCGCCCAGATGCCTGGATTCTATCAGGACGGCGAATACGATGTCAGCGGTACCATTGTGGGTGTTGTGGAAAAATCCAGAATGCTCGACGGCAAAGGCATCCGCCCCGGTGATGCCGTCATCGGACTCGCCTCCAGCGGATTGCACACCAATGGCTATTCCCTGGCACGAAAAATTTTCTTTGAGCAGATGAAGCTCAAGCCAACCTCCAAAGTGGCAGGCTTGAAGAACTCCCTCGGAGCAGAATTGCTCAAGGTGCATGTCAGCTACGGGCCATTGATTCAAAAGCTACTTAAGAAATTCAACACCTCCAAGGAAGCTTCCGCCAGAAATATCAAAGGCATGGCTCACATTACCGGGGGTGGCTTCGTGGATAACATTCCGCGCGTGCTTCCCTCAAAGTGCGATGTGCTGATCCACAAGGGAAGTTGGGAAGTACTTCCCATCTTTGAAATGATCGCAACCCATGGTGGCGTGCCAGAGGAAGAACTTTACCAGGTCTTCAATATGGGAATCGGCATGACTCTGATTGTTTCTGCAGAGAAAGCGGATGCGATCCTCAAATTCATTCTGGCTCAAGGGCAAAAAGCCTGGTTCGTCGGCGAAGTCACCAAGGGCAAAGGCGAAGCCAGGGTTGTTTGATTACAAGTGGACTTCAGGTATCACACCATTTCTATGCCAGATAAGTTAAAAACGCTAACTATTGCCATCGTACCGATGGCACACGACAGACATGGCGAGTCTCAAAAATGAGCTCGCCCTTATACGCCCATCACTGAGAGTTCTAGTGGGAGACTATCCTTTGTAAATGATCAGCACTCCGTAATCATCAATCAATCTCTGACTGCCAATATCAATGTGGCTGTAGGAAATGGTGGTGATGCTGACGATGTATTGCTCGCCTACTTTATTCAAAAACGAAGTCACCATTTCATCAAACCGATCGTGACCCACTTCAACGCAATCCACGTGGCGGATGGTTTTGACCTTGATCTGGCGATCCCCGGTCTTGGCTGCCACCTCCAATGGAACAGCCGCTTTTTCAATCAATTTCTCCTGGGGTTTGTCATGAACAGGCACGGAAAGCTTCAAGACCACCTTGGCGGCCGCCGAGGATGCAATCGGACTGGCGCCTTTTACAGCCCACTGTCCCTGCTCGGACGGGGCGTCCACTGAGGCGGGCTCGGGAGAAGCCCCGGCTCCGGAGGATGCTGCCGCGTCTCCTGGAATCACGATCTTGCTGCCGCATTGGGGACAATCAATTTCTTCACCTATGCCGCTAGAATCCACAGCCAATTCCTGTTTGCACTTGGGACAGTCAAAAATGATATCCATAATTTTAAGTTGGTTGATAGGAAGAGCCTCCTCACAAATACTCCCGCTGACGGCAGGGAAGCGAGCAAAAAATGAGTTCCCAATCTATAAAGTGAACATCTTGCGATTAATTCAACAACTCTGAACCCGCAAAGCATTCTCCACAACCTTGAGCAATTCTGAATTGAGGAATGGTTTGGCGAGAGTATCTTTTGCCCCCAGGGCCTTCGCGATGGAAAGATAATTCTCCGGAGCATTACGCCCCCCGCCTGAAATCGCTATGATGGGCAAATTGGGTTGCCGGGACTTAAGAAACATAATCAGATCAATCCCCTCTTTTTCCGGCATGATAAGATCCGTTATGACCAGATCCGTGGCTTGTGCACTCAATAGTTCCATTGCCAGTCTCCCGTTGAGAGCTGTTTCCACTCTATAGCCAGCTCTTTCAAGCGTCCTTGAAAGAGCATCCAGAAGCGACTGCTCATCATCCACCAACAATATGTTTTTCATCCCATTTTTCCCTTTTTCCCCCGGAACCATTCCCCGCACCCATGGTCATTATCTTGTGAATCACCTTGGCCAAAGCCTCTACTGAAACAGGCTTATCCAGCACCTCGGCAATCCCCGACTCATAAAGTCGCCCCGTATTCTGGGCGGCGTTGTATCCACTAACCAGCACTATCGGAGTATCCGGGGCCATGTCAAGCATTGATTCAGCCAGCTCAAGCCCGGTCATTTCCGGCATGGACAAGTCCGTGAGAACAAGGGAAAACGCCCTTGCATCTTCCCGGAAAAGAGCCAAAGCATCCGCAGCCGTGGTGATGACGGTTGGCACGTAGTTTAGGCGCTCCAAGAGTTTCCCGGTGATCTTTGCCAACTCAGGCTCATCATCCACCACCAAAATGCGCTGCCTTTGCCCCCTGGGGACATCCAGGGATTCCATATCCGGAGAGTGCACAGCCTCAAGGTGTGCCGGAAAATAGAGATCGAAGGTTGTTCCAACCCCGGGCTGGCTCTTTACCAGAATCGCACCCTCATTGGATTTCACAATACCATGTACCACGGCCAACCCGAGACCGGTTCCCTGCCCCACAGGCTTGGTCGTAAAAAATGGGTCGAATATTCGTTCCAAGGTTGAAGGCTCCATTCCATGACCATTGTCTGAGATGCTGAGGCATACGTAATCCACTTCTCTAAAATCAGGGTGGATACGAATGAACTGACTATCCGCCCGAAATTTGCCCAAAGTGATTGAAATGACACCGGATCGACCCGACATGGCATGAAGACTATTGGTAACCAGATTCATGACCGTCTGGTGAATCTGAGTGGGATCCGCAAGGACCTTCGGAATCTCGGAATCCAGATTGAGGTCAATCCGCACCTCAGCCGGTATGGAGGAACGCAGAAATTTGGCTACCTCCTTGACGATCAACCCCAGGGCCAACACCTGGCGTTTTTGCTCATGCTGCCGGCTGAAAGTAAGGATTTGTTGCACTAGATCCTTGGCACGGTTGCTTGCCTTCATGATCTCAGCCAGGCTTTCCTGCGCGCCGATGTTTCCTTCGGTGTCCTGTTCCAGCAGGGAGATATACCCGAAAATCACCGCAAGCATGTTGTTGAAATCGTGGGCAATACCTCCGGCAAGAGTTCCGATCGCCTCCATTTTTTGCGCCTGCCGGAGCCGCATTTCGAGCTTCTTGCTTTCCGCCTCCGAGGTTTTTTGCGCTGTTATGTCCATGGCCACACCCGCCAGCCGGAAGACCTTGCCGGCTTCATCGCGCACTGGAAAGGCCTTATCGCGGATATAGCGGATGGAACCATCCGGGCGGATTACCCGGTATTCCTGGTCATAATGACCCTCAGTTTGCTTCGGGAGGGCCTGAATGATTCGATCGCGATCCTCCGGGTGGATGGTTCGAATCCACGAAGCGGGATCCTCGTAAAGGGACTTATTGGGACGTCCCCAGACGGATTCGTATGCCGGGCTGACGTAGAGCATTTCGTTTTTCTCGGTATCGGTAAGCCAGAATACCTCGGCTATATTCTCCGCAAGATGTCGGAAACGCATTTCCCCCTCAAGCCGTTCCTTCTCCGATTTTTTTCTCTGCGTGATGTCCACCACCATGCTCAGCGAACAGTGTTCTCCCTCGAGAACAACACGCTCAATGGAGATAAGCATATCCAATGGCTCGCCATTCTTGTTGCGAACCTGAATTTCCTTATCCTTGTAAGCTCCGCCTTCCACAATCTTTCTCAAGGCCTCCTCTCGGAGGTCGGGATTGCTCCAAATCCCAAGTTTTATTGTTGTGCTGCCGATGATTTCCTGCAGGTTAAATCCAATAATTTTAGCGAAAGCCTCATTGGCATCCAGAATCAAACCGTCCTGAAGTCGGGTGATGAGAATGCCCATGGGACTGGCTTTGAAAATGGTGGAAAGTCTCGCTTCATTTTCCCGCAATGCCTCCTCGGCCTCCCGTCGTTCTGTGATGTCCTGATTCACTCCATGAAGCCCGACGATACTCCCTGCCGGAGTCCTCTCGGTGCTGATACTCACACTCATGATCCGTATCTTGCCATCGCGGCGCACCATTTTATGCTCAGTGCGTCTTACGGATTCGTCGTCCGGTAATGCCAGGCTGTCCTTGGTGCCGCGAGTAATTAAATCTTCATCCCCAGGCAATAAGAAGCGCTCGGTGTATTCATCAGGACTCATGATGTAACCACCTTCCCGCTCCGCGGTGGTGGCGTAAAGCTGGTAAAAACGGTCGTTGAATTTGAACAATCCTGTCTCCACATTCCGCTCCCACCGCGCGATCTGTCCCAATTCCATTGCCTGACTCAACTCCATCTGGTTTCTGAGTAGGGATTCATCCAGATACTTTCGCTCAATGGAGATGGCGGCAATACTGGCTTTATTGAGCAAAAATTGGTGTTCGCCAGTATTCGGAGACACAGCCTGACGATGATAAACTGCAAAAGTCCCCAAGACTTTGCCCTCGGAAGAGTTGATCGGGTAAGACCAGCAGGCACGGAGGCCTGCCCGAATCGCCAGGTGCCGGAACTTTTCCCAGTTTGGATGGGTCAGGACGTCTTCAACAATCATCGGTTGCCCCAGATAAGCAGCCGCTCCGCACGACCCCACATTTTCACCGATTTTAATTCCATGAATGGCCTGATTATACCAATCCGGAAGCTTGGGACCCGAAAAATGAAGAAGGCTGTTTTGATCTTCATGCATCAACAGGATGGAACAAAGCCAGTCCTCGTGCTCGCCTTCAACAATCTCCACAATTGATTGAAGCACTTGCGCCAGCGGTGCTCCTTTTGCCACCATCTCAAGCGTCCTGCGCCGGCCAACCTCGCGTAATTCCTCCGTCTTACTCTGGGTTATATCCATAGCGATGCCATGCCAGACAACCACACCATCCGCCGACCGCTGGGGAGTCGATCTCAATTGAAGCCAGACGACTTGAGACGCTTGATTTTTCAAGCGGAACTCTGCATCAAATATGGATAATTTATTCTCAGATTCCTGCATTAATTCAGCCAGCATCCTGCGATCCTCAGTCACCACTAAATCATAGAGAGCCTCCGGATTGGCCAAAATTGCTGAGGACTGCACCCCTGTGAGGCGCTCCACTCCACGGCTGATATGACGGAACCTTGTTTTCATGCCTGGTTCCTTCACCAACTGATAGATAAAGCCGCCGGGAAAACTATCCCCCAATAGCTGCAAACTTTCCTCTCTTTCCCTGAGCTGCGTCTCAGCCAGATGCAATGCGGTGATGTCCTCGGCAAAAACAACTATCCCGCCGATGTTTCCATCCAACTCAAACCAAGGACGCACTTCCCAGCGAAGCCACTGCTCCACCCCATCGACTCCCACATATAAATCAGATAAAGACCTGCATACCTCACCAAGCAAGGCGCGCTGATGGCTCTCCTTCCACTCTTTCTTGACCAATGGAAAAAAATCATAATGGGATTTGCCTCGTGGATTTTCTGGCCCCAGTTTGAAGTCAGTCATCCAACGCCTGCTGACATACAAATACCTCATCTCCCGGTCAAACATGGCCAGCGCGGCCGGGGCGTGTTCAAAAAACAGCTGGCGGACTTCCTCATCCTTTCGAAGTTTCGCCTCATTCTCTTTGATGTCGGTAATGTCGAAGGAAACCCCTAGAAGCGCCGGCTCCGCTGAGCCCGGCGGAAGGAAGGGAGTCTTGACTGTGTGCAACACACGAGAACGACCCTTTGGATCCAAACACACTTGCTCTGCAACCACTTTGAGCTGCTCATTTTCCAGGACTTCAACCTCCTCAGTGGAAAGCGGTTCAGCGGGAAGTGATGAACACGGGAAGCTAAACGGGGCGGTCCCCATCCCTTGATCCGGATTCACACCAAGCGACTCGGCGAAACAGCGGTTGACGAAAAGATAACGGCCATTTCGATCCTTGGCAAAAATAGGATGTGGCACCAAATCAACCACCCGTTGAAGCAAAGCTTCGTGGAGGCGCAATTTCTCATCTGCTTTTTGGCGTTCCGTAACATCCCTTACAGAAGCGACCCGGTATTTCTTTCCGTCCTGAGAGTAAACGCTGGAGGTGATTTCCACATGGAACACGGTTCCATCCTTGCGTCGATGAAGCCGATTGGAAATATATTCCTCCTCCTGCTCAAGAAGGAGTTTGGTCGCTTCGGGGTCGGTCGACAAACCCACAGGTCCCAGATTTAGAAATTCCTCATGGCTGTAACCGTACATTTTTTCTGCAGCCGGGTTGGCATCCAGAAAGCGTCCGGTCTCCTGATCCACGACGAAAATGGCATCCTTTCCTACAGAGAACAATTTGCGGTAACGATTCTCGCTCTTCAGAGCCTCGTTTTCTGCTGCAACTCGTTGACGGGTGTTTTTCTCCAACAACTCATAATCCCGCTTCAGCAAAAAAAATGATAAAATGGCGGTGATGGACACAAACGCCCAATCTGCATACATGTCTATCTGAAGCAGAAGGCGCTTGCCATTCACCAATCCGGCTGCCAGTTTCTGAGAGACAATAATCCAGAGAAAGCCAACGATGGCGTAGATTACCACTACCCTTAGAGCCAGTTTTTTCGGCTTGTTTCCCATTCTAGTTCCCCTACTGGTTTATCGGCTTTTTTCGCCACATCCTAAACATTCCCTCCACAGACAAATCATCCGGCTTGGTCGGGGCCATCTCGGATTGAATCGCAATACCCTGAAGTACCCCGGAACAGCCTTTGCTAATTTCGTATTATTAGCCGGACTATTAACATAGGCCAATCTTGAATGTAAACACCAAATTAAATCCTTTTGATTCACCGCCTTATCCCACCACCCCGTCGAAAATCGCTTGTGAAAAACGTGGCGTTTTCTCGGCTATTCTGCCTTCACCTGGGTCCACACTTCGTCGTAAAGGCGCGTTTTTGCCCCCAAATCCTTCAAGAATTCCAGCTTGGCTTTAATCTCCGGTCGCGGGTAGATGGCCTCATTCTGGCGGTCCGTCTTTGGAATAAACTCCAAGGCAGCCTGGTTGGGAGAAGCAAACTGGGTGTAGGCGGATAGTTGAGCCCCCACCCTGGCATCCAGAATGTAGTTGATGAATTTCTCGGCAAGATCCCGATGCGGAGCCTGAGCCGGAACGGCCAGATTGTCGAGCCAGATCTGACTACCTTCCTGCGGAATGAAATAACGTGTCTCTTTATCCTCAGTCATACCCCTCGCCGCCTCACCGCTGTAGACAATGGAATAGCGTGCGGTTTTAGCCAGCACCTTGTTTTTGGAGCCCACGCTTCCATCAAATCCTCCACAACGTTTCTTGGCTGCAATCACCAGATCACGCGCTTCTTTCAGTTCCTTGGGGTCGATGGAATTCAGGCTGTAACCTTTATATTTCAAGGCCGCACCCAAACTGTCGCGAAGGGAATCCATCAGGACAAACGATCCGCATTGTTGTTTGGCATCAAAAAAAATCCCCCAACTCTGTGCGGGCGGCGGTTGATTGGACGAAGATCGGTAAAACACTCCTACGGTTCCCCATTGGTACGCCACCGTGTATTGATTGCCCATGTCATAAGGAGGATTGGCAAAAGCCGCATCCAGATTGGTCAGATTCGGCAGGTTTTCGTGCCGCAAAGAAGCGAGCAATTTCAGCTTGATCATGGCTTTGACCTCGTGATCCGGTGGCACAACAATATCGTAAAGCGAGGTCCCACCACCCTGCATCTTGGCCATCATGCTCTCGGCATCTTCATACAGATCTATGTTCACCTTGCAATGCTCCCTGGCTTCAAATTGGGCGATGATTTTGGGATCAATATACTCGCTCCAAATAAACAGGTTCAACTTGTCCCCAGCAGCAGATGACCGCAATGCCAGGGCGAGCGCGATCACCAAACTCAAATGATTTCTCATAACTGATTTCAAGGTTTTGCCTTTCGTTTTTGTATCAGAGTAGCCGCCACGGTCCCGGCAACAGACAGGAGAATCATCAAGCTGGACAGTGCGTTGATATCCGGTGTAATCCCTCTTTTTACGGAGGAATAAATCAAAATGGGCAAAGTCGTGGAACCTGGACCGCTGGTGAAGAAGCTCACCACAAAATCATCCAGGCTCAGTGTGAATGCCAACATCCCGCCCGCGAGAATGCCCGGAAAAAGCAAAGGCAATACGACGTAACGAAATGTTTGCCATTCATTGGCGCCAAGGTCTCCGGCAGCCTCCTCCAGCGAAGAATCCATCCCCATCAAACGCGATCTCACCACGATTGCCACAAATGGAATCTGAAAGGTAATGTGGGCCAGAATCATCGTGAGCATTCCCAACTGAAGAAAACCAAACCATGAGCTTGCGATGGAGTAAAACAGCAACATCGCGACCGCCATCACAATGTCGGGAATGAACACGGGAACATAAAGCAACCATTTAAACAAGGCCTTGCCTGGAAATTCAAACCGGTTGAGTCCGAATCCCAACAAGGTTCCAAGAAAAGTGGAAATCAAGGTGCTCACCAGGCCCAGTACCAAAGTATTTTTAGCAGCAGAAAGTGCCTGTGCGTTGTGCGCAAGAACCCCATACCACTCCGTGGCAAAACCCTTCCAACCGGAGCCGAACCTCGCGGAGTTAAAGGAATATACCACCACGACCACCAGCGGCGCATAGAGAAAGATATAAAGCGCAAATGCCAGCAAACAGTTCGACAGGGAATTCCTTTTCACAACAAGCTGTCTCCTTCCTGTCCGCGCAAGCTGCGATTGTAAAGCCATAGCCCCGCCAGCACCGCCAACAAGGCAACGGTATTAATGGCAGAACCAAACGGCCAATCCCTGCTTTGACCAAACTGTTGCTGAATGGCGTTTCCAAGCATGACCGTTTTGGCACCCCCTAGAAGATCTGGAATCACGAATTGCCCCGTGGCAGGCAGAAACACAAGAATGAAACCGGATATCAATCCCGGTTTGATCTGGGGTAAAAGTGCATGACGATAGACGTTGAAGCTGCCCGCCCCCAGATCCATGGCTGCCTCTGCCAGACTCCAATCCAGCTTTTCAACAGATGAATAAAGCGGAAGCACCATGAAGGGCAGGTAATCGCAAACCATTCCAATGGCCACGGCAAAGCTTCCAGGATAAAACGCTTCTCCGGTTTGCCCCAACCCAACGATATGTAAAAAACGCGAGACCCAGCTTTCCGGTGAAAGAAGAATTTGCCAGGCATAGGTACGGATCAAAAGATTTGTCCAGAAAGGTATCACCACCAGGGTCAATGCCGGGGTTTTGAACCGCTCTGGAAGACGGGCGATGAAAAATGCCAGGGGCAGTCCAAAGAAAAGACAGATCAGGGCAGTGCCAAATCCCAAGGCAAGACTGCGACCCACGATCGCGGGATACAATGGATCATAACCCAACTCGCCATAGCCCAGAAGGCGCTTGTAATTCTCCAGCGTCAAGGGCATCTGAAGTTCTCCATAGTCCCCCTTGGAGAAAAAGCTGATAGCGACCACTGCAATGAGCGGTAGAAAAAGAAGAATTCCCAACCACACCCCGGCCGGCCCGGAGGTGATCAAGGACCTCATGAAGTGTCCTTTTCTTGAAGATGTGTTTTTAGCGGTTCTCACAATTTGAAATCAATCTTTATCCAGGACAACCAACGCTTGGGGCGGGATCCGAACGATCACTTTTTGCCCCAAACCAAAGGATTGCCCGCCGCCTTGTGAATTCAGCATGCACACATTGATTGACAAGCCGCTGAGCCGAACCCGGTATTGCGTCGAGGCCCCGCTATAAACAATTTCCTCAACCACGCCGTGAAACGAATTGATCCACTCCTCGCCATTGGGAAGACTCAGCAATAATTTCTCAGGCCGAACCGCCAGGGTGACATGACCGCCCTTCACCATCGCTTGACGTCCTGCAGATGGATCGAACTGCAGCATCCCCATCACGGTTTGCAAACTGCATTCGTGAGGAGCACTGAAACCATTGAAGGATCCTTCAATGAGGTTGCAACTTCCCAGAAACCGGGCCACGAAGGGGGTCCTGGGCTTTTCATAAAGATCCAAACCGGAATCCATTTGCTCAATCCGCCCCCGGTTCATGACGGCAATGCGATCGCTCATGATCAAAGCTTCCTCCTGGTCATGAGTCACAAAGACAAAAGTGGTTCCCATCTGGCGTTGCAGACGCATCAGTTCCAATTGAAGCTCCTTCCTCAACTTGAGGTCAAGAGCCCCCAGCGGCTCATCCAACAGCAAGACCTCGGGCTGGTTCA
>Ga0214192_1001887_pt1 | contig 11253 bp, 6 predicted proteins | sample TroBogEpilimnion_44_FD_153030 | JGI IMG/M metagenome (GOLD analysis project Ga0214192, IMG submission 153030) | Freshwater microbial communities from Trout Bog Lake, WI - 29JUL2008 epilimnion | ecosystem: Environmental > Aquatic > Freshwater > Lake > Epilimnion/Euphotic zone | place: Trout Bog... | reverse complement strand
GATTCATATTTATTTTGACGAACTTTACATTCTTCTTTGACTTCATTATATTGCTGTTGAAGATAATCGTATTTAGTTTGTGTTTCTTTTAGTTTTTCTTCTTGTTTAAATAATTTTTCTTTATATTCTAACTCTTTTTCATGTAACTCTTTTTCATGTATATCTTTTACTTCTTTTAGTTTCTTATTATTTTCTAAGTCTTGTTTACGGAGTTTTTCTATATAATATAATTCTTGTTCTTTTAGTTTTTCTTTTAATTCTTTTTGATGTTTTTCATTAATAATAAATTGTTGATATTCTTTACAGGATTCTTGATGAATAGAGAGATGTTTTAGAGAAATATACATTGTATTACAACCATCACAAATAAAATTAGTTTTTAAAGATAATCCACGTAATTCTAAACATTTTTTATTTGTGTTTAAATGTGTCTTTAATACTGTTTTATTTTTAAAAGTAGAATTACAATAAGTACAAATTTCACGTTGTTCTGTCATTTTATTATAAATATATTTATTTATAATATTATTATTTTTTTTATAATATTATTAATATTATTATAACATTTTTAATATTATAAAAAAACAAAATTTTATTAAAAAAAGTGGATTGACCTATATTGCTTTAAAAAAAGTTAGTTTCTTAATTAATTTTAAAATTTAGATTTCAAAAAATATTTTTATCAACACACACATTTTTTGTGTGTTAGAATTTTAAAATGTATTAGTACATTCTAAAATTATTTTAATGTTCAATTAATAAAAATGTTATCAAAAACAAATATTTTTATTCTTACTACTCTTGTTATTATTCTCTTTGTACTAGGGTATGTTTATTCTACACAGTCTAATCCTACACCTACACCTACACCTACCCCTGTTCCTAGATGTCCATCTACATGCCCAAATAGCTGTGATGATAAAGGGATTTGTTTAGAAAAATGCAATGATCAATTAAAACCAGCTGATTCAAAAGATTGTATCCATATATGTGGTAAAAAAGGATGGAGATGCAAGACATCTTGTGACGATAATCATGCAATTGAACCTGATTGTACCGATTTTCATTGTGATGATAGTCATCATCAATTTTTTTGCAAGAACGATCAGCTTCATTGTAACAATAATGGCGATTATTATGAAGCTAGTAAACACTGCCAATGTAATGCACTATTTACAGGAAATGATTGTAAGTGTAAAAAAATTGAAAATTGTGACCTTTATGATGCAAATTGTGGATGTGAAAAATGCTCACAACCATATTACTATGGTTCAGCATGTGAAAATACATGTAAAGATAATCAAGGCACTATTGATCAACATCAAATCTATAATAAGACGTGTATTTGTATGGACGGTTTTATCAAAAATAGTGATGGAAAATGTTTACCCATTGATAAAACGTGCAAGAATGGTGGGACATTTGACCCCAATACAGATAAATGTGTATGTAAAGGACAATACTATGGTGAACTATGTGAATTTCAAGGAAATTGTAAAGAAGATTCAGAGTTTACTAATACCTTTACATGTGATTGTAAAAAACATAATAATTCAACTTGTGATGATACTTGTTCCACTGAAAAAACATGCATAAATGGAACTGTCTTTTGTAAAACAAATAGTTGTGCATCTTGTTCGTGCACATGTAATCCAGGTTTTGAAATGAATAATAATATTTGTTGTGAATCTAGTAAGAAACCACTAGTTGATATATGCAAAGGTGAACAACTTTTATGCCAAGAAGATGGTACTTGGAAAGTCATTAAAACATCGAAATGTCAAGATTTATTTGCCATGAATGGTAATTCAGAAGATGCATGGATGAAAAAATGTATGAATGATATATGTACAGATACTACCCATTACCAATCATTGACATGTGATGAAAAGACAGGAATGTCTACATGTATTTCTATGTGTCCAGTGCATGCACCTAATATAGAGTGTGATAATTCAGTATTAATGTGTGACTCCACAACAAATAATGAATGGGCATGTGTTGAACAACAAATGGCTACAGGATGTAGTAGTATTAGTCATTCATTTTGTCCTGGTAATAATAATACTGAATGTTATGATTGTGGTAACAATCAACATGAATTAAAATGTCCTGGCAATTTACCATCCCAAAAATGTATCATAAATAAAAGACAAATTCAAAAACCAGCAAGTTACTGGATTGATAATAATATTCCTATTTACCCTACCATTGATAATGTCAAATGTAACAATGGAGATATACCTACTTCTTTAGTAGATTTTGAACAAATGCAAGGCTATAAAGCATTTAATAATCCTAATTCTTATATTAATAAAGATGGAACATTAGTGGATAAGAATGATCCTAGTATAAAATATACCTATAAATTCAATGTTCAAGATACAAACGACATTTACTGTTGGTGGAAAGAAGAAGATATTGTAGCATATTTAGGTGATAGTGGTAAACCTCTATGCAATGGTAATGGAAAATTTCAATTGGGGAAAGCTGGTAACTATAATGTAAAAAATAATAGTCAATGTGTATGCAATCCTGGATTTGTTGGTAATAATTGCCAATATACCAATTCTCTTTGCCGTAACATTGGAAATGTTGATAAAGATGGTAAGTGTACTTATGATGTACTTACAGTTATTCCATATACAGATTTTGGTGGATATGCAGATTTTATCATAAATTGGATAAATTTATATAAAACGTATAGCCCACCTTATTCAATTGATACTTTAAAAAAATCATTACTTGACATGTATAATAAGTATAATACATGTAATAAAATAATTGATCTACCAAAAACAAGTTTAAATTTTATCAATAGTATAACAGACTATAGTCCAACAAATTTATACAATGTAATTACTAAAATAGTCGCAAATGAACCTTTTAATAATAAATATAACTATGATTTTATTGATTTTATTATACCACATTCAACATATAATCCAACTATTACAGAAAAAGATATAAAAATAAATTCACTTAATGATATTGTAGTATATTCTCATACAAATAATGTTTACTGTTTTATTGTACCAAAAACAATCATAGATACATTACAATCATTAGATTCAAAAACAATACAAGAACAATTAAAAACAATAACATTAAATCAAAATTTATTAATTGTAAGTGGATAAAACTATTTTTTGTTATTATAAATGAAAAATCAAGTATATCTAATTTTAACTATAATTCTTCTTCTTTCAGTCTATTTTTTCTTTTATGAAAATAAGGTACAACCAAAGAAAAAGTTGAAAGAATTAATTTCTAATATAGAATTGTACAATGAAAAAATTGGATTTACATGTGATATACCTTGTCCTGTTTATTATATCAATATGGATAAAGATATTAATCGAAGACAATTTATGGAGAAACAAATTCAAAAAATGCCAAATGTAAAGTTTACTCGTGTAAGTGGATTTAATGGTTATGCTATAAAAAATAAAAATCATGATATTATTGACAAGATTGAATTCGTTAATAAATATGATAACATGACAAAATCAGAAATTGGATGTACAATGTCTCATCTTATTGCAATTAAAACTGCTTATCAAAATGGAGATAAAATTGCGATGATTTGTGAGGATGATATTTTATTTGATACATGCACTTTAATTAAACCAATTCGTGAAATGATTCATGATGCACCGAATAATTGGGAAATTTTACAATTATCTGCATTTGTACCTAAAGATGTGTATGACAAAAGTAAAAATCATCCTAATATTGAATATATCATAAATGATGGCAAAAAACAATTTTGGTGTAATGCATGTTATTTAATAAACAGAAATGGTATGGAAAAAATATTAAAAATGACTTTTACTGAAAACTTTTTTATAATTAACAAAATTTTAGATTTCCCTTCTCAGGGTGTTGCTGATGTATACATTTATGAATTATGTAATTCGTTTACAGTACTACCTACCCCTTTTACAGTTGATAATACAGATAATGATAGTACAATTCATACAGATCATACAGAATCTCATATAAATCATTCAATAAATACTTTATCAAAATTTACTATTTAGATTAAGATTTTACATCAACACACACAAATTTTGTGTGTGTTGATAAAATTATTTTTAAATGTTTTAATTTTAGATTTTTTAAACTATCATGCTTTAAAAAATATTTTTAATAAAAAGAAAAAATCTAAAAAGTTATAAAAATCTATTAATTAATTATTTACTAAAATATTTTAATTAAGTAATCATAACACTTCTTATAATTAATAAAAAATGTTAGTTTTCATTAATTAATAATTAATTTTTATTAAATAATTAATGAAAATTATTAATTATTTAAATATATTGTCTTATAATAAACATGGAATGCGAATTTTGTAAAAAAGAGTTTTCAACAAAACCAAATCTTGTATATCACCAAAAAAATGCTAAATATTGTCTTGATATACAGGGTAAACAAAATACACAGTTTAAATGTGAGTATTGTGATAAAATTTTCACATGTCAACAACGTTTAAATGAGCATGTTTTAAACGTTTGTAAATTGAAGAATAAAATTAACTATGAACAAGAAATTAAAAGAATACAAGAAGAATTTTCTTTATATAAAAAACAAGAAAAAGTAAGGATAAAAGATAAAGAAAAACAGTTTGAACAAAAAATTAGTGATAAAGAAAGATTAATCCAAGAAAAGAATGAATACATTCTTAAATTAGAAGCAAAAATTGAGAAAATTGAGAAATTTGAGAATACACTATTGAGTATGGCTAGTGAGCCAAAAACAACAACAAAAAATACAACAACAAATGTTGTTATTAACAATACTTTAAACTTGAAAAAAGAACATGTCACAAAATTACTTGACGAACATATGACAAAAGATGTTGTTGCAGGTGGTCAAAAAGGATTAGCTCAAATGGTATGTGAAAAAATGTTAAAAGGACCAGACGGCAAGCTTACCTATAAATGTGTTGATCCAAGTCGACATAACTTTGAGTTTTTAAATTCAGATGGTATCATTGAAAAAGATATAAAAGCTATGAAACTTAAAAATGCTCTTATTTCAGGTGATATTATTACAAAAGCAAATCAAGCAGGAAATGAACTATGGACTAGAGAAGATGGTAGCATTGATTCTGATCAATATACAGTAAGTGCTGAAAAAGTGATGGAAATTATCTGTATAGATAATGATTATAGTAAATTTAGATCAGAACTTTCAGCATTAACATTTTAATTTAAAATACATTAGATATTCAACCCTCTAGATTATAACTAGCCAAATCTCTTTTTATAAAATTTCACGTATATCATTTTATAATAATTATTAATTTAAATAATTATTAATCCTAATTTCACCCTTTAACTACTACAACTCTCACAAATAGCCCTCAAATATGGATCACGTGGACAAGCTCCTTCAGCTACACCTGCATCTTTAAGAATCTGTTTACGATCATCTTTAATCCGTAAAATAGAGTTCGGATCCAATCCAAATTTAACTGCATCTACTGCCGGCTGTGTACGAAGGTAGTACATTCCCGTTTTTAATCCATTCTTCCAACTGTAGAAATGACTGCTATTCAACAAATTAAAATCAGGTTTTGCCATGAACAAGTTCATGCTTTGCATATGGTCAATAAAAGGTCCTCGTTCCACTGCTTGTTTCAACATATCCGTCATCTTTAATTCAAATGCGGTCTTGTAGATTTGTTTAATGTGATCAGGAATTGACTTTACTTTCTGGACACTTCCATTATCATACAAGATTTCTTCATATACCTTCTCATTCCATAACCCTAACTTTTGTAAATCTGAAATCAAGTGTTGATTGACTACCGTAAATTCACCTGCCAACGTCTTTCGTAGATAAATATTACTCGTATAAGGTTCAAAACATTCGTTATTTGACATGATTTGACTGGTCGATGCCGTAGGCATTAATGCTGTTAATAAACTGTTTCGGATACCATACAATGCCATCTCTTTTTTAATGTCAGTCCAATCTAGTGTCAAGTTTACATTGTCGTGTAAATCAAACTGTAAGAGACCTTTTGAATGAGGAGAATCTTTATAACTTTCATAAGGTCCTTTTTCTTTTGCCAATTGAATACTCATTTGTACAGATCCATAGTAAATGTTCTCGAAAATCCTACGACTTAACAAACGGGCTTCATCAGATGAATAGGCCAATCCCAATAGGCAGTAAACGTCGGCTTGTCCCTGGATACCAATACCAATAGGACGATTGGCAAAATTGGTTTTACGTGTTTCAGGAGTTGGGTAAAAGTTGACATCAATTACATTATTTAGATTACGTGTAGCCACACCAGCAACTTGTTGTAGTTTTTCAAAATTAAAAACACCATTTTCAACAAATCGAGGAAGACAAATGCTGACAAGGTTACAATTATGAACAACAAATCCTTCAGCAATAAAATTATGAGTATTAGGAACATTTAAATCGTATACTTTTTCTTTACCAATATATGTTAAAGATTTTAATTTACAATACTCTACATATTTATCTATTTTTTTAATAGTTTCTAGACCATATTTTAATTTTTCACTTTTTTGTAAACTTAATTCAAAGTTAATATATTTATAATAATTATTAATAGAATCAGTTTTTTCAATTGTAAGTTTTCCTTGTGTATTCGTATTATTTTTTACAGATGAATAAACAACTCTTGAATCAATGCCAAAGCATTTTAACATATTTTTTACATCATACAATAATGTTTCACTAGAACTTGATAAATTAATATAAAATGTCTTATCTAAAATGTATACAGATCCATCTGCGGAAAATAATCCAGATAGAAATGATGCTTGTTCTTTAGGTGACGAATTTTTAATTTTTTCAGGAACAATTTTATAATGAGCAGTTTTACATTCAAGTCCAAAATTATCTTTAATATTTTTAATAAATTCTTGTTTAGAAGAAGCCCAGCTATATACACCTGTTCTTTTGTCAATGGTATATTCAGTAGTTTTCTTATGACCATTTTTATGAACATCACAATTATCCTTCCATTCATTTAATTTTTTAATAACTCTGTCCCTTGCATAAATATCAGTAGGTCCAAAACAAACACCATAAATTTCTGTATTATGTTTTTTATTCTTATGTTGCCACCCATCGCCTAACATCCAACCAATTGTTAAATAATCTTCATTAACTGAATTATCAATAACATAAGTTGGTAATACATTTGTTTTTGGTAATAAAATTTTATCAGTATATGATAATTCAATAGCTTTTTTCCATTCGAAATTTCGTTTTACAACTCCTTTATTGTTTCTAATAGTTCCATTATAAACAGCAAATAAATGATTACCAGTTACTTTTATAGGTTTAGTTCCAGTACATTTTAATTCATAAACATCTTTTTCACCATTATCTATTAATTTAGCACTAATAAATTGTTCTTTATGGACCATACTAGTATCATTATCAAAATAACTTAATACTTTTTCATTATCACAATCTTTAATACATTTGTATCCATTTTCTGTTAAAATTTGAGTATCTCCTGTAAAACAAACCGCGTAGTTATCTTTATTTGAAAAAAGTGCAATTTCATTGCATTGTCCGGTTAATACACCATTAAAAATTCCCATTCCTCGTTTATGTTCGGTAAAACAATATGTATCTGAAACACGTCCATTATTAGTTACAGAATTTACAAAGACAGATTTAGAGTTATTTTCAGATTTAATATTTGATACTTTAAATAAATTTGTACGAAATCCAAGTGAAATTAAGAATAACATATCAGGATTTGAAACTTGTAAGCAGTAAATAGAACTAAAACTACTAACTTTTGAATGAGGATTACATCCAAGTGTTTGTAACAAATACTTTACATTTTCAATAAAAGTAGAATCAGGAGAGGAGAGTTGATATCCATTATTATCAATAAAACCAATTGTATCAAATAATTTTTCCAACCATTTTAGTTTCACCGAATGACAAGCAAGAATAGGAACATCTTTTTTTTCATCATTCTCATTACAATCTGTGATAACAGGAAATTTACAATCAATCAACTTCATTCCTTTTTTCAAATCTTCCGCTTTTACCAAATCTGCATTTATGCCGCCATTATCAATATAAAATTTATGATAAGGAGTACAATCAAGTGAACTTCCATTGGAAAATGTAACAGTAACTAATGATTGATTTTCACCTGTTTTATAAATGGTCGTGTCACTATACTCAAACCCATTCCATACTTTTACTTCTTTATTTTCAAGAGATTGAATGGGATAATATCCTTCTTTTGTTAAGATCATTGTTTCAGGTGCAACACACAAGTTTGAATTACGAATAACACCTAGATGTTTTTGCATACTTTTACGATTAACTGTATCCTTATATGAAATATAGGGCATTCCAGTTTCAATTTGAGATTCAAGAATATGATTCCATAAATCACGAGCTTTTACTGTTTTACGACCTTTATTAGCTTTTTCATAAGATGTGTAAAGTTGTTCAAATTCTTCGCCATAACTATCTACTAAACCTTTACATTCATCAGGACACATCAATGTCCAGTCAGCATCTTCTTGTACACGTTTCATGAATAGGTCAGGAACCCATAGAGCAAGAAATAAATCACGTGAACGTAAGTTTTCATCACCTGTATTCTTACGTAATTCAATGAATGCATAAATATCTGGATGAAATGGTTCTAAATAGCATGCGATACTTCCTTGTCTTTTCCCTCCTTGATTGATATATCGCCCAACCATTTCAAGAGTTTTACAAAGAGGAATAATGCCTTCTGATTTTCCGTTAGTTCCTTTGATCATACTACCTTTTGCACGAATGTTTGAAAGGGATAAACCAATACCACCAGCCCATTTAGAGATTTTTGCAACATCAGAAATCATTTTAAAAATATCTTCTAAATTATCCTCGCAAGAAAACAAATAACAAGAAGATAATTGAGGTTTATTTGTACCAGAATTAAATAAAGTAGGTGTAGCATGAGTAAAATATAGAGTGCTTAGTAGATCATATGTTTCTTTGAGTAATGATAGTTGATTTTCTTGATTAATAAGTCCATGAATTTGGATAGCGACACGCATCCACATATGTTGGGGACGTTCAACGATTTTTCCATTAATTTTAAATAAGTAAGAACGTTCAAGGGTTTTAATTGCAAAATAATCAAATAAGTAATCGCGTTGGTAATCAAACATTTTTTGAATTTCATCTTCATTGGTAGACACAAATTTATAAAAATCTTCAGAGATGATACCAGCATCGTATTGTTGTTGCACTACATCAATGTATTTTTCAAGAGTGGTTTTAATGACATTACTGACTAAGATACGTCCACCTAATTTATTGTATTCAGGATGATGATGAGCTTTTGTCGCACAGATATCGGCAGAAAGAATGTCTAGATCAACCGTTTTAATTCCATCAAAAATACCATTGATAGTGTCCTTTGCAATCAATAAGGGGTCAACATGTTCCAATCCAAAGCATAGATCACTGATACGCTTTGTGATCTTGTCAAATGAAATGGTTTCATGTTTTCCGTCTCTCTTAATAACTTGCATCATTATTTAATAATTGAATTCTTTTTTAAAAAAGAATTCAATTTTATTATGTATTTATTTACGAACATCTTTATCTTCATTACTTCCCAATAATTTAAACCCAACCCAAACAATCATAATTACACCTATTACGATAAGAAAAACATATCCCCATTTTTTAAAAAAATCAAGCAACTGGTCTACTATATCAGCACTTTTTTCAACAACATTAATAGCAAAATCAGCTAAATCTGTAATTAATGTAAATGGATTGTATTCCTTGTATGCATAATAAATCGATCCATCTTTACATACTTGATTTATTACATCAGGACATTGACAGAATGGGTAGTTTTTATCTTTATCTTTACAATCAGGTGGATTTTGTGGAATTCCGCATGAACAAAAAGATTGATTTTTATCAATTTTATAAAAGTCATTACAAGAATTTAATTGTAAAGGAGATTGTCCATTCTTATATTGATAACATCCTGTTAATAAACTAGAAATTAAAAATAAAGCTCCAACTAAACTACCGCATGCAAGAATAAATAAAGCCAATTTCCATTTCCAAGAACCATTATCTTGTGCTTCTATTTTATCTTTAGTTCCATCTTTACTTCCTTTTTCTTCTAGTTTTTCTTGTGCATCTTCAACAGACTGTTTGTATTCATCTATTGCACTTTTTAATTCTTCTTCGCTAGCATTTGATTCTATTACTTTATTTAATTTATCTAATGCTCCATCACGAATTTTTGATTCATTCATAGAATCGGGTGATGAAGAAAATAAGCCTTTTATAGAGTTACATACTGAATCATACATTTTACCAAGCGAATACCAAGGACGATTATTTTTTAAATTTTCAATTTGTTTTCTGATATTTTCTGGTGAAGAATCTTTAGTAATTGAATCTAAACAATCCATTACCTCTTTTGTTTGTTCAGGATCAGATTTAGAAGTTTCAATTACTTCTTTTGCAAGTGTTTTTGCCTTATTAAGCAATTCAGATCTTATTGCATTTCTAGCATCAGTTGAACTTTTTTCAAGATCTGCTCTTAAACTTTCAATTTCTACCAAACTTTCTTTAATATCAGGAACTTCTTCTGGGTGTATATCATGTGCTTCTTCTGCCATCTCTATTATTTATTTTTACCAAATAAATTAAAATCAAATAAATCAAATTGTTTTAATAACAGTAATGTAAAAATAAAACATATAAATATAATACCCATATATTGAATGGTTTTATTTGATTCTTTAAATTGTCGGTGGCTAATATTAGCTTTAGCAATACTTTGATTAATTTTATCAAACTTTTCAACAATATCATCTTGTATTTGTTTCGAAACAGCTGCTTCTTCATTAAATACAGATTGCCATTGTTTTTGTAAATCATCTTTATCTATTTTTGCTTGATCAATAGCTTTATTAATATCATTTAATTCTATTTGACATTGTACTCCTGGAGAAACAATCATTGCTAAAAGCATCATTGGACCTAAAATTGCCATGACAGATATTGGTTCTGCCATTTATTCTCAACAACATTTTTTTTGGATCAAAAAAAAGAATATAATTACAAAAATTAATATGTATAAAAAGATGATAAATAATTCATCTTTATGTAAACTATCACTAATAAATTGATTCGTATTATCATTTAATTGTAGAAGTGATTTTTCAGTTACTTGATTTAATGTTATCAAATTTGAAA
>Ga0214192_1001885_pt1 | contig 11261 bp, 9 predicted proteins | sample TroBogEpilimnion_44_FD_153030 | JGI IMG/M metagenome (GOLD analysis project Ga0214192, IMG submission 153030) | Freshwater microbial communities from Trout Bog Lake, WI - 29JUL2008 epilimnion | ecosystem: Environmental > Aquatic > Freshwater > Lake > Epilimnion/Euphotic zone | place: Trout Bog... | reverse complement strand
GTTCTTTGCTTCGTCAAAGTCGGCGACTCGAGTTCCGCCTCCAAAATCAAGCGACTTGAAGAACAGAACCAGGACCTGGCCGGTCGGCTGCAGAGCCTGGAGAAACTAGTGCAGTCGCTCCAGGGCCAACAATCATCCCGCTCCACCCCCTAATATTTTCAAAAGCTTTTTAGAGCGCTTCTTTCTGATAAGCTTGTCGATTTTGGGCTGTGGAATTATCACGCGTTCAGGGAAATTGGATCTCCGGCATCATAAGATCTCAACGCCGTCCACGGCTGGCTGGAGTTGAGCCGGTTTTTTCTGGAACGTGTGGCGGCCCGTGATCCGCAAGCCGGGCAAGTGGTGATCTGGGATTAGCCCGCGCTTTACACTTTAAAAATGGCGCTGCTTAATTTAGCAAATGGGAGCCATCCTCTGCCGGTAACCAAACGAAGCAAGGCCCCCGAGTGCAAGGGAGAAAATCAGGCTGGTGGGACATCCTTCCGGCACCACCTCATTGACTGAAACATTGTCGATGAGAGGGTTGTCATACCCATTGGCTCCCAAAACAGTGGCATCTTGAAACCGCAGGGTGGTGGAAGTCGAGCTTGCAGTAAACGTGAACTGTTCCGGAGTCCAGACGATGTTGGTCCCGAATGTCGAGGAAGCCGAAGTGGCTGAGCCCGTATTGACGGTTCCAATCTTATTGCCGTTGATTTCGACTAAAGTGGTGGCCACCCCTCCGTTGAATTCGCTGCCAAAGAATCCTGAGACCGTGTATTGCTTTCCAATCACGGTGTTAACAGTTTGCTGAATGTAGCTGTAAGGCGTGTTTCCGTTGCTATCCAGATCCACAAAAGCATTGCCGTTTTCGGCGTTAAAGGAGGGACCCCGCATCCACCAGAGATAGGCGAAATCGCCGGAAGAAACCCCGGCCACCCAACCGGTTATGGCGGTAGAGTTATAAGCCAGATCCATTCTGTCCGTGAAGTAGGAATTATTCTGAACAAAGGTACCCGATTCAAAACTTCCATTGGTCAGGAGATTTGCCCGGCTGTTGGATGCAGCCACCGAAAGCGACAACAGGATGGCTAGATTCGTTAATTTCATATGGCGAGATTTGTTGGCAATTTTTTTGGTTTAACAATTTGAATCAGGGTTTCCCGTTCGATTCATTGCCATCCATTGCGTGGGTCGTCTCGGAGCTACATTGCACGCTACTCCTTTTTTGTGGAGTATAAACTCATTTTTCCCTTATAAACATCTGAGATCTGATCCTGGCTCTTTATGACAACACAAAGCTTTGAGAATTTCCGGCCCCTAAGCATGATTGCATGGTTAGGTTTCGGTTTGCCATGCCTCTATGTATCAACGTATCTTTTGTTGAGTGTGCCGGGGAAATATCAACTGATTCACTCGGGTTGCATTCACCAGTGGGAGGAATCGACACTTTGGGTTCCAGCGTTTTTTCCAAACCTTTACCCTGGAGCAGCCAGCCCAAACCCATTGAGCATGGGGATTATGAAATTTTTTTATCCTCTTTGGACGGCTGATATCCAATGGCTTCACAACCGCAAAGAGGTTGCCTCAAGAGCCAATCTTGTTGAAAACAACCATTGGGTCTATGAGACGAATACTTGGACTCGAGATGCCAAGGGAGATTGGATCTTCACAAACTACGTTCCAGCCACAGTGACAGGTAAATGACGAGAAACCTATTTATGGGTTTTATGAATGAGGCACGGCAATTTCTTGCACTTAACTCAAAAAATACCCCAGCTGCTTTTCACTGATCGGCATGCCCAGCTTGGTCATCACCGCGAGCATATCCTCCCAGACCTTGCGTTTTTCGGATAGCGATTGGTTGCGCAGGAGGTAAGCAGGATGGTAAGTGGGCATGAGGGGGATGCCGCGATAGGTCTGCCAGTTTCCGCGCAGCTTGGTGATTCCCACGGTCGCGCCGAGAAGTCCTTCCACTGCGGTTCCGCCCAGCGCCACTAATACGGCGGGTTGGATCAGGTCAATCTGCTCGTGCAAATACGGAATGCAGGTAGCCATCTCGGGTGCGGTGGGTTTGCGGTTGCCGGCGGCCTGACCGGGAGTGTCGGGTCGGCATTTGAGAATATTGGCGATGTAAACCTTTTGCCGGGTCAAACCCATGGTTTGGATGATTTTGTTCAACAACTGACCCGCCTTGCCAACGAACGGTTCGCCCTGCTCATCTTCCTCGGCTCCAGGCGCTTCACCGACGAACATAAGGCGCGCATGGATGTCTCCCACGCCGAAAACCGTGGTCTTGCGGGTGGAGGCGAGGTTGGGACATTTAATGCACGAAGCCACCCGGGAATTGAGTTCCACAAACTTCGCCATCCGCGCCGGATCCGTGGGAGGTCTCACAGGGGCAATGACCGCTTCCACGGGCGCAAAGGCAGGCTTCGAAACTGGAGCCGTTACTGCAGGAGCCACATTCACTTTGGCAAAGGATGGTTTCGCAGTGGGAGCGGCTGGCGGAACCGGAGCCTTGGCGACGGGTTGCTTGAGGGCTTGCAAGGTCTCCGGCGAAACAGGGACATACCGCACACCCTTGGACTTTAATCCTTCCAGGTGTTGAATCGTGGCTTCCAGCAATTCGTTGTAACTATCCATCGCCTTTCCATCATATCCCGCAAACGAAGCCCTGCACGAAAATTCGATTCGTGATGCCGGGTTTCAACACTCACTTCCGGTGCAACAGAGGTGGCAAGGGTTTTGTGTCATCCCCATTGAGCGAATCCTTAGCCTCCCTGAGGATTCCGACGCTGCTGATAAGCGCCCACATAAAACCAAAGGCGCTCATGGCAATGCCCAGCAACGGCCAGCGAAAATGAACCCAGATTTCAAGAATTCCAGACATATCCCCGCTTTCCTGTGTTTTGGAGAAGTCGTTGATATACCACATCAACGTTTGAAGCCCGAATACCAGGGTCATGACAAAACCCGTCATGTAAAAGGCCAGTTGCAAATAGCCCACCGGCTTTCCCGCGTAGAGCGAACCGCAACCGGGTGCTGCCAGGTTGGTGGTGAAACAACCCCAGGCAGTCTCCTTACTGAGGGGTCTTGGTTTTCCCAGGATTAAAGAGAGCTTCATAGGCATACATCAAGACCGACGTGCCAAAAGGAAGATTCACCAGCCAGACCAGTTGCGTCAATCGAAGGGTCGGGCTCATCGCCTTGGACACTTCGTCCAGAAGAGGTGCAGCCTTTTGGAGGTAGGACGACGAATCCTTCAGGAAAAGAGTCAGATCCTCCGGAAAAATAGGCACCACTTTGGCCTGCAACAAATCCATCATGTGAAACAGAAAATAGAACTGGGCCAGAATAAACGGGGAATACACAACCACAATCAGGAAAAACATTTTGAACCAGACCCGCGTGGTGACTTTCCGGCAAACTTCCATGGCGGTCCAGAATTCAAAGCCTTTATCCACAATCAACGGCAGGGTGAGCATCCAGGCGACCTTGAGGTAGACGTAGGGAAGGTAGAAGGCGCAAGCCCCCATGCCTGCGAGGAACGATGTCAGAAGCCCGGCCAGGGCCAATTGCATGAACCCTCCTCCAAACCCGGCAAAGACCATGAAAGGAGAGGCTTCCAGCCCGCGAATCCGGCGCAAATAAACCAATGCCAAACCACCATAAAGAACGCCCTGGGTCATGGCGCCAATGAAGGGTATCACCCCGACCAGGGCGTCCAAAATGCCCACCAAAAAGGCGGCGCCAATAAGGGTGCCGAGGTTTGCCGCCAGCAAGGTTCCGGCATGGCTGAAGCACTCGCCGATGTTGAAATCCGGCGGGCGCGAGAAAATTTCCTGGAGCGTCTTGACCTTGGGCGGCAGGAGCGGCTCCATTTGTTGCACCAGGACGGAGGCGAACTCGGGGAAACTGCCCAAGGGTTGCCAATTGGTCTCACCTTCACGCCGCGCCAGCGTGTTGCGATCGGCACGACCCTGCTGAATCCATTCGCGCACCTCTTCCACACTGGAGGGGCCGTACTGTTGTGCGTCTGCTCCGACGATGAAAAACATAGTCACCTTCAAAATCGTGACCTTTTTGGGCACGCTTGGCAATCAAACTCGGGGGAATGGATTTGAGTCAACCCTCCGCACACTTTTTCCATCGCAATGCTCGACAGATTAAAATCGCATGAACAATCATGACCTTAAAAAAATCAACGATGGACTTCGGGCAAGAGTCAGTATAAGAATCGTGATAAAATTTTATTATGCCAATTTACGAATTTGCCTGTCCCAAATGCCGGGTGATTTTCAGTTTCTTTTCGCAACGAATCAAGCCCGCACATCTCCCCCATTGCCCCCGGTGCGGCACTGCCAAAATGGAACGTCAATTGAGCACTTTCGCCTTCAACAAAGGTGCAAAAGAACCGGGACCCGACGCCGGATCCGATTCCATGGACGGAATGCCGGACATGGATGATCCCAAGATTTCACGGGTCATGGAGGAAATGGAACGGGACATGGCAGGCCTGGATGAAAACAATCCACGCCATCTGGCGCATATGATGCGCAAGATGAAGGACATCATGCCGGAGGGCGCCACGCCCAAGGAATTGGAGACCGCCATCAAACGGCTCGAAGCGGGAGAGGATCCGGAAAAAATCGAGGCGGACATGGGCGATGTGCTCGGGGGAGATTCCATGGATGCGCCTGCTGGAATGGAGCCCGCAGCGGATGGCAAATCCAAACCCAAACTTCGCACCCGCTCAAAGGCCAAGGCAAAAATGCCGTTCCGCAAGGATCCGAAGTTGTACGATTACTAACACCCGTCAAGCTGGCTTTTGATCCAACTTCTGAATGGCCAGTTGCAGGCAGCTCTCAATGTGGGCGCGGCGTCCCGGGTCTGTGATGGGCAGGCCGTCCAGTTCGTTCACGTAAAAAGTGTCGATGGCCGCGCCTTTTTCTGTCACGATTTTTGCGGCGGTTATGTTCACACCCAATTCGGCAAGCGCGCCTGAAATGGCGTAGAGAAGGCCCACCCTGTCCTCGGTTTCCACCTCCACGGCGGAGCGTCCTCTTTGCTGGAGATCGATGAACTGAATCCGCGTGGGCATGCTCTCGCCGTCGTAGGATTGATACGCGGGCCGGAGGCTGGATTTTTTTTCCACCATGCCATCAAACGCCACCTTGCCACCGCACAACGTTTTGTTGAGGAGGGTTTCGAATTTGTCCCGTTCCTCGCGATTGGCCAGTGCGCCGGTGCGGGCATCGGTCACGAAAAAGGAGTCCAGGACAATGTAATCGGAGCGGGTGAAGATCTGGGCGCTGAGAATGTTCAAACCTGCCGCACTGAAGGAACCGGCGATCTGATTGAAAAGGGCGGCGCGATCCCAGGTGCAGATTTTCACCACGGTATAACCGCGATCCGGGGCGTTGTGCCAGTCCACGATGGGTTCGAGCGGATTGCGATCCTCATCCATCTGGAGATGCAGAAAACGATGCACCAGCGCAAGGTCGCGGCGAATGCCGTCGGCACTGTGGATCTCGAAATACCGGGACGGCAGCGATTCAAAGTGCATCTGCAACTCTTCCCGGCTGGTACGTCCGGGAAGTGCGCTGGCGATTTCCTCCATCAAAAGCTCGCGTTGCTTGGTATCCACCAGCAGGGATTCCTGGGTTCCATTCAGGGCCTGGAGGGTTTTTTGATGAAGCGTCCAGAGCAGCGATTGCTTGAAATCATTCCACAAGGTGTCGCTGGTCGCGAGGGTGTCGGCCAGGGTATGCAGGGTCAGCATATCCAGGTTCTCAACGGTTTGAATCTGGTGGGCAAATTCACGGATCACGGCGGCATCCTCCATGTCGCGACGCTGGGAAACCACCGTCATGGCGAGATGATTCTCGATCACCAGCCGCAGCACATGGGTGGCGGAGCCGTCGAGCCCAAGGCGTTTGGCCACGTTCTGGGCCATGAGAGAGCTCTCACGAGAATGATTCCCGTGGCTGTCAGATTTGCCAACATCATGCAGCAGTAATGCGAGATATAAAATGTGCGGACGCTCGAGATTCTGGAAAAAGGCGGAATATTCCGAATACGGCTTTTCACTGGCTTCCCAGACACGGTCGAGTTTTTCCAGGCAGACGAGGGTGTGTTCGTCGGCGGTGTATTGATGATAGAACTCGTGTTGCACCAGGCAATCCAGCTTGCCGAATTCGGGAATGTATTTCGCCAGGAGGCCGACCTCATGCATCTGACGGAGCACACCGGCGACATTTCCGCGCTGGCTCAGGATCGTGATGAAGGTTTCGTGGACATGTTCATCGTGCAGGAATTCCCTGTCCACCAGGCTCAATTGATTGCGAAGGGCCTGGGCGAGATCAGGATGAAGCCGCAAACCGCGCTGCTGGGCATGGAGGAAAACGCGCATCATGCGCCGGGGTTGATCCCGGAAAACGCTCGTTTTGGCGGCACGAATATGGGTTTCATCAAACAGGAATCCGTCCACCGGATCCTGAACGGGCTTGCGACGCCGGGGCAGGAGCCCGCGGATGAATTGCATGCGCTTGGGTTTGGGCAAAAGTGCCAGGCGCTGCTCCAGCGTGCGGTTGATCAGGTAGATATTGCGTGCGTGGAAATAATATTCCCGCATGAATTTCTCCAGACGCACGCTGGGGGATCGGTCGCCAAACCCCAGGCTGGTGGCAACCTGGGGCTGAACACTTTTCGAAAGTGCGTCCACCTGCCGGTTCGTCAGGTAATGCAACTCGTTGCGGACTTTCAGCAAATAATCGTAAGCCTTCTCCAAATCCTTCTGCTCCGCTTCGCTGATGAGATCGCGCTGCTTTAATTCCGACAGGGAGCGTGTGCCATATTTGAAGTAGGCCATCCATTGCAGGTTCTGGAAATCCCGCAAACCGCCACAACCGTTCTTGATGTTCGGCTCCTGCATGAAGGGCGAATTGCCATGTTTGGAGTGGCGGGCAGCCTGATCCTCCAACCGTTCGCGGATGTATTCATCCTCATGGCCAAGTACGCATTTGCTGTGAACCGCCTTCTGCAATTTATGGAACAGCGCTTCGTCGCCCACCAAATAGCGCGCTTCCACCAGCGCGGTCTTGGATTGCATGTCCACGTTGGCGTTGGCGATGCATTCATCCACTGTTCTCACCGCATAGCCCACCTTCATACCCAGGTCCCACAGGGGATACAGCACACCATCCGTCATGGCCGACAACGCAGGAAGCGGACGCAAACCCGCTGCGACTTGCCCGTCATGGAGGAATAGAAAATCAATGTCACTGTGGGGATTCAACTCGCCACGACCATAGCCACCCACGGCAACAAGGGCGATGGGCGGGAAGTTGTTCTGAAAATCCGTGGAAAGACTCCGCAGCACTGCATTCCACATGCCCTTGAGCAGGGCATCCATCATGGCCGCGCGGCTCCGGCACACCAGTCGCCCGGGAGCACCGTCATCATGGAAAGCCTTGATGCGGCTGGATTCGGATTTGATGAAATTCTTAAAGGGAGCCAGATCCTCGGCAGGGGTTTTGCCGGGAGGCAACACCAGCTTCACTGAGGCCACTTCCTCGATTTTTTCGATCAATGAGCGCATTTGCAGAATTGTGTTAACTCACCGCACACCGGCATGGAAAGAACATCCACCCTCTTGGAAATTATTCCAAGGCATATTTGCGCAGGCGCGCCAATTGGCATCCATAGCGGAGGATAAATCGTGGATTGTTCCGCAAATAACGACGCCACAGCCGGCGCGGTTCCGAGCAAAGCCGGAAGAACCATTCCATTCCGCTCCGCTGTATCCAGCGGGGAGCCTGTTGAACCCGGCCCGCATGAAAATCAAAGGCCGCCCCCACCCCGAACATCAGGGTGGTGTCCAGTTTGGGAAGGTACTGCGCCATGAACTTCTCCTGCTTGGGCGTGCTCAACCCCACCCAGATGATGTCCGGGCGCTGTTCGCTAATGGTCTGCGCCAGCGCTGCCTCCTCCTTTGCGTTCAAGGGCCGGAACGGCGGTGTATAGGTGCCTGTGATCCGGATTCCGGGAAAGCGCCCTTCCATGCGCCGCTTCAATTCATCAGCCACGCCGTCCGCTCCGCCATAAAAGAAATGCGAGTAACCCTCTCGAACAGATTCCTGGCACACCAAAAGCATCAAATCCGGACCGTAAACACGATCCATTTCGGAAAAACCGTTGAGCTTCCCGGCCCAAACCATGGGCATCCCGTCCGGGGTGTTGAGAAAGGAACGATTGAGAATATCGCGAAACGCCGGGTCCTCCTGGGCTTCCATCACGCCATGAACACCGGTCACGCAGATATAACCCTTGCTACGCGTTTCGATGGCCTGATGAATCTGCCGGATTGCCAGATCCAGATTAAGCACGGAAAGCCCCACCCCGAGGACGTTCACCCGGGGACGGCTGGCTTGGGACGATTGCTGCATATCACATTCCATCTGAACAGTGGCTAATACTGGCAACCAAATTGCCAATCACTATCTCAGTCACGAACGCAGACGAATTCAAGGTCAAAAATTGCGGTAACATCCCTCTCACTCAAACTGCCCAATACTTTCGCGTCCGCTCGCCGTAAAACTTAGCGACGAACGGATTGGCGGGCGCATTGAAGCAGTTGTTCGCCGTCAGGACCCAGCTTATCCGGAACCCATACTGCCGCGATGATCAGTGCCGGTGGTTCAGGTATGATGGGAAGAAGTTTGGCGCGCGGTCCGCTGATGCACTCCACCGAGGCCGGTAGCAAGGCTATGCCAGCACCGGATTCCAAGGCGGTCAGCAGGCTGGGAATACCGTCGTGTTCCTCCACGATTTTATACTTTACCCGGGCTTGTTGGAATAGTTTGCCCAAGTCTTCGTGGTAATCCGGGTAATCTTTCCGGCTAAATCCCAGCAAAGGTTCGGTGGAAACGTCGGCCAAAGTCACAGATCGACGTCGTGCCAGGGGATGCCCCGGCGCCACCGCCACCCGCAACGGGTCCGAGGTTAGTTCTTCAAATGCCAGACCTCGCAGCATCGCACGCGTCGGCTTGACCATGAATGCCACGCGCAGTTTTCCCTCGCGCAATTGGGACAGCATCTCCCCGGTGGATAAGTCATGCAACCTCACGCGGATGCGCGGATTCAGTTTTTGAAAGGCTCTCAAGGTGGATGGCAGCAATCGAACCGTCAGGGATGGCGCATAACCGGCGTGAATCTCCCCACCCACACCTCCGGCAACCGACCTCGCGCTCCGAACCGCTTCTTCCACCCGGGCCAGGACCTCACGTGCGCCCGTGAGAAATTGTTTACCAGCCTCGGTGAGCCGGACGGATTTGGCGGAGCGTTCCAGCAATAGAAAACCGATCTCTTCCTCAAGGTCCTTGATCTGCCGGCTCAACGCGGGTTGGGAAACATGGAGTCGACCCGCAGCCCGGGTGACATTCTCCTCCTCAGCCACAACGATGAAATAACGCAGGTGTCGCAGTTCCATTGCGCTCGAGCTTAAACGGGATGGATCGGTTTGACCAGATGAAGGGATGTGGAAGCAGCTGTTTCAATCTACTCTCCCGTAACCGACACACGAAAGGGTTCTAAATTTCTTCCCCTTTGAAAGCAAAATCCCCGTCCAGCCGAGGGCTGGACGGGGGACACCTCCTTGGCATCTGAACTAAATCATTTCGCGAAACACCCGCAGAACCGCGTAATTCAGGCCTGCGATCTGTTACAACCGTAAGGTTTTGCGCCATCGTGAGGAGAAACCCCCTCCTCTTTCCAAGCATCAGGCGTTACGATTCACCGCCTGCACCACATCACAATTAATTTATTTTGTCATATTTTGTATTACGCCTTAGCGTAAGAATCTTCAGTGTGCATCCAAAAGCAACTTCCATGCCCAGATTCAGTCTGGATTTAAGCGTATGACCGGCGAATTCCAAAGTAATTGAAAGTGTTCAACTTGTGTAGACAGTGTTGTCTCACATTGATACCGGACATCGGTTAAAACATCCCCTTCCTCGAATCATTGGCTCAGACACAGACACTCCACATTTTTCCTGACCAATTCCTGGACACATTCGCAGGAACCACCATGCCTTTAAGTTATGCTCAGGCAAAAAACTCGGTCTTTCCCAGAATGCCGGTGTGTATGGCATGCTTTGACCATGATGAAATTAAGAAAAGCCAATGAACGGGGCCATGCCAGTCACGGCTGGTTGGACAGCTATCACACCTTCAGCTTTGCGGACTATTATGATCCCCATTGGATGGGTTACCGCAGCCTGCGGGTCATCAACGACGACAAGGTCTCCCCCGGGATGGGTTTCGGCACACATCCTCACCGGGACATGGAGATCATCACGTATGTGCTCTCCGGTGCGTTGGAACACAAGGATTCCCTGGGTAACGGCCGCATCATCAAGCCCGGTGAGTTTCAATATATGTCCGCAGGAACCGGGGTGCGTCACAGCGAGTTCAATCCGTCCAAGGATGAAACCTCGCACTTTCTGCAAATCTGGATTCAACCCGAGAAGAACGGTGTCACGCCGAATTACGCCGAGAAATCCATGGTCACCGCGAGCACCGGCCAATGGCATCTAATCACCAGCCGCGCGGGGCGCGATGGGTCTATCGCCATTCATCAGGATGCCGAGCTTTCACTCGCCCGTCTGGAACCCGGCCAGCAACTCTCGCATCAACCGCGTCAGGGACGTCATGTATGGCTGCACCTGGCCGAAGGTCAGGTGGAGATAAATGGCAAGCTCCTGAATAGCGGTGATGCCGTGGCGGCAGATGACAAAGAGCTGCTATCGTTGAAGGCCATTGCACCGGCGCAAGTGCTCCTGTTCGACATGAACTGAGAACCCAATAAAAAAGGCTCCCAGAATTCTGGGAGCCTTGAAAGTGGTTACAAACTGAGAGGCTTAAGCCGCCTCGGAACGTCCCTCGGAGCTAGGCTTGGGCTTGGCTTCCAGGCTGGCCTTAGGGTTGACCTCGGGAGCATCATCATCCTCAGCTGAATCTGCCAATTGGGGAGATTCATCATCGGGATCAATGCGATCCTCGAGTTCACGGGGATTCTTGGCACGTTTGGCTCGGGGTAGCGGGCTGAGCATCAAATTAATGGCTTTACCCACCAGCTTATGCTGGGCATCCGGATGGCCATATGGAGCCACTTCCTTGATGAACTTGTCGATCAATTGAAAACCAAACTCGGTATGGGCCATTTCGCGACCGCGGAACTTCAGCACCACCTTGACCTTCATGTCTTCGCAGAGGAAATC
>Ga0214192_1001883_pt1 | contig 11267 bp, 13 predicted proteins | sample TroBogEpilimnion_44_FD_153030 | JGI IMG/M metagenome (GOLD analysis project Ga0214192, IMG submission 153030) | Freshwater microbial communities from Trout Bog Lake, WI - 29JUL2008 epilimnion | ecosystem: Environmental > Aquatic > Freshwater > Lake > Epilimnion/Euphotic zone | place: Trout Bog... | reverse complement strand
GTTTTTGCTTGTAATAAAGCTGTTTTTCATAGAGCAGGTATTGCCATTTGCACCCTCCGCACACTTCAAAATGTTCGCAAAAAGCTGGAATCCTGTCAGGCGAATCTGTTTGAATTCTGACCACTCTGGCCTCCTGATATTTTTCCCTTTTTTTTGTCACCTGAAGATCGACAATGTCGCCGGGAATTACACCGGTTGTAAAAACCACAACTCCGTCCACCCTGGCTATAGCTTTCCCTTCGGCTCCGACATCAATGATCTCTACCCCTTCATAAAGTGGCAATGGTTTATTTCCTCTTCCCAAAACGTTAATTCTAATATTTCTGCAAAGATATAAATAGATTGAAATAAGTAGAAATTGATTGGATTGGTTGGAGTCTGTAAATTGCTTTTTAGTTGCATATCCCAGATGAATCAACGGAACACCCGAAATATTTAGAAATACTGGAAATATATAGAAACGACTGGAGTTACGCCATTCGGCCATCGTTTAGCCCGTTTATTTCAGGACAGAAATCCGCACAAAAATAATTCCCTGCCACCCTCCAAATTTTGGTATCTTTGCCGGAACTTTTTAAGTGCTTCCCGATTTTTGCAGAGATGTGTGACGAATAGGGGATCCTGAAGGGTATTAATCCTTGTATGTGTTTGTAAATCATGGCTATTTCAGTTGAAGAATTATACGTCGAATTTGGCGGATTTGAGCTTTTTAAACATGTAAATTTCATTGTAAATCCGCGAGATCGAATCGGACTGGCAGGCAGAAATGGTGCCGGGAAATCGACTTTGCTTAAAATTCTGGCCGGAAAGCAAACCCCGACTTCGGGCAGAGTTGTGATTCCGCGTGACATTATGGTGGGCTATCTACCCCAGCATATGGAACTATCCGATTCCAGGACTGTGATGGAAGAGGCGGTAACTGCATTTGAAGAGATTCTTGAACTTGAAAAACGGATTGAATTTCTGAATACTGAGCTGAGCGTGCGCGAGGATTATGAATCCGTTGAATATCATAGGATTATAGATGAAATGCATGAGGCCAATGAACGTTTCCAACTGATGGGGGGGACCAATTTTCATGTGGATATTGAGCAGACCATGATGGGCCTTGGTTTTGAGAGAACCGACTTTGACCGGCAAACTTCAGAATTTTCGGGAGGATGGCGCATGAGAATTGAACTGGCAAAAATACTTTTGAAGAAACCCAATGTGTTTCTCCTTGATGAGCCTACAAACCATCTTGATATAGAGTCGATTGAATGGCTCGAAAACTTTCTGAAGGATTACGCCGGTGCAGTGGTTTTAGTGTCTCACGACCGGGCCTTTCTCGATAACGTCACCAATCGCACAGTGGAGATCAGCCTGGGAAAGATCTACGATTATAAGGTGAATTATACCAAGTACCTGGAACTTCGCGTTGAGAGGCGTGAACAGCAACTGGCCGCCTTTCGCAATCAGCAAAAGATGATTGCCGATACGGAGGATTTTATTTCAAGATTCAGATACAAGGCGACTAAGTCTGTTCAGGTGCAGTCCAGGATCAAACAGCTGGATAAAGTTGACCGGATTGAGATTGACGAGGAGGATACCCGCTCTTTAAATATTAAGTTTCCCCCTTCGCCACGTTCGGGAACGGTTGTTTTCGAGGCAATTGAGGTGAGTAAGCGATATGGCGACCTGCTGGTTTTGGACCAGGTCGACTTGAAGCTGGAACGGGGAAACCGAATAGCCTTTGTTGGCAAAAACGGGGAAGGAAAGAGCACCATGGCCAGAATTATTATGCAGGAGCTGGAGTGTACCGGTGAACATAAGTTGGGGCATAATGTCAAGATTGGATATTTTGCACAGAATCAGGCCTCTTTACTGGATGAAGAACTCACGGCCTTCGATACCATTGATAAAATAGCGGTCGGTGATATCCGAACCAGGATCAGGGATATTCTTGGGGCATTTATGTTTTCCGGTGCGGATGCCGATAAAAAGGTAAAAGTACTTTCCGGAGGTGAACGTGCCCGTCTTGCCATGATTCGCTTATTACTGGAACCGGTGAATTTTCTGGTCCTGGATGAGCCCACAAACCACCTGGACATCCATTCCAAGGGTTTACTTAAACAAGCTCTGATCAATTTTGACGGGACATTACTGGTCGTATCGCATGATAGGGAGTTTATGGATGGTTTGGTTGATGTGGTTTATGAATTCAGACATAAGAAAATCAGACAGCACCTGGGTGGGGTTTATGAATTTTTGCAGAAACGGAAGATGGAGTCACTGCGGGAACTTGAGCTTTCCACTCCCGAGAAAAAGGTAAAAAAAGAGGTTGTAAAGGAGGTTGTGGCTGTTAGTTTTGATGACAGGAAGGAGATCAACCGGATGATCAACCGCATCGAGAAGCAGATCAGTGAAGCAGAATGGCAGATTTCAAAATTGGAGGAGGAGATAGCCGGAATGGATAAGATGCTGGCCGATCCTTCTACAATGGATAACAGTTCCCTCTTTGAACGCTATGGAGCCAGCAAAAAGCAGGTTGAGACCGCGATGAAAGAGTGGGAACTACTGAATGAAGAGTTAAAAGATTGGGAAGAAAAACGGAACTGGTGATGCTGTGATGGAGGGACTGATAGACGGAGAGACTGAGAGAACTCAACAATTTATTTCCGTTTATTTCCATTTATTTCGCTTTACCCAAAATTGCTTCACCAGTGAATATTGAATAATTAGAATTAAAAAATATGGAAAAGACAGATTATATCTTCGGAATGCGGACCATTATCGAGGCAATCAATTCGGGTAAGGAAATTGAGAAAATATTGATAAAGAAGGGTTTGCAGGGGGATCTTTATCATGAATTAATGGACCTTGTTCACCAGATGCAAATTCCGATTCAACTGGTTCCCATTGAGAAACTTGATCGTGTTACGCGAAAGAATCACCAGGGAATCGTCGCCTTTATCTCTCCGATAATCTACCAGAATATTGAGGAGATCATCCCCAGGCTTTACGAAGAGGGGAAAACGGCCTTAATTTTGATTCTCGATGAGCTTACTGATGTTCGCAATTTTGGTGCTATTGCCAGATCGGCTGAAGTTGCGGGAGTTCATGCGATTATAATACCTGAGAAGGGGTCGGCCCAGATAAATGCCGATGCCATCAAAACATCTGCCGGCGCTTTACATCTTATCCCTGTCTGTCGCACCAAAAGTTTGTCTGCAGTAGTTAAGTATTTGAAAAATAGTGGATTGAAAATCGTGTCAGCTACAGATAAAGGGGAATCTTTCTATTATAATATCAATATGAAGGATCCAATGGCCATCATTCTGGGCTCAGAAGATTTGGGCATTGAGGCAGGTTTACTGAAAATCTCTGACGAGTGGGCCAAAATTCCGCAGAATGGTCAGATCCAGTCGTTGAATGTTTCAGTAGCGGCGGGAATCATGATTTTCGAGGCGCTGCGCCAACGCTCGTTAAGTGGTTTATGAAAAAATAGGTACTTCCCGTTTAAAGGTCTCCTCCAGGGAAATGAAAGTTTCAGTACTTGAAACCCCTGCTATTAATTGGATCTTCCTGCTCAGGATCTCTTTAAGATGCTCATTGTCGCGTGCATATACCTTAATAAAGATGGCATATTCTCCGGTGGTATAATGGCATTCAACCACCTCATTGATAGCATGCAACTGTTCTGCCACCAGGTGAAAAAGCCCCCCCTTTTCAAGGAAGATCCCAACGTAGGTGCATGTGCGGTAATCAATTTTTTTAGGATCAATGTAATATCCCGAACCGGTTATTACTCCCATTTCAATCATCCTGTTCACCCGTTGATGAACAGCGGCCCGGGAAACGCCACAATCATTGGCTACATCCTTAAAAGGGATTCTGGCATTTTTAGTGATGATATCCAATATATGTAAATCCGTATCATCCAGTTGATTTCGAAGAGTCATTTTCTGAAGTTTTTTTCTTTCTCCAAATATAGGTTTCTTTTATTGTTTGTCAAATAAACAACCAAATTTGTTAATTGAGACTTTATCCCAGTCTACATCCAGATCAGATAATGGGGGAGGTTCTGCTGCTTTGTACCCGATTCCAACCACTGAAAGAACTTCCAGTCTGTCAGGAATTCCAAAAAGTTGGTGAATAAACTCATTTGCTGTAACATCATCATTGTAAAAGCGACGATTAATCTGTACCCAACAGGAGCCGAGCCCCAACGCTTCTGCTTCAAGTTGAATGAATATAGAGGCAATCGAACAATCTTCAATCCAAACATCACTTTTAGTCTTGTCTCCGGCAATAATGATCGCCAAAGGTGCATGTTTAAGCAATAGAGCACCATGAGGTTTAGAGGTGGAAAGATTCTCCAGAAGGGCAGGATCATTAACCAGAATGAATTCCCAGGGGCGCCGCCCCTTTGAAGAGGGGGCAAGTTGAGCTGCAATAAGCAATTTCTTAATTTTCTCTTCCTCTATCTTTTGATTGAGAAATTTCCGGGTACTACGGCGGTTGTAAAGAATTTCGAGCATACAATTAGATCAGGTTTAGTGCAAATTTACGAACCTTGAGTGATATAAATTAAAGAAAGCCACTCTTTTTTGGAATGGCTTTCTTTAATTTATTCAGAGATCGGTGTTATTGCAATAAATGCTTATAGTTATTGTTAATTAAATCAGGTAGATAACTTGCAATAAGGTTCAGTGCAGTCTCATTACTGATCGAGGAATCACTGATTACCTTTTGTTGTTTAAGTGCATCCTTATTGATAATTTGTTCAAGTATCTGAACCGGTACCTGTGATTTGCCAGACCTGATCATTCGGGCTCCAAATCCATTTTTATTTAAAACGTACGCGATTTCGAAGAATTTACTTCTGACCGTAAATTCCTTATCTCCGTTATTCTCTGACATGGTGATCTTAAAACCATTTTCCGAAGCTGAATATCTCAGATTCCAGCCCGTTGAATTTGCCGAATTGTCTGCAGTAATCGAAAAATTTTCATACCCTGAAAAAGAAACATTCCCCAGAACACCACTGGAACAAATCAATGTGAAAAACGCAAGAATTAACATTGCTCTTCCTAATACGCGATTAATTGTTTTCATTCCTAAAGTTATTAATTGATACTTTCAATTTGTAATTATATTGCAAAGTAAGCGGTTTTTAAGGTGCCTTTAACCAATTTTAAAAATAACATTAACGAATAGGATTTTGGAAAATATTTGAACAAAAATACTTTTAAACAAAGGGATTGCTTTATTATTCGGCTGATTTTAATAGAACTGTTAATTGTTCATAAATGCAAATATTTTCGGCAATATACTTACGAATTGAAAGTTGTATGTTTTACAACATATTTTGATATTAAAAATTTGTAATAAACAAATAATCAGATAATTATAAATTAAATCTTATTAAATATCGTATGTTAATTAATTATTAAATCATCTGATTTATCAAATTAAAGGGAATGTTCTGTAAAATTGTAAGTAATTAAAGCTATTGGATGGTCAACGCTATACGCAAAAAAAATCCGGGATACCTGATGGATCATCCCGGATTTTAAATAACTATCATAAATTCAGTGCAATACAAATGGTGCTTAACGTCTGACTGCTTTGACAAAAAGTTGATCGAAAAACCACAAAGCCAGAATAGCCAGGGCACCAATGGCGATTGCCGGTGATATATTGGTCAATTTTACGAAAAACTGATTTACCGGAAGAAAAAGCTGAGCCAAATCGATTCCATAAACCGTTTTGGCCTGGGCCAAAGAATCTGCTTCTGTTGGAAGTGAAGAATGCAATAAAAACAGCAGGGTGGTTAATAACAGGGTGATAATTGCCAATGTCCACCAGCCACGTTTACTGATTATAGGCTGATACTTAATGGGATTCAGACTCCATTCCGACATCACGCGTTTCATTACCGCGGAGGTAAAGTCTGGTGAAGGGGCTTCCGGGGGGAGTTCCTTAAACCACTTTTTCATGATATCTGGCTGATTCATAATATAGAAATTATTTCATCTTTTAAAACAAATTGCAGTTCCTGTAACAACCTTTTTCGGCTTCGGTGAATTTTAACCTTCACATTTGAAACCGATAATGCGGTGATCACACTTATTTCATCCATTGAAAAATCATCGTAATAATACATCTTTAACAACGCACGTTCTTCCGGTTCCAGCCTCTCTAATCCTATTTCCAGATATTTTTGTCTGTCGTTCTTACTCAGTTGCTCTAACGTATTTTCTGCAGACTGGATTTCGGTATCCGACATCTTAATATCGTCGATATTTAGCTCCCTGTTCTTTCTGGCTCTTAATTTTGAAATGGAAGTATTGTAAACAATCCGGAAGAACCAGGTTTTAAATGTGGAGCCATTTTGAAAGGACCCCAGGGAATTATAGGCCTTAATAAAAGAGTCCTGTGCGGCCTCCTCGGCATCTTCCCGATGATTTAGCAGCTTTAATGACAGGGAGAATGCAAGATGTTTATACTTTTCCACGAGTTGTGAAAATGAGCCTGAATCTCCTTTCAGAATCTCCCGAATATAGTATTCATCTGTTTTCTTCTCCATTTGCCAATTAGACGAAATCCGTCCTGTTGAGGTTACAAAACAAAAGTGCTTAAAATTACAACAAAGAGCGATTAATTAAAAATTACGGCTATTTTTTTTTGACTGATTTTGTAACCCGCCTGAAGGTCACAGCGTCAAATGGGCAAATGTTAAACCTTTAAAAACAAATATTATGGGACCTTTTGCAGTTGGGATTTTTGTACCAATTACATTGTTTGCAATGATTTTTGGTATTGTATATCTGGGAATTACTTCCCGCAACCGGGAGCGAATGGCATTAATTGAAAGGGGAGCAGATCCGTCCCTTTTTGAATCGAAAAAGAAAACGGGTGTCAGTGGTGTTATGAAGTTAGGCTTATTCCTGTTTGGTGTCGGTTTAGGTATTGTGATCGCCTATTTTCTGGTTTCAGGTGGTATGGAAGAAGGGGCAGCCTATCCGGCAATGATTTTTATTTTTGGCGGACTTGCCTTAATCGCTTCCTATTTGTGGCAGCGTAAGCTGGATAAAGAGGATGGATTAAAGCTTTAAAACACCATTTTTTTTTTAAAAAGCCCGGAGACGGGCTTTTTTATTTGATATTTCCCATAATTACTGCCTTGATGGCGCGCTGACACACCGGACAGAAATCTCTGGTTATATTTGATTTCATGCGGCAATCCTCCATGGGGCTGTAAATCCCTTTTGAAAGGTAACCTCCCCCTTCAAAGGCCCCGACAACAGAGTTGTATTTCCCTCCACGGGGTGTAGGAACCGGCGTAGTGGGGGCAACCAAATCCTTCCATTTTGAATCAAAATCAACCAGGGTAGTGAGGTTTGGTTCCCAGGGTTCAACCTTAAGGTTATAATAATCCTCAAAGGCTACCTCCGAAGTGTAATATTCATCAGCCAATCCGCCGAAACCATGCCCGAACTCGTGAACAAAAACATTGGGTGAAAGTTTGTGGTCAGCCGTGCAAACGTTAATAAAGTTGTAAAACCCACCGCCTCCATAACGCGACGAGTTTACAAGAACTATAATTTGGTCGTAAGGGACATCAGCTGCCATATCACACACCGTTTTCAAATCGGAGGTTGTCAGGTACCTGGAGATATTGAACGTGTAAAATGTGGTGTTAAATAGTGTGTTACGGTAAATATGTTCGCCGGGAATATCGGTGCCAGACTCAGCTGAGACGGTTTTCAGGGCATAAATATTAAAACAATTCTTAAGCTGGGAAAAGGGTGCAACCGCGAAGAGGGAATCGGTAAGTCTTTTGGCATCCTTAACAAATTTATCCATTTCGGTGGACATATACCCTTCGGCCAGTATTGCGATGTCAATTTTATGGGAATAGTCGCCCGAATAATAAATCTTCTCTACAGGTATATTTCGGGTATTCTCATTGATAATAAAATAGTTGTCAGGATCAATGGATTGTGAAAATATTCCAGAATATTGTCCGTTATAATCTCTTTTCTCCAGTTTCAGAATGATACCTTTTTTAGGGAAAGGAAACCGGATCACCTGATAAAAGGCTTTGGTTTTTTGTTTCGCTTCAGGAGTGGACTGCCACTCCTGAAAAAGAGGGGAGAATCCTTTGGAGAAAATAAGCTCCCCACTAATCTGATCGTAAACCTCGAACCGGTAAGTGCCTAAGTTCAAATGATCAACCAATGCAAGGTGAGAACCACTCCATTGTTTTTCTTTTTTTAATTCGCAAGGGATCACCGAGGCGGTCGAATGGTTGCCGGTTAGAAGGTAATCAAACCGTAAAACTTCACTGGTAAAAAACTGATCATATGCAGGGGTTCCAAGGGCAGAAAACGGAGCACATAGGAGAATTATCCTGAGTAAAAATATCTTCATATTGAGCTTCTTTCGTTATTTTTACAAATATTGATCAAAACTACTTATTTTTGGTTAATTAATATTTCAGTTTATGTCAGTATTCTACGATTATATCAAGGAGCTGTTACTCAGTTATGGATTTATGACAAGGATGGCTATTTATGGAGCCGTCCTTATCACTTTTGCCACCATTGTCCTGATCGCTTTATTTGTTTTTCTGATTACCCGAAAAATATTTGTCAAAATTGTCGGACGGATCGTTTTGCGCACCAAAGGAATATGGGACGACACGCTCTTTAATCACAGGGTATTTCATGCCCTGATCCATATCATCCCGGCAATTATCATTTACAGCTCATCAGGTTTTGCCGGTGATGACCTGACTTTGTTCCCTGCGGTGGTAAAAGGAGTGGCGCATATCTATATGTCAATCATTATGATGGCTGCATTTATCCGGTTTTTAAATGCCAGCAAGGAGATTTACGATTCCTATCCTTACTCAAAAGATCGTCCTATTAAAGGGTATATTCAACTCATGAAGATCCTGATTTATTTCTTCGGATCTATTTCCATCGTCGCTGTTTTGGTGAATCAAAATCCGGCCAGTTTATTTGCCGGATTGGGAGCTATGGCAGCAGTTTTGATGTTGGTCTTCCGGGACGCCATTATGGGATTTGTGGCAAGTATTCAGCTGGCTGCCAATAATATGATAAAACATGGTGACTGGATAACCGTTCCGAAGTTTAATGTTGACGGAACAGTTCAGGACATTTCGCTCACTACGGTAAAAATACAGAACTGGGATAAAACTATCACAACTATTCCTACATACTCCCTTGTCTCAGAGTCAGTTATCAATTGGATAGGGATGAAGGAGTCAGGAGGACGGAGGATTCAGCGAAATGTCAATATTGATATGACCAGTATAATGCTCTGTGATCAGCCAATGCTTGAAAGAATTTTCAGATTGCCTATGTTTCATGAATTTCTGAATACTGATTCTGCTGGTCCCGATGACTTTCAGGACGACCTGGACGTGGGGGCATTGAAAATGAATCTATTTGATACTCCCACCAACCTTTCCTTATTTAAAAAATATCTGGAAGGTTATTGCCGATTACATCCGGGAATTCATGAGCATATGACCCGAATCGTCAGATTCCTCCAGTCAACAGAGCGAGGTCTTCCGGTTGAGATAATCGTTTTTAGCAAGGCCCAGAATTCAATGCTTTATGAGGCCTTGCAAGCCGAAATCTTTGATCATATTTTTGCTGTTCTGCCCGAATTTGGGCTTCGTGTGTTCCAGAATCCTTCCGGAAATAGTTAAGCACAAACTCAAAAGATTTTTTCCGGAAAAATCCTGATGGTCGTTTTTGTCAAGTCAGTTTGTTCCTTTTTGGTCAATTATTAAATCCAACATCGATGGACTCTGGTTGGTTTGTTTATTTTTTCAATGAAAAAGTTAGAAAAGTGAAAATATTTAGCGATTTTTGTATCAAATTGAAAGCAACGTGAAGAAGAACAACATTGAATTAGACGAAGATTTTAAAGAGCAAAGTGTTCATATTGATGATCTTGACCGGAAGATTCTCCGGCTGATTACCGCAAATGCAAGAATCCCGTTTCTGGAGGTTGCCAGGGAGTGCGGGGTGTCGGGAGCTGCCATTCATCAAAGGGTTCAGCGATTGGTTGCCGTAGGAGTTATTGTTGGTTCTGAGTTTATAGTAAGTCCGCAAAAGCTTGGATACAATACCACCGCCTATATGGGTATATATCTGGAAAAGGTCAATTATGACAAAAAAGTATTAAAACAGTTACGTGAAATATCAGAAGTTGTTGAATGTCATCATACTACTGGACAATATGCCATTTTTATCAAGATCCAGACAAAGACCAATAAACACCTGATGAAGATTATAGATACCGATCTTCAGGCGATCGACGGGATTGCGCGAACTGAGACATTTATCTCGCTTGAAGAGGATTTTAAACGACAAATACCGATCAGATAATAACTGTTTTTATATCTTAACAACAAAGCCCCCTTTTGCAGGAGGCTTTGTTGTTTATGGTAATGTCATTTAAAACGGAAGATCATCCTTGTCGTCAGAATCTCCCCCCATTGGTGGAATATCGGATTGGGAGAAGGAAGGCGGATTGTTCCCGGCACCACCCGACTGCACCAGATCAACCCGGAATGCATTAATATTGCTGAACCATTTTTCGTTGTATTCGCGTGATTCGATGCTAAACGAGACTTCGACCTCCATATTGGGTTTAATCTTGTCAAATGTTCCGTTTTTATCGTTAAACAGCGTGAAACAAATCTTTTTTGGATACTGCTCTTCTGCGGTTTCAATTACAAAGTCCTGTTTTTTCCACTCTCCACGAGCACTGGTCCCTTTTATTTCAGGGAGAATCTGTAACACTTTTCCTGTTGTTTTAAAGCTCATATCTGTCTATTTTAAAGTTACTTAAAAAAAAGGATCCGGAATTAATAATCCCGGATCCTTCAAACGGGGTTACTCCCCAAAGTTAATTTAAAAAATCAATTTATTTTTTGATTTCAAGAAGTTCAACTTCAAAAATAAGGACTGAGTTTGGTTTGATGTCGGCTCCTGCACCCCGTGGGCCATACGCAAGATCAGATGGGATAACCAGTTTCCATTTTGAACCTACAGGCATCAGCTGCAAAGCTTCAGTCCATCCTGGAATGACCTGATTTACAGGGAATGTTGCAGGTTTGCCACGGTTAACTGAACTGTCAAATACTTTTCCTTCAATGGTGGTTCCATGATAATGAACTACAACTGTATCTGTTGCAGCCGGTTTCGGACCTTTTCCATCCTTAAGGATTTCATATTGAA